>Ga0180220_1001587_pt1 | contig 16411 bp, 12 predicted proteins | sample eDN5th37CBELigBY_FD_151335 | JGI IMG/M metagenome (GOLD analysis project Ga0180220, IMG submission 151335) | Enriched backyard soil microbial communities from Emeryville, California, USA - eDNA 5th pass 37_C BE-Lig BY (version 2) (version 2) | ecosystem: Environmental > Terrestrial > Soil >...
TGTTTGCGGTGCTGAAGGTGCTGCTGCAGCATTTTTTCGCCTATTACATCAAGCGCAAAACGACCTGAACCGCCCTGGATTGACATTCCCCCGCTGCGCCGATATACTTGTGTAGAATATGTTCAAAATGGACAAAACGGCGATGAAATGAAGTACGGCTGAGAGGCTCCTTGGACAGAGAACGGGTTCCTTCGCGCTGAAGCGGCGCGGATGGCTGGAAGAATCCGCATGCGGGCGCTGCCGGAAAGCTGATTTCGGAGTGCGGGCAAACCCCGCCGGCTGGCCCCGTTACAGGCTATACGAGGAGATCGCTCCGACGGACGGGCATTCTGCGGAATGCAACAGGACGGTTCGGGCGATAACCAGGGTGGTACCGCGATATGATCGTCCCTGAAATTTTTCAGGGGCGTTTTTATGTTGTTTTCCCATAAATTGAAGCTGGAGGCTGTATAACCATGAAAGCAAGCGAAATCCGTTCCAAATGGCTTGAGTTTTTTGCAAGCAAAGGGCATAAAATCGAACCGAGCGCCCCGCTCGTGCCGCATAACGACCCGTCCCTGCTATGGATCAATGCGGGCATGGCGCCGCTCAAACCTTATTTCGACGGACGGATCAGCCCGGAAAATCCGCGCCTGACCAACTCCCAGAAATGCATCCGCACCAACGACATCGAAAACGTCGGCAAAACCCGCCGCCACCATACGTTTTTCGAAATGCTGGGCAACTTCTCGATCGGCGACTACTTCAAGGAAGAAGCCATCACGTGGGCATGGGAGTTCCTGACCGGCAAGGAATGGATCGGCTTCGATCCGGAGCGCCTCTCCGTCACGGTATATCCGGAAGACGAAGAAGCATTTAAGCTGTGGAACGAAAAAATCGGACTGCCTGCCGAGCGCATCGTCAAGCTGGAGGATAACTTCTGGGATATCGGCGAAGGCCCTTGCGGACCTTGTACCGAAATCTTCTACGACCGCGGCGAGGCTTACGGCGACCTGTCCGATCCCGAAATGTATCCCGGCGGGGAAAACGAGCGTTTCCTCGAAGTATGGAACCTCGTATTTTCGCAGTTCAACCATAACAAAGACGGCTCCTATACGCCGCTTCCGAATAAAAACATCGATACCGGCGCCGGCCTGGAACGGTTTGCTTCGATTTTGCAAAACGTGGATTCGAACTTCGACACGGACCTGTTCCAGCCGATCATTCAACAAACGGCCAAGCTTGCCGGCGTGAACTACAATGACAGCGTGGAAAAAGACGTTGCGCTGAAGGTCATCGCCGACCATATCCGTACCGTGACGTTCGCCGTGGGCGACGGCGTGCTGCCGTCCAACGAAGGCCGCGGTTACGTCATCCGCCGTCTGCTCCGCCGCGCCGTGCGTTACGGCAAGGTGCTCGGACTCGACCGTCCGTTCCTTTACACGCTGACCGAAACCGTCGGCGATATCATGGGCGTCTTTTATCCGGAAGTCGTCGAAAAACGCGAGTTCATCGAAAAAGTCATCCGCACGGAAGAGGAGCGTTTCCATGAAACGTTGTCCGAAGGTTTGGCGATTCTCGAAGACATCAGCAAAAAGGCGCTGGAAAACGGCACGAAAGTCATCGGCGGCCAGGATGCGTTCAAATTGTACGATACTTACGGATTCCCGTTTGACCTGACCGAAGATTTCGCCCTGGAGCATGGCCTTACGGTCGACCGCGAAGGGTTCGACGCTTCCATGCAGGAGCAGCGCGACCGCGCGCGTGCGGCCCGCCAGGAAAGCGGCGGCATGAAGGTGCAGGGAGGCGCGCTCTCCGATTACACGGTTAAAAGCGAATTTGTTGGATATAATGACACCGTAGCGGAGTCCAAAATTTTGGCGATCATCGTGGATGAAGCCATGGTGGAGAGTGCCGGCGAAGGCGCGACCTGCCAGGTCATTCTCGAAAAAACCCCGTTTTATGCCGAAAGCGGCGGCCAGGTCAGCGACCAAGGGCTTCTGCGCGGCGGCAGCGTGACCGCAAAAGTGGAGGGCTTGTACAAGGCGCCTCACGGGCAGCACGTGCATATCGTAACTGTAGAAGCCGGGGAGCTCAAAGTGGGCGAAACGGTAAAAGCCGAAGTGGATCAGGCCAAACGCCGCGATATCGTCAAAAACCATACGGCAACCCACCTTCTGCATAAGGCGCTGAAGGAAGTGCTTGGAGAGCATGTCAACCAGGCCGGCTCTTTGGTGGAGCCGCAGCGTTTGCGCTTCGACTTCTCCCATTTCGGCAGCATCTCGGCCGAGGAGCTTGCGGACATCGAACGCCGCGTCAACGAGCAGATTTGGAACGCCGTGAACGTAAACATCGAATACAAGCCGATCGACGAAGCCAAAGCGATGGGCGCCATGGCCCTGTTCGGCGAAAAATACGGCGACATTGTGCGCGTCGTCCAGGTCGGCGATTACAGCCTGGAGCTTTGCGGCGGCTGCCATGTAGGCAATACGTCGGAGATCGGCATCTTCAAGCTGGTGAGCGAAAGCGGCATCGGTTCCGGCGTGCGCCGGATCGAAGCGGTAACGGGCCGCGCGGCGTACCAATTCGTCGAAAGCCAGCTGGATTTGCTGAAGCAATCCGCCGAAATGCTGAAGTCCAATCTGAACGACGTGCCGAAGCGCATCGAATCCGTTCATGCCCAGCTGAAAGAGCTGAGCCGCGAAAACGAATCGCTGCAAAGCAAGCTGAGCATGATCGAAGCGGGACAACTGACCGACCAGGTAAAAACGGTCGGCGGAAAAGAACTGCTCGCGGTTCGCGTTACGGTCGGCAGCATGGACGGGCTCCGCACCCTTGCCGATGAACTGAAAAACAAATTGCCGTCGGCCGTGCTCGTCCTGGGCGCAGCCATCGAAGACAAAGTGAACTTCGTCGTCTCGGTTCCGCAAGAGCTGACCAAAGCAGGCCTGCACGCAGGCAAGCTCGTGAAAGAAATCGCGGCCGTTTGCGGCGGCGGAGGCGGCGGCCGTCCGGACATGGCCCAAGCGGGCGCCAAAGACGCAAGCAAGCTCGATGATGCTTTGAAGCTGGCGGAGGAATTGGTCGCCAACGCATAAGATGCGTGAAGGTTCTGAAAAGAAAAATTTGTTTAATTTGTCCTTGGAGTTTCCTTACTGCGGGATGATTATGTTATATTAGAAGAAGATATGAAGCCTAAAGAATCAATTCGTCAACAGCGTGCTTCGGCACGCCGTTGAAGAAGCGAGGTGTCACAATATGGACTCCATGGATAAAACGATGAAGTTTAGCGTTAAAGGCGACGAAAAGGAAGCGTCTTCCAAAGACATCCTTTTGATGGTGTATGACGCATTGGTTGAAAAGGAATACAATCCGATCAACCAGATCGTCGGTTACCTCCTATCCGGAGATCCGGCATATATCCCCCGCCATAACAACGCAAGAAGTTTGGTCAGAAAAAAAGAGCGTGATGAGTTGATTGAAGAGCTGGTCCGGTTCTACTTAGCCAATCACCGATAGGAGAGCTTTAATGAGAATCATGGGGTTGGACTACGGCGACCGCAAAATTGGTGTTGCCGTCAGTGATTTATTCGGATGGACCGCGCAGGGACTGGAAGTGGTGGAACGGCGGCGCGACGGTTCCGAAGTATCGCGGATCGCGGAATTGGTCCGCGACTACGAGGTGGAGGAGATCGTCGTCGGACTGCCCAAAAACATGAACGGCAGCATCGGTCCCCGCGGTGAAATCTGTATCGATTTCGCTGACAAGCTAAAAGAAATGCTGAAATTACCCGTCCACCTGTGGGATGAGCGGCTGACAACCGTGTCTGCCGAGCGGACGCTGATCGAGGCTGACGTCAGCCGGAAGAAGCGAAAGCAAGTTGTGGATAAAATGGCTGCAAGCTTGATTTTGCAAAATTATTTAGACTCAAAGACTAAAGGGTGAGGGTGATCACAGATGGCCAATGAGCGTAATCTTTTTGAGGAAGAACCGGATATTATTTATATTCCCGATGACGAAGGCAATGAAGAAGAATTCGAAGTCATCATGAAATTTGAAGTCGATGGCTCGGACAACAAGTATATGATGGTCGTACCTCTGGAAGCGGGAGACGATGATTCGGACGAGGTGTATGCGTTCCGTTACGAAGAGGACGGGGATGACCTCAAGCTTTACATGATCGAGGATGATGAAGAGTGGGAAATCGTCGAAGAAACCTTCAACACCTTGGTTGCCGAACTTGATGGAGGTAATGAGCATGAGTGAATTTTCTGCAGACCAGGCCGTATGGACTTCCGTGCTGAAGGAAGCGTTCGGCCCGACTGTAGAGCTGCAGGACGAAGACGGTTCCACCGAAGTTTACGATCTGGCAGCGGAATTTGAAGTAGGCGGCCAAACGTATGCGGTGCTGCAAAGCCCTGAGGACCGAAGCGGCGAATACAACATCTTGAAAGTGGTGAAATCGCCGGACGGGGATATGGAACTCGCCACCATCGATGACGACGACGAATGGGAAAACATTACCGAGCTTTACGACGAGATGACGTTCCCGGAAGACGACGAAGATTGATTCGCAGCATTTCATTTTACAGCTTCTCTGAGAAGACAAAATTTCAAAATGAATATACGAAGAGGGCGGTGCAGACCGTCCTTTTTGGTTGTGAAGGGTTGGATTTTTTTGAAAGCTGTCAAAGTCATAATTGTGATTCTGATTATTCTTCTGCTTGGAGGCGGCGGCGGGGCCTATTACGTATGGAACGGACTGCAGCCTGTCCAAGCGTCGGACGAGCCCGTGAAGTTTACGATCGAACCCGGCATGGGAACCTCCCAAATCGCCGATGCGCTTCATCAAAACGGACTGATCAAAAATGCAACGGTGTTTAAAGGGTACTTGAAATGGAAGCGGGAAGGATCGCGTTTTCAAGCGGGCACATATGAGGCCAAACCGGGAACGACGTTGGACGAACTGATCGCCAAGCTGAACAAAGGCGACGTGGTGAAGGAAGAAATGGTCCGGATTACGATTCCGGAAGGTTACACCGTCGAGCAAATTGCCAAAAAGGTCAGCGAAGCGACGGGGACTCCGGCCGACTCGTTCCTGAAGCTGGCGGATCATCCGGGGGACGAGGCGATTGCCGCGTTTAAGGACGTCCCGGAAAACGGCAAGCTGAAGCATGCGGCGGAAGGGTATTTGTTCCCGGATACGTACGATTTTAAAAAGGGAACGACCGAAACCGAAATGTTCGGACGAATGATGGAAGAGACGCAGACCAAGCTGGACGGCATCCCGAACCTGCAGGAGAAGCTGCGCGACCGCGGCCTTACGCTGCATGAAATGCTGACGATCGCGTCGCTCGTGGAGCGCGAGGTTGTCGTGGATAAGGAACGGCCGCTTGTGGCCGGGGTTATTTATAACCGGCTCGACAAGAACATGAAGCTGGAAATTGACGCCACGGTACAATATGCACTGCCGGAACCGAAAGAACGGCTGCTATTTAAAGACTTGAAAGTGGAGAGCCCTTATAATACCTACCTGCATGAAGGGCTTCCGCCGGGTCCGATCTGCAGCCCAAGCATCGCCTCCATCGAAGCTGCCCTGAGTCCGGAAGCATCGGATTACCTGTATTACGTCACCAAAAAAGACGGTTCCCATGAGCATTTGTTTGCGAAGACGTATCAGGAGCATCTGAAAAACATCCAGAAAAGCAAAAGCGGCGCTAAATAAACTTGGGGGCCGGAAAGATCTTTTTCCAAAAGCAAAATTAGAAACCGCCCGTTGGGCGGTTTTTTTATGATATCGTTCCTGCCGCTCAGCTTGAATGATGTTCCGGACGGCATAGGCCATCGGGCCAAATCCTTTAAAACAGATTCGGCAAAAATGAAAATTCATTCCGCTTCATTTCGGGAGATTTAGGCTGCTGGACGGTTGCCATCCTTCCGTTTTTGCAGCGCAGGGACGAAAGAAGTATGCACTTTAGGAAAATAGTTATAAAGAATTTTGAAAAAAGCCAAAGGATAATGGTGGAAAATGTCGAAGAATAAAGTAGATGTTTCTTTTACATAAGCCGTAAGGTATGAAAACATATTGGTGGGTGAGGAAATGGAAGAGGGCAAACAAAAGAAAAACGAAGAAAGCAAAAACAAACGCTGGGGGCTCCCGCGCAAGAAAGAGAGGCAGGAAGAAGCAGGCGGTGCTGGGCAGCCGCAACCGGACAAGCCTAAATTCGACATCCGCGGCGCCAGCGCCCAATTGGGCCGAATGAACCCGGCCAAATCCGTCGGCGTCAAGCTGTTTTTAATTTTTTTCACGGCAATTGTAGCTTGCGTCCTGGTTTTAGGTCTAATGTCGTATAACAAGGCCCGCGGCACCATTCAGGAGAATGCAGCGAATTCGAACAAGCAAACGATCATCCAAACATCGGAGAAGCTGGATATCATCCTGAAGCAATACGAGGATATCGCGCTTCAGATCTTTTTCGATCCCGAAACGCAAAATCTGTTATCCGAAATGTCTTCCGGCCAGACGAGCGCTTACGACATGTTCGTGCTGAACGAAAAAATCGGCAAAAAGCTGAGCAATCAAATCAACAGCAACAATACCATTAAATCGATTTATCTTGTGCCGCCGGAAGAGGGCAAAAATCCGATCATCAGCGGAAGCCCGGGCACGGATTCGGCTCAAATCCGCGAAGAAGCCTGGTATAAAAAAGTTCTGAACGAAAATAAATCCACGTGGGTGACTTCGGAAAAAGGAAAAGACGGAGGATTGAACTTTAAATTGGTTCGGCCTCTGCAAAGCCTGAGCCGCGGCGGAAAGCCGTATGTCGTTGTCGTCGAGCTGAAAACGTCGATGATCGAGGAGCAGTTCAAAGCGATCAACATGGGCGAAGGCAGCAAGCTGCAGCTGATTTCGGGCGATAACAAGGTGGTTGCTTCCAGCCAAGACGGGGAAGCAGGTTTGGATTCCGTGTTTACGTTCATGAAAGAACAGAAGGATGCGGCGAAAAGCCTTGAAACCGAAGACGACAAGGGTCATAACATGCTGGCCGTATACAATACGCTGGATGTGAACGGCTGGAGGCTCGTAGGGACCGTTCCGACCGAGTTGCTGGTAAAAGATGCGAGAGGCATTTTGCTGTTGACGCTCGGGTTTGTGGTAGGGGTCGTGATCATCGCGATTCTGATCGGCTGGTGGATGGTCTTGCTGATCGCGAAACCTCTCAGCCGCCTGAAAGACCTGATGATCGAGGGTTCCAAAGGCAACCTGAAGGTGCGCACAAGCCACAAATCTTCCGACGAGATCGGCGAGCTTGGAGAAAGCTTCAATCTGATGATGGATCAAATTACGAAGCTCGTGCAGCAGACGAATACGACGGCGAAAGCCGTTCTGGAAACGGCGGGCGAACTGACGGATGCCTCCCGCAAAACCGCGATATCGGCCAAGGAAATCGCCATCGCCACGGAGGAAATCGCCAACGGCGCCAGCAGCTTGGCTACCGAAGCCGAACGCGGCAACGAGCTGACCGAAAACATTTCGCGGCAAATGCAGATCGTCGTCTCCGCCAATGAAGAAATGAGCAGCTCCGCCCATCATGTCGAACAATCGAGCGAGCGCGGAACCAAGCATCTCAGCGAGTTGATGGACAAGACGCATCAGACGGAAGACATGACCCGTTCGTTGATGGCGAAAGTCGATAACTTGAAGCAGTCGACCCAGTCGGTCAACAAGGTGCTGGACGTGCTGCAAAACATTACGAAGCAGACGAACATTTTGTCCCTTAACGCCACCATCGAAGCTGCCCGGGCAGGGGCCGCAGGCAAAGGCTTCATGGTCGTAGCCGACGAGATTCGCCAGCTCGCGGACCAATCGAGACAATCCATTAATATGGTCGGCCAGATTACCGAGAAGATTATGGCTGAAATGAATGAAACGGTGCTGGCGCTGCAGGAAGCCCATCCGTTATTCCGGCAGCAAATGGATTCGGTCAAGGAAACGAACGATATTTTTGTGTCCGTGCAGGAGCAGATGGTCGATTTTACGAAACGCCTTGATTCCGTCACGCAATCGATCGGAACGTTGAACCAGTCCCAGGTCATTTTGTCCGAAGCGATGAGCAATGTGAGCGCGGTGGCCGAGGAGTCCTCCGCCACTTCGGAAGAGGTCGCTTCGCTCAGCAATGAACAGCAAAACATCGGAGACCACCTGGTTCAGCTCTCGGCGAAGCTGGAAAACGTTTCGCTCGAGTTGAAAGAAACATTGTCCCGCTTTACCCTTTAAAAATCGCTATTATTCGCAAGCCGTCCCGCAAGGCATCGTTGCCTTATGGGGCGGTTTTTGTTCTTAAGAGAGGGATCCTGCGGCAAACAGACTGGAAGCGACGGAATTAGGACATAATGGAAAAAAACGTCGAAAAAGGACCGGTGCACGCATGTTATTGAAACAAAAAAAGCGAATTTTTTACGGATTGGTCATCCTGACGGGCATTCTGATCGTGCTTATCTTGCGATTGGCTTACGTTCAACTCGTATTCCGCGCCTCCAAGCTGCCGAACAGCATGTACACGCTCCAGGAAATGTCCGTGCTGCAGAGGGAACGGGGCGTCGTTCTCGATTCGGGCAGGGGGAACGTTTATGACCGTAACGGCCAGCCGATTACGGGGAAAACCGTGTCGGCGGCGGTTCTGTTCCCGGTGGACCGAAAGTCGCTCAAAAATGAAGACGGCCGTTTGGATTCTGCGGCCCGGGCGTTGGGCATAAATTCGGAGCGGCTTCAAGCTTTGTGGGAAGGCTTGAGCGTGCCGATGTTCTGGAAGGGGACTTCCGGCAGCATGCCGTTTCCCCTGACGGAACAGCAGGCCAAGCGAATTTCAGCGTTAAACTTTAGCGGCCTTGAGGTTTTGCCTTACACGCAGCGGTACGGGAGTCAACCGAACGGCATGCAGTGGCTTGGATTTCTGGCGGATGTCCCGGGTCAAAAGCAGATGCCTCATACCGGTTATGCAATCCGGGAAGGGGCCGCGGGGCTTGAAAAAACGCTGGAGCCGATTTTGCGCGGCGTGGGTCCGACCACCGTTTATTATACGGTCGACGGGGTGAACCGGGCGATTCCGGGAACGGGCATTCAGTTGAAGTCGCCGAACAATCCTTATTATCCGCTGCGGCTGACGACCACGATCGATCTTTCGCTGCAGCGGGAAATCGAGAAGCTGACGGAAAAAGCGGGGATGAAAGAGGGGGCCGTCGTCCTGCTTGACGCCAGCAATGCCGACGTCATCGCGATGGTTTCCCGGCCTTTTTACAATCCTTTGAACATAGATCCAAAGCAAGGGGATTGGAATAACAAGGCGGTTCAGGCAACCGCCCCCGGATCCATTTTCAAAACGGTGACGGCGGCTGCCGCATTGGAGGCGGGAGTTACGAACGAAGACGAGTCCTTCTATTGTTCGGGCAAATATGCCAGGTACGGATTGTCCTGCTGGAAATCTACGGGTCACGGCACCCTTACGCTGGAGCAGGCATTCGCCCAATCCTCCAACGTCGTGTTTGCGGAACTCGGGGAACGGATGACGGGGGAGGAGCTGGAGTCGGCGGCAAGAAAACTGGGACTCGGGCGGACGGTCGGATGGGAAGCCAAGGATATGCTAGGAATGCCCGTCATGAGACCGTTTGACCATGAGGAAAAGGGGATGATTTTTTCAAGCGAAAATGCGGCTTGGGATGGTGGCGTCAGAGCGCAATCCGGGATCGGGCAAAGGGATGTGCGGGTCACGCCGCTGCAGGCAGCCAACCTGGTGGTCACTCTTTTGCATGACGGACAAGTTCGGGCGCCGCGAATCCTCGATCATGTATCCTATGCGAACGGCCAGCTCATGAAACAATTCAAGCCGCATTTCGCGCCTTCGAATGCCGGCAGCATCCGGCCGGATACGGCCCGGCTGCTTACGGACTGGATGAGAACAGTCGTGACGGACGGAACTGGAAAGTCGCTAATGAATGCCAAATGGCAGGTCGCGGGCAAGTCCGGGACGGCTCAGGTCAAAGTCCAAGGCCAGCCGCGGAACAATCAATGGTTTATCGGCTATGGACCGGTCGAGCAGCCCAAATATGCGCTGGCCGTGCTGTTCAAAAACATGAAAGAGGGAGGCAGCAATCAGGCTACCTCCCTGTTCGGGGACATTATGAATCTGCTGGCTTCCCGGAGCGCTTAGGTTCCTCGGGAGCGGGCATGCTCATCTCGAATGGGGAAACGTCGAATTCTTCCTGCGGCAGGCGGATCCAGCGCTGCAAATATCCCTGCTGCAGCAGTTCCTTGAGCAAAATAAGCAGCACCGGCGAAAGAACGAGGCCGGCGACGCCGAAGATCGAAAGCGAAATGATCATGAAGGACAACATCAGGAACGCAGACGAGATGCCGATGGAGTTGCCGGTAATTCTTGGCTCGAGCAGCTGGCGCGTCAGCAGGACGACCACCAGCAGGATACATAAACCGATCGCCAAACTGATGTTGCCAACGATGAACAGGTATACGATCCACGGAATTAAAATGACCGGAACCCCTACCAAAGGCAAAATGTCGAAGATGGCGCAAACAAGCGCGAGCGAAAGCTCGTTCCCCGTGCCCAAAATCAACAGACCCACATAAATCAATATGAACGTGATCAGCACCATAAGCATTTGTGCTTTAATATAAGAACCGATGGCTTTTAAAACATATGTGGTTAAAAACGTATAGGCGTTTTTTAGCGTTTTCGGAGACTTGTCCTTCACGATTTTGCGCCAGCCGCCGATTTCCGTGCTAAGGAAAAAGGCGAGAATGATCGCGATGCCGAAATTGGCCATAAACGTGGAGAACGAGCTGAAGAGCGAAACCATATACTTTAAGAAGCTGGTGGCCCATCCGGTGGCATATTCCGTGAACTTTTTGAAATTTTCGTTCATTTTGTCGGTAATATCCGGCGGAAGCGCCTCGATTTTATGCTGGAGGAAGGCGGTTGTTTTTCCAAATGCCGTTTGGATCATTTTCGTGTATTGGGGCAAATTATCTTGGACTTGAGCGATTTGGGAAACCACGATCAACCCGATGCCAAACAAAATCCCCAGAATGACGAGAACGAACAACAGAACGGAAATGGCCGCTGCAATGGTTTTGGGAAGACCTCTCCGGTTCAAGAACTTGGCCAGGGGTTCGATCATAAAAAAAACGAGAAAGGATAAAAAAACGGGCGCCGCGATCTGGTACAGCTTGCTGAACACGTACATGATGAGCAAAACGGTCAGCACGATCATCCCGATGTCGATAAAGGTCCTCCAATATTTTTTATACAGCGGAAGCATGAACAAACATCACTCCTAAGCATATGTATTTAATGGGACAACGAAAATAAATAAAGAAAATTTGATTCTGTGGTTAAAAAAATGCCTATTTCGCAGACGGCTGTGATAAAATAAAAGATAGCGTCTTTATATTTTGCAGTGCTTCCGCTTCAAAGGTTTCATTTTTCATTTTTAGGCAGCTACAGCCGGTGCTCACATTCATTTTATAGAGATACCTGCCTTTCGGCAAGTCAAAGTCAATCAGAGAAAAGTGGGGATTATGACATGCAGACTTTGCTGCTTTGGTTGTTCTATATTTCAACTTTCTATGCGTTTATTCCTTTGTTCATCACCCGTATATTCGGGTTCCGCGTTTTTCGGAGAGGTTCCACCGAACATGAATACGCGCTTACCTTTGATGACGGTCCCGATGCGCAGTACACGCCCCAGCTGCTGGATTTGCTCAAAAAGTACGATGCCAAGGCAACCTTTTTCGTTGTCGGGTCCCATGCCGAACGGAATCCGGAGCTGGTGAAGCGTATGTATGACGAAGGCCATCTCATCGGGATTCATAACTACGTTCATAAGTCCAATTGGTTCATGCGGCCGGCGACCGTCACGAAGCAGATCATGAAGACGGATAAGATCATCCATTCGATCACCGGCGAGCGCTCCTCGTATTACCGTCCCCCTTGGGGGATCGTCAACCTTTTCGATTTGAACAAAAGACGCAGCGGCAATTTTAAAATCGTGCTCTGGTCCGCGATGTTCGGCGACTGGAGGGAAAGGATCGGTGCAGACAGGCTGACGGAAAGAATGCTTCAAAAGCTTCACCCGGGAGAAGTGCTGCTGCTTCACGATTGCGGCACGACCGCAGGGGCGAATCCCGACGCGCCGCGGCAAATGCTGATCGCGCTTGAGCGCGTGCTGGAAGAAGCCAAGCGCCAAGGCCTGAAAAGCATCAGGATAGACGATATGATCAAAGCGAAGGAAAATTCTCCGGAAAGAAGCGTTTCTATCTCCAAACTGGCAATCGTCAAGCTGTGGCTCATGTGGGAAGCCTTATTCCACAAAATGTTCCGGCTGAAAACCGTCAACCCGTATGACCCGGTGCTGCATTACAGGGTACGCAAATACAGCGGACAGAAGATCGAGCTTGACGATGGAACGGTACTCGAAAAAGGAGATCAAGTCGTCGAACTTCATTTCGACAACGAAAAACTGTTCCGTTTCGGCGTGAGATCGCGTTCGGCGGTCCATCTGGCCATTCACCTGATCCGGACGATGGAGAAGGAATTTCCGGCGCTCGCCAAGTGTATTTTGGAGGATCCAAAAGCCATGGATGCCAAGACGCTTTATGGCGTAACCATGGTCAATCGCGGTCCGGAACAGTTCGGGTTCCGAATCGTGGATTTGAAGGACGGGCTATTTTCAACCTCTTCACGGCTTTATCTGAAATTTTTACTTAGCGTTATCCACCCGTCCGGACAATCTCGGCTGAAAGAACAAGCGCGGCAGCTTGTTCCGAAAATGCTGCTGATGCCCATCGGCGAATTTTTGGACCGTTATGCCGAAAGCGGCTCGCACCGCCGCCACCATGAATCGAAACGTAGACACGGAGAACAACGGGAACAGAACGAACCAAGCGATCTAAGCTTGGCCGCGACGCAAGGGCTTGAAAGCTCGACGCCGGCCATTTAATATGCTTTAAGCGATAACCCCCCTGCATGAAGCCGGAGCTGCTTCGCAGGGGGGTTATCGCTTAAAAAAGGGGCAGCGCCACCGGTATTGTTTCTTACCGGGAAGCGCTGCCCCTTGCTAGTTGAAGTCGGCAGGATCAGATCTTCATGACTCCGCCTTGGCTTGCGTTGGTCACCAGCTTGGAATAGCGGGCCAGATAGCCGGTTTTGACTTTCGGCTCGAAGCCTTTCCATTGGGAACGGCGTGCAGCCATCTCCTCATCGCTGATATGAAGTTCGATTTTACGGTTGTTGAGATCAAGCTCGATGATGTCGCCGTCTTCGACGAAAGCGATCGGCCCGCCTTCGGCAGCCTCCGGAGAAATATGCCCGATGCTGATGCCGCGGGATGCGCCGGAGAAACGTCCGTCGGTGATCAGGCCGACTTTCGCGCCAAGTCCCATGCCGACGATTTGCGAAGTCGGGGCGAGCATTTCCGGCATGCCCGGTCCGCCTTTAGGGCCTTCGTAACGGATCACGACCACCATGCCCTCTTTGACTTTTCCGTTTGCGATGCCTGCCAGCGCCTCATCCTGGGAATCGAAGCAGATTGCCGGCCCCTTATGGTATCCGCCGACCGACGGATCTACCGCGCCGACTTTGATGATCGAGCCTTCCGGTGCCAGGTTGCCGTACAATACGGCGAGTCCGCCGCGTTCGGAATATGGCTGGTCGATCGGATGGATGACGTTTTTGTCGAGAATTTCGCAGCCTGCGACGTTTTCCGCAAGCGTTTTGCCCGTTACGGTAATGCGGTCGCCGTGCAAGGCGCCCGGTTTTTTCAGAAGCTCATGCAGTACCGCGCTGACGCCGCCGGCGGTATGCACGTCTTCGATGAAGTAATCGGAGGCCGGTGCCAGCTTGGAAATGTGGGGCACGCGGTTCGCCACTTCGTTGATGCGCTCCAGCGGGTAATCGATGCCGGCTTCCTGGGCCAGCGCCAATGTATGAAGCACGGTGTTGGTGGAGCCGCCCATCGCCATATCGAGGGCAAAAGCGTTGTCGATCGATTCCAGCGTCACGATGTCGCGCGGTTTCAGGTCCATTTTGACGAGCTCCATCAGCTGGCGTGCCGATTGCTTCACGAACTCTTTGCGTTCCTCGGCGACGGCCAGGATGGTGCCGTTGCCCGGCATGGCAAGGCCGAGGGCTTCCGCCAAACAGTTCATGGAGTTTGCGGTGAACATGCCCGAGCAGGAGCCGCAAGTCGGACAGCCGTATTGTTCGAGTTCAAGCAAATCGTCGTCGGAAATTTTGCCGACTTGATGGGCGCCGACGCCTTCGAATACGGAAGTCAGGGAAAGTCTCCGGCCTTTGCTGTCCACGCCGGCTTTCATCGGGCCGCCGCTGACGAAGATGGTCGGGATGTTGACGCGCAGCGCGCCCATCAGCATGCCCGGGGTGATTTTGTCGCAGTTCGGGATGCAGACCATGCCGTCGAACCAGTGCGCGGACACGACGGTTTCCAGGGAATCGGCGATAATTTCGCGGCTTGGGAGCGAGTAACGCATCCCGATGTGGCCCATCGCGATGCCGTCATCGACGCCGATGGTGTTGAATTCGAACGGAACGCCGCCGGCTTCGCGGATCGCTTCTTTCACCAGCTTGCCGAATTCCTGGAGATGCACGTGTCCCGGAACGATGTCGATATAGGAGTTGCAGACGGCGATGAACGGTTTGCCGAAATCCTCTTCCTTAACGCCCGCCGCGCGCAGCAAGCTGCGGTGCGGAGCGCGGTCAAAGCCTTTTTTGATCATGTCTGAACGCATTTTATTAGGTGCCATGGTGTCTCTTCCCCCTATTTAAGAAAAAATGTTGAATGCTTCTCGCTTTAGCGCGGTTACTGAAAAAAGTGCCCGAATAAACGATTTATATGAGTCTATCACAAAATGAGAGGTTTTTCTAGCGGGGATTCCGAAGCCGACAGCGGCGAAAAGGGGCGAAAAAGGCATTTCCAATCCGTGATCCGGACGGGAAATGCCCTTTTTGCCGATATCCAAGCGGTATCGGGTGCTAGTTCGCTTTTTTTGAGGGACGCTCGCATCAAGATTTGCCGAAGGCCATTCGTTCCAGGCGCAAAATCCATGCCACTTGCGGTTCGACGACCGGATGCGCCGCTTTTTTGACGATCGGCTGGGCGAGTGCGAAAGCCAGCAGCATCGCTCCGGCGATGAGGAAGGCCGCCGCCGCCGGATGGCGAATCGATCCGTAGAGCTCCGAAGCGGCCGCCAAACGGATGATCAGGCCGTGAAGCAGGAATACGTACAGCGTACGCCTACCCATATCGGTCAGACGCCCTTGGCGGAAAGGAATCCAGCCCAAAAATGCGGCTGCCGAAACGAATTGGAGGCCGTACAGGGCGAGGCGGTACAAACCGGCGTACCATTCATGATGCTCCAGCTGCATGTAGGTCAGGCTGCCGTAAAGCCAGCCTTCCGGCAGGCGGAGCCCGCCAAAGGCCATGACGGCAAACAAGGCGACCGAGAAGGCGGCGGCGATCATTCTCTTTTTCCAAGTGAAATACCTCTTCAAAGCTTCGAACGAAAATTGGTACCCGATCACGAAAAAGGGCAGGTACACGAACGTCCGGCTTATGCTGAACCACGCTCCGTCCAGCGGTAAATAGCCGACCAGGGTTCCAAGCGCGAGGGAGAGCAAAAATCGGGCCGGCGGAGCAAGCCTGCGCATTCCCAGCATCAGCAGGCGCCATCCCATGTGGCTGGCCAGAAACCAGAGGAGCAGGTAGGGAACGAAAAACGAATGGCGAATGTCCGGCACCCGGAATAGGGTCACGTCCAAAAACGAATACAGGCTTTGGAAAATGATATACTGCAGACCGATTTGCAGCAGCGTTTTGCGGCCGTCCGGGCCGTTAAGCCCTCCTTTGGCGAAATATCCGGTAACCAAGACGAACAGCGGCATATGATAGGTATAAATCCATAAATAAAGCGCATGCAAGCCGGCCATTTGGCGGAACAAAGGCTCGATGGCGTTGGCTACGCAGACGGTCAGGATCAAAACAAACCGAAGATTCAAAAAGTAGGCATCCCCTTGCCGGGGCAGCGTTTTTTCCATGATGAGTCCCTCCAGATCGTTGACACCTTAAAATTACTATGTTTTGCGGTTTAATGTTGTGATTTGTTTCACATGTTAAGCGCTGCCATTTCATTAAAAAATGCCAAGCCGATGAAGGGTTTATGTATTGACAACCCATCCTCCTGCACCGACAATAGGTACAGACTTGAGGATTTTGCAATAATCCCAAAAGCGACTGTTAATCAGCAATATATGGAGCGAAACGGTTGAGTTGTGCTATATATTGTACCGTGGAGCGGCCGAAATCGAACTTTGCAAAATCCCGACTTCAATAAGGAAGGGG
>Ga0180220_1001588_pt1 | contig 16406 bp, 9 predicted proteins | sample eDN5th37CBELigBY_FD_151335 | JGI IMG/M metagenome (GOLD analysis project Ga0180220, IMG submission 151335) | Enriched backyard soil microbial communities from Emeryville, California, USA - eDNA 5th pass 37_C BE-Lig BY (version 2) (version 2) | ecosystem: Environmental > Terrestrial > Soil >...
GACGCCTCCTGGATGGCGGAAGCGAGCCGCTCGCGAATCTCGCCCGGGATCCCGGCGGGCGCCGCGACCGCCGCCCACCCGCCGATGCTCCAGTCGATCCCCAGCTCCTTCAGCGTTGGAATGTCCGGGAATGCGGGCATGCGCTCGTCGGCCATGACGGCGAGGGTACGGACCTGCCCCGCCTGCCTGAGCGCGTCCACCTCGATCGGCGATGCCGTGACCACGTCCACGCCACCGGAAATGAGCTGCTGCAGCGCCGGCGCGGCGCCCTGGCTGGGCACCCACGGGAGCGCCGTCTCCGGCAGACCGACGGCCTGCAGCATACCGATCCGGGCCAGGTCCCAGATCCCACCACGCGACGTCCCTGACGCGCGGAAGCGCCCGGGCTCTGCCCGGACTGCAGCGAGCAGCTCCTCGAGCGTGGACCACGGCGCGTCCGCCCGCACCGTGACGGCGGCGGGGTTGTTGATCAACATCGCGAGCGGCGAGTAGTCACTGACGGTCAGCGGCGTCAGCCCCGTCCAGTGCATCATCGTGATTTCGACGGTCATCGCGCCGATGGTGTAGCCGTCGGGCGCCGCCTGCGCCAGCGCGAGGTGACCGACGACGCCTCCGCCACCCGTCCGGTTGACCACGTTGACCGACTGGCCGAGCACTTCCGAAAGCGCCGTGGCCAGCGCCCTCGCCGTCACGTCCGTCCCGCCACCGGGATTCCATGGGACGATGTACGTGATCGGGCGCGACGGGTACTCACCGTCCGCCGCCGCGCCGCAACCGGCGAGGTAAAAGGCCGCGATCACGGCGGTCGCGAGTTGCGTGCCCGCAGATCGCCGGCCGAAAAATGCGATTCGAAAACGTATGCTGCTGATGGTAATCATTCTCGCAAAATATCCTTCTGCCACGCTCACTCAGCGGGCGCCGGCGTTTCCAGCCACGCCAGGTTGAACCGGTAGTGCAGCCGACTGGAGAGGAGGTGGATCACCCCGTCGGGCGTCTGCGTCGCCGCCATGTAGCCGCCGTATTCGGCGTTGTCGCGGGTGGCGGTGAACGGCGTGGTAGGCCGGCCGAGGTAGCGGGAGAAGTACTCCACGCCGTCAGCCGCCGTGATCAACTTCCGGACGGGCCAGCTCCGGCCTTCGTCGTAGGAGAGTGCGGCGAAGAGACCGTAGCCGCGGTATTCCTGGCCGGCAGCGTCGGTGAAGGTCCACCCCACGGCGCGCGGCGTGTCACGGTCGTCCGTGAAGCCGATGTACATGATCGGCCCCTCTCGCAACCGCAGGAGCACCGGGCGCTGCCCGCCGCGGATCGGGGGGAACGGGCTGGCCTCGACCGTCCAGGTCGCGCCCCGGTCCGTGGACCGGCTGATGGGCGCGCGGTCGTCGATGTTCCCGCCGCGGCCGATCGCCATGAGGGTGCCGTCGGCCAGCTCGACCACGCCGGCGTGGATCCCGGTGATCGTGCCGCCCGCGTCGCGCCACGTCTCGCCGCCATCTTCGCTCATGTGGAGCGCCGTGCCGCCGGGATTCGCGTCCGCCGGCACGACGATGGTGCCGTCACGCAGACGGATCGCGCCGTCGATGACCTGGTGCCTGGAATTGTGCTCCGCCTCGATGAGCCGCGGCCGGGACCACGTAGCACCATTGTCCGTGCTCGTGCGCATCACGAGGGCGAGGATGTGGTGGATCTCCGCGCTCGTGGACAACCCGTTGAAGTGGTACAGCGTGCCCTCGCCATCATGGAAGAGCGCCGGGCCGTGGGTGTTGCGCCCCGGCACCCTGAAGAACTCCGTCGCGGGGTCCCAGCTCTCCGCGCCCGCCCGCAATCTCGCCCCGACGATGGAGAGCTCGCGGCCGCGCTCCGTGACCATGGCGTGCCAGATCGCAAAGAGATCGCCGTTCGGCAGGTGCGTGATGGTAGGGTTGTGCGTCTGGAACGTCACGAACCGGGAATCGTCCGCGAAATGTATGAACGGTTCCGGCGCGCGGAAGAACGGGACCTCCGGGTCGGGCCCGCCGGACCAGTCGTACACTTCCCGGGACACGTCCCTCGCCCACAGCTCCGGCCCGGGCGGCGGCAGCGGCTCGGACTCCGGCATCTCAGCCTGGACGACCCGGAACCCGATCAGCCAGTGCCTGTCTTCGGGGATCGTCGCGAAGCGGGCAGCACTGCGGAGGTACGAGACCCCGGTGTTGTGGCTCCCGCCGCGGGTGACGCGGTAGAGCCCGTCCGCGTAGCCGACGGGGTCCGTCTGCGGTCCGGGCACGTAGGGCCCGTACCAGTCGAGGCACCACTCCTCGACGAGGCCATGCATGTCGTACAGCCCCCACGCGTTCGGGGGCGACTGCGCCACGGCCAGCGACACGGCCACGGGGCGGATCTCATCGCGCTGGTGCCGGTGGTATATCTCGGGGAGCGAGTCACCCGTGCTGTACGCGGTCGTCGTCCCGGCGCGCGCGGCGTACTCCCCCTCCGCCTCCGTCGGCAGCCGGTACGGCCGCCCCTCCCGCTCGCTGAGCCACTGCGTGTACGCGACCGCGTCGTGCCAGCTCACGAAGAGGACCGCGTCGTCATCACCTTCCGACAGCCCGTGCATCCCGCGATACGCGCGGTGCGACGGATCGAACTCCTCGTACTGCGCGTTGGTCACCGGTGTCGCGGACATGTAGAAGGCGCGGGATATGGTGACCTCGTGCACCGGGCGCTCGTCGTGGAAACGGCGTTCATCGCTCTCGTCGCTCCCGCGCAGATACGTTCCAGGCTCGATCCGGACCATCTCCATGCCGACGGAGTTGGTCCACGTCCTCTCCTCGCCGCCCGTCTGCACGCCCGCCGCAGGAACTGCCGCGAGCAGCGCGCCCGCGACTGTGATTACGCCGATTCGCAGGATGCTCATCGCTCGTCACGATCCGCGTTCCGGCGCGCGCCGTGACCGGACCGGTGCACGCGCCCGCGCCTGGGTACCGTGTTGTGCCTGTGGGGCCAATATGGGCGGGGAGGTTGATTCGACGCCAGAGAGCAGTCCGGATGGCATTGGGCCAGGGCTGGGGCCAATGCGTTCGCGGCGGAGCAGAGATTCTGGCTCGAATTCTCCCCACCACGTCACGGGTGCCCTCCCCACAGAGGAGGCCGGTGAGGTAACCTGCATCGGCCCGTTCCCGGGATCGAAGCCACCCGCGTCGCACGTCGGTGGACCGGGCATTCGCCATAGTCCTGGCCCTGGCCCTACGCCATTTCCATCGTTGTGCCCGGCCCCGCCGATCGCTAGCTTCGTCTCCGTATTCCACCATCAACAGGGTCGTGCCATGGGATTCCGAGCGAGGAGCATCCTTTTCGCGGGAGCCGCCCTCTGCCTGGCCGCGCCACCACTCTCCGCGCAGGAGCATCCGGCCGTCGTGCTCTCCGAGTTCATCTACGACGATCCGCCCACGCCGGAGTGTCACGCCTCGACCATTGTCGAGACTCCGTCGGGGCTGGTCACCGCGTGGTTCGGCGGCGAGTACGAACGCCACCCGGAAGTGAAGATCTGGGTCGCCCGGTATGAGGGCGGCCGCTGGACGGCACCGGTCGCCGTCGCCGATGGCGTGCAGCCGGACGGGACGCCGCTCCCGACCTGGAACCCCGTCCTTTTCCAACCGACGGGCGGCCGACTCTTCCTCTTCTACAAGGTCGGTCCGTCGCCCAGCACGTGGTGGGGGATGGTCATGACCTCGGATGACGACGGGCGCACGTGGACCGAGCCCCATCGTTTGCCGGACGGCGTCTACGGCCCGATCCGGAGCAAGCCCGTCCAGCTCGCCAATGGCGTGATCCTCGCCGGCTCCAGTACCGAGCACGACGGGTGGCGAGTCCACTTCGAGGCCTCCCGCGACGGTGGTGCTACGTGGGAGGTCACCGGCCCCATGAACGACGGCTTCGAGATCGGCGCGATCCAGCCGACGATCATGCGACACACGGACGGCCGCATCCAGGCCATCGGCCGCACGCGCCAGAACCGCATCTTCACCATCGAATCGACCGACGGCGGGGAGAGCTGGGGTCCGCTCACGCTCACCGATCTCCCCAACCCGAGCGCCGGAATCGAGATCGTCACGCTCTTCGATGGCCGCCACCTCCTCGTCTACAACCACACGGTCCGGAGCGAGGGCAGCAACGGCCGCGGCACGCTGAACCTCGCCATCTCCGAAGACGGCGTGAACTGGGAAGCGGTGATGGTGCTGGAGCACGAGCCGGACGACCCGGTTGGGTTCGCCTACCCGGCCGCGATCCAGACGACCGACGGGCTCGTCCACATCACCTACACGTGGAAGCGCGTACGCGTGAAGCACATTGTCATCGACCCGGCGATGCTCACGACCATCGGCCCCATTGTGAACGGTCAGTGGCCGGCGGAGTGAGCACCCAGGCGCCTGGTGTCTGCAACCGCGTGGGTCGAACCGGAGCGTGGAGCGCATAGCATGCGAATGGCCGACCGGTACTGCGGCGTGATCGTCCCGCTCCTCACGCCGATCCGCGTGGATGGCAGGATCGACGAGGCGGCGGCCGAGCGCCTGGTCGACCACGTGGTCGGAGCCGGCGGCCACCCGTTCGTCCTCGGCACGACCGGTGAGGGCGCTTCGGTATCCCGCGAGATGGGGGAAGTACTCCTCCGGCGAGTGGTCGGCCACACCGCCGGGCGGGCGACGGTCTATGCGGGAGTGTCGACCAACGCGCTGGGCAACGCCGTCGAGACCGGCCGGCGCTACCTCGAGCTGGGCGCCGACGCCGTGGTCGTCCATCCGCCGTGCTATTTCGAGCCCGGCAGCGAAGGGCTGCTCGCGTTCTACGAACGGCTGGCCGACGCCCTCGGCGGACCCATGCTCATCTACAACATCCCCATGACGACGCGAATCTCCATCCCTCTCGACGTCGTCGAAACGCTCAGCCGCCACCCGAACATCGTCGGACTCAAGGACTCCGAACCGGATCGCGAGCGCATGCGGGAGGCGCTGGACCGCTTCGCGGGGCGGGATGATTTCGTAGTCCTCGTAGGTGCATCGCGGGACGGCGCGTTCGGGGTGGCGCGCGGCGCGACCGGTACCGTGCCCGGCGGCGCGAATCTGCTCCCGGAGCTCTACCGGCGGCTGCACGACGCCGCTGCATCCGGCGACACCGACACCGCGGAGGAGCTCCAGCGCCTGGCTGACCGGTTGGACGCGATCTGCTTCGATGGCCGTTCCCTCGGAGCCGGCCTGGCCGCGCTGAAGGTAATCGCGGCCGAGCTCGGGCTATGCGAGCCCCACATGCTCCCTCCGCTGACGCGGCTTCCGCCCGCCGAGGAGGCCAGGCTGCTCGCGATGTGGAACAAGCTCGAGCGCCAGGTCGCCATGTTCGAACTCCGCACCCCTGCCCGCCGGGGGTCGGCATGAGAGACGCCACGCGGCACTGGTCGTCATCGCCCGATCCGTCGACCTCGCCGGCGGCGCTCGCGGCCGAGCCGACCCGCGACCTCGTGGTCGGCGTCGATGTCGGCACCGGGAGCGCGCGTGCCGGCGTGTTCGACCTGCACGGCACGATGCTCGGGACCGACAGCCATCCGATCCAGATCTTCCGCCCTGCGCCCGATCACGCCGAACACTCGTCGGACGACATCTGGTCGGCCGTTGCGCTGGCCGTGCGCGGCGCGATCGCCCGCGCGGATATCGACCCGGGGCGCGTGGCCGGGATCAGCTTCGACGCGACCTGCTCGCTCGTGGCCCTCGGCGAGGGCGACACGCCCATCACGGTTTCGACGACCGGCGACCCGGCGCACAACGTGATCGTCTGGATGGACCACCGCGCCGAGACGGAGGCGCATCACATCAACCGCACCGGCCACCGCGTCCTCGACTTCGTTGGCGGCCGCATCTCGCCGGAGCAGGAGCCGCCGAAACTCCTCTGGCTGAAGCTGAACCTGCCGGATACGTGGCAGAGCGCCCGCAAGCTCCTCGACCTCGCCGATTTCCTGGTCTACCGCGCCAGCGGCCGTGATGTCCGCAGCCTGTGCACGCTCGTCTGCAAGTGGACGTACCTTGGGCACGAAGGCGAGCACGGCGAGTGGGACCCGACCTTCTTCGAGCAGGTCGGACTGGCAGACCTCTTCGATCACGGCCGGGCCGGCGAGATCGTGCGGCCCATGGGTACGGGGGTGGGCGCCCTGACCGAACGCGCGGCCGCGGAGCTCGGGCTCCCTCGAGACACGGTGGTCGGCGTCGGGATCATTGACGCCCACGCCGGCGGGATCGGCGCGGTAGGGATGCGTGGCGCTGGGGAACGTTTCGATCCCGTGGCGATCGAGCGCACGCTTTCGCTGATCGGCGGAACGTCATCTTGCCACATGGCCGTTTCCCGCGAGCCCCGCTTCATCCCTGGCGTATGGGGTCCCTATTACGGCGCGATGATCCCCGGGTACTGGCTGACGGAGGGTGGGCAGAGCGCCACTGGCGCACTGATCGACCACGTCATTGAAAATCACGCGTACGCGCCCGCGCTCCGGGATGACGCCACCCGTCAGGGTACCACCGTTTACGAGCTGCTGAACCGCCGGGTGCGCGAGCTGGTGGCAAGGAACGCCGGCCGGCCGATTGCGGAACACCTTCACGTTTTCCCGGACTTCCTCGGAAACCGCAGCCCCCGGGCTGACAGCCAGCTTCGCGGCATGATCAGCGGGCTCGGCCTGGACTCCTCACTGGACAGCCTGGCCGCGCTCTACCTGGCCACCATCCGGGCCGTCGCCTACGGTACGCGCCACATCATTGAAGCGCTCGAGGCAAAGGGGTACGTGCTGGACCGGGTCCACGCGACGGGCGGCGGCACGAAGAACCCGCTCTGGCTCCGTGAGCACGCCGACATCACTGGCCGGGCGATCTACGTCGCGCCAGATGTCGACGCCGTTTTGCTCGGCACCGCGATGCTCGCCGCCGTCGCTGCCGGTGCGTACTCCTCCATCCCCGCTGCCATTGCAGCGATGAGCCCGAGCGCGACATCGATCGAGCCCGACCCGTCCAGCCAGGTGTTTCACGAGGCGAAGTACGCGGTATTCCACCGGATGTACAACGACCAGCAGGCGTATCGCCTGATGATGGGCGGGTGAAGGGCGGAACAGCCACGAGCAACGTACCGGCACGGGGCACATCGATGGACACGATCTACCTCGTCGCGAACGGAGATCTCCGCCTTTCGGCGAATCGCGTGTGCGAAGCGGCGCAGGCGGCCATGGAGCGGAAGGTCGTCGCGGCGGTCCGGCGCTTCGGCCGCGAAGTCGTTCGCGCCGATGAGTACGACCCCGTCAAGCAGCACGGCTTCATCGACAGCCAGAAGCGCGGAATCGAGGTGTTCCGCGGGATCCCGAATGACGCGCCGCTGATCGTGGCCGAGGCGGTCTGGCAATACAGCCACCACCTGCTGCCGGGGCTCTTTGCGCACCGCGGCCCGGTCCTTACCGTGGCGAACTGGGACGGGACGTATCCCGGCCTGGTCGGGCTACTCAATCTGAATGCGTGCCTGACGAAAGCCGGCGTCCGCTACAGCTCCCTGTGGAGCGAGACTTTCGACGACGACTTCTTCCTGGACGGGCTGCGCTCGTGGCTCGAGCGCGGGTACGTCGAGCACGACACGTCGCACGTCCACCCGTTCGACCCCGAGATCGCCGGAGACCCGGAAGCCGCCGCGATCGGCGCCCGCTTCGCCCGCGAGCTGCGGGAGAACCAGGCGATCCTCGGCGTCTTCGACGAGGGGTGCATGGGGATGTACAACGCGATCATCCCGGACGAGCTGCTGCACCCCACCGGACTGTTCAAGGAGCGGCTCAGCCAGAGCACGCTCTACGCGAAAATGCTGAACGTCCGCGACTCCGAGGCGGAGGCCGTGCTGGAGTGGCTACTGGCCAGGGGCATGACCTTCCGGTTCGGTGACGACGAGGAGACACAGCTCACGCGCGCCCAGGTCCTGGATCAGTGCCGGATGTACATCGCCGCCGTGCGGCTCGCCGATGAATTCGGCTGCGCGGCGATCGGGATCCAGTACCAGCAGGGGCTTAAGGACCTGACGCCGGCTTCGGACCTGGCGGAGGGGCTGTTGAACAACGTCGACCGCCCGCCGGTGCACCACGAGGGCACTGGTGCCGAGCTCTACGCCGGAGAGGCGCTCCCGCACTTCAACGAGGTGGACGAATGCGCCGGGCTGGACGCGCTGGTGACGTACCGATTGTGGCGTCGGCTCGGCTACCCGCCGGAGACCACGCTCCACGACCTGCGCTGGGCGAGGCACTACTCCGAGGACGGCCGCGATGAATACGTCTGGGTCTTCGAGATCTCGGGAGCGGCGCCGCCTGCTCACTTCGTCGGCGGCTACCGCGGCGCGTCGAGCGAGCGTCAGCCGCCCATGTATTTCAGACTGGGCGGCGGAACGCTCAAGGGGATCAGCCGGCCGGGTGAGATCGTGTGGAGCCGGGTCTTCGTGGAGGACGGCCGCCTCAAGTGCGACCTGGGCCGAGCAAGTGTCGTGGACCTCCCCCGGGCAGAGACCGAGGAGCGCTGGCGCCTCACCACCCCCCAGTGGCCGATCATGCACGCGGTGCTCCACGGCGTGTCGCGTGACCAGATGATGGCCCGTCACAAGTCCAACCACATCCAGGTCGTCTATGCGCCCGACGCGGCCTCGGCAAAGCGCGCGCTGATCGCGAAGGCGGCAGCCATGGCCGAGCTGGGGCTCGACATCGCGATCTGCGGCGACTTCTGACGGGTCGGCGCCCAACGGACCAACCCCCGCGCACCGGGCGAGTCGGCGGCCGGATGGTATGATTCGGCCGCGAAATCGTTTAGTAGGATGCACGGCGCGCGATCGTCCTGCGCGAACCGGCATCGCTCTCCTCGCCGGTCACGAGTCGCGGAGGTGCGTGGGTGGTTCTGGATGCCTCCTACACCCGCCCCGTCCCTGACTGCAATTTGCAGCCGGTTTCCGGTGCGTGGCCGGCGGGAGGGCCCGGGTCGCAGACAAGCTGTGCCAGGTCGTAACCCGCCACGGTCCGCGAGCTCCTCTTCTTGACATCCACGAATCCCTGCCCTTCCTGCCGATCGGCACCGGCGAACCGGTGCCGCGCGGCGGCGTGCCCGGCGGCCCACGTCCACCACTGATCCCGGAGCTCGGGAGCACCTCTCAATGGGAGGTCCGGTGATTGCGGGCGAAAATGCGCGCCCGGGCGCGATCGCGGGACGGCAGCTCCCGCCGCCCGCTTTGATTCGCGCTGGCGATCACCGCGCGCCACTGGAGCCCCGATGGACACGATCCTGACCCTGACGCTCAACGCCGCGATTGACCTGGGCACGAGCGTGGACCTCGTCATCCCGGAGCGGAAGCTGCGCTGCGCGCTCCCGCGGCGGGACCCCGGCGGTGGCGGCATCAATGTCGCCCGCGTCGCGCACCGGCTCGGCGTCGACGTGTGCGCGCTCTACCTGGCCGGCGGCTTCACCGGCGACCGCGTCCAGCGCATGCTCGAGGAGGAGGGTGTGCCGCAGCGGAGGATTCCGATCGGCGGAACGACGCGGGAGAACGTGATCGTCTGGGAAAACTCTTCCGGCCAGCTCTATCGATTCGGGATGCCGGGGCCACAGGTCACGCGCGAGGAGTGGGTGCGGTGCCTACTGGAGGTCGAATCCTACGAGCCGGCGCCGACGTACCTCGTCGCGAGCGGGAGCGTCCCACCCGGCGTCCCGGCCGATTTCTACGCGCGCCTCGCGGAGATCGCGCGCGACCGGAACGCGCGCCTGATCGTGGACACATCCGGCGAGGCGCTGGCGGAAGCGCTGCGCGTGGGCGTCTTCCTGGTCAAGCCGAACATGCGCGAGTTCGAGGAGCTAGCCGGAAGACAGCTCGCTGACGAGTACGCGCAGAAGGCAGCCGCGTGCAAGCTGATCGATGATGGCGCGGCCGAGGTCGTCGTGGTCTCCCTGGGCGCGGCCGGCGCACTCCTCGCCGTCGCCAGCGACGCACACTACGTACGCTCACCCATTGTGCGGCAGCGGAGCCGCGTCGGCGCCGGCGACAGCATGGTGGGCGGGATCGTCACCGGCCTGGTGCGCGGTATGGCCATCGAAGACGCGGTCAGGTACGGCGTCGCCGCCGGCGCCGCCGCCGTCATGACCGACGGCACCGAGCTGTGCCACCCCCACGATGTCGAGCACCTGTACGAGGAAATCTCCGGGCCGGAGCGTACGTGACAGCTCGCCGAACGTGCGGGCGAACCAGTCGCTGGTCCGGATTGCGCGGGCAACACAACAGCGCGCTCGGTCGTGACGAGCCCCACGTCATCGACTCCACACATGACGTAGCGGCGGCAGGCAGTCGTTGCGATTCGGGTCGACATTCCGTATCCTTGCCGCGATCTCTGTAACAAAACGGATTGACCCGCTATTTGATGCGGGTCGCCGGGCGTCGGGAATGCCAAAAGGCATGTACCCCAACGCCTCGCGTCCGCGCGAAGATCTGTCGCAATTATTTGAGATTACAATTCTCTCGCCAGCGAGGACCAGCACCATGTCGAAGTCGCCGTCGTCTGTCGAAGACGCAGTGGAGACCATGGATCGTCGCTCCGTCGTCCGCCGCCTCCTGGGGCTGCCTCTGGCCGCCGGCGCCGTGGCCGGCCTGACCGCGCCAGGCCGGGCAAGCGGTGCCTCGACCACGGCAACGACGCGCCGCGCGCTCATGCTGGAACCGGGGAGCAAGCTCGTCATGATCGGTGATTCGATCACCGACGCCGGCCGCGCGCGGCCTATCGGCGAGGGCCGCGGCGACACGCTCGGCAACGGCTACGTCATGATGGTCGACGCGCTGCTGAGCGCCGTTCATCCCGAAGCGCGGATCCGCGTCGTGAACATGGGAATCAGCGGCAACACCGTCCGAAACCTCGCCGCCCGCTGGCAGACCGACGTCTTCAACCTCGAGCCCGACTACGTCTCGATCATGATCGGGGCCAACGACGTGTGGCGTCAGTTCGATTCGCCGCTGCGCACCGAGCAGCACGTCTTCATCGAAGAGTACGAGTCCGTCTACGAAGAGCTCATCACGCAAACCCTCCCGCGCGTGAAGGGGCTGATCCTCTTCACCCCGTTCTACCTCGAGCCCAACCGCCAGGACGCGATGCGCGCCACGATGGACCGGTACAGCGATGTCGTCCGGCGTCTGGCTCAGCGCCACAGCCTCCCGCTGGTAGACTCCCAGGCCGTCTTCGACGAGCTGCTGGAACACGTGTATCCGGCGGCCATCAACTGGGACCGCGTCCACCCGAACCACGTCGGGTCCATGGTCCTGGCCCGGGCCTTCGTGAAGACCATCGGGCTGGAGTGGTGACGCAACAGGCGCGACGGCGGGCGGCCGGGGACGTGATCCCCGGCCTGGTTCGCGCCGTCACTCCCCCACAGCCACGACGTTGTTCGTCCGGTTCCGGTCGATGAGGAGGTCGTACGGGTCGATCCCGGCCCGGGCCGGCGGACGCGGCACCGTCACCCGGATCGTCTGGTCGCCGCTCTGGATGCGATGCCACTCGAGATAGAGCGGCTCGCCTTCGCCCGCCGCGAAGACGCCGATCTGCACCACATCGTCAATCGGGACCTCGGTCTCGTTCCCGCTCCCGTCAGCCCTCACCTTCCTCGCTGAGACATCGAGCGTGATCACGTACTCGCCGGTCCCGGTCGGCTCGACGCTCGCCGATCGAGCCTCCACGTCCCAGAGCGTGATGGTCTCGAACCAGTCGGTGAGCACGCCGTGCAGAGAGTCCGGAGTGACGGCGCGCAGCTCCGCGTACAGGTCCAGCGAGGTCGGATACGGCGGCCCCTCGCGAAAGCGCTCGAAGTAGCGACGCAGTGCGGTGTTGACGGCCTCCCCGCCGATGTGCTCCCGGAGCACGTAAAGCGCCATCGCGCCCTTCCGGTAGGAGATGTACGGCTGGCTTTCGACCTCGAGCACCGGCACTTCCCGCGACTGGACGGCCCGCCCCATCAGGTAGCGTTCCCTGTGGAAGCCGTAGACCCGGCGTCCGGCCTCCCGGCCGTAGGTCGCCTCCGTAATGAGGATCGCGCTGTAGTTGGCGAGCGACTCGGACAGGAACTCGGCGCCCCGTACCGGCACCCCCCGCACCATCCCGCCCCACCATGCGTGGGCGACCTCGTGCGCCGTGCCGTAGAATGGCTGGTCGACCTCACCCTCCCGCACACGGCTGAAGAAGACGTCCTCGGTGAATGCGATGGTGTGCGGGTGCGCGCTGCCGTAGCCGCCGTAGCGGGGGATCTCGACGACGCGCAGGTCGCTGTACGGGTAAGGCCCGAACTCGCGGGTCATGTACTCGAGCGCCGCCTTCATCCCCTGGAGAATGCGGTCGAGGTTCGCAGCGTGCGCGGGGTGGTGGAAGATCCGTAGCTCCACGTCATCCCAGCGGTCCTCGAGCACTGCGTACTCCGCCGAGACGATCGTGCCGCCGAACGGGATCGGCTCCTCCGTCTGGTAGTGGAAGTAGTTGCGCCCGTTCTCCGACCAGCTCCGCCGCAGCACGCCGGGCGTGACCGCCGTCTGGCTCGCGGAGGTACCAATGATGGCGTCGACGTGGACCAGGTCGGAGTCGCGCGCCTGCCAGCGGAAGTCGATAGTCCCCGCGTCTTCGGGGCCGGGCATCGGCTCGCGCGGTCCGAGGCCGAAGCGCTGGCGCGTCTCACCGTCGGTCAATTCGAAGTACGGCTGGTATCCGACCGCCGGCATCAGCAGGCGGTTGATGCGCGTGCCATTGGCGACGAGGTCCGTCCGGTTCCCGTCATTCGCGAAGCCTCGCCGCCGTGAAACCACGTCGAACTCGAGTCTCGCCGATCCGCCCGGCGCGAGCGGACGCTCCAGCACGAAGATCCGGTACCCGATCTCGTCATCGACATGCACCGCCTCGGCGGCGGGGTCCAGACTCAGCGACCTGACCTCGACATCCGGGTTCAGCGTCACGTGCACCGAATCGATTGTCTGATCGGTCAGGTTCACCAGGTGGTAGCTGCCCCGCAGCTCGACCGCGGATTCTTCCGGGTAGATCTCGGCACGCAGCTCGACCCGCTCGATCGTGGGTCGCGCGGCGTCCCGGTACCCGCCGTACCGCAGCTCGTACTCCGCTTGCCGCGCGCCCTGCTCGCCGGTCGGGCGGTACGCGTTCAGGATGTTGGTGTTGTAGAAGACGTATCCGCCGAACAGGACGATCAGCACGATGGCCACGCCGGTCGTACGCGCCAGCGGCGCGGTGAAGCGCGCGGGGATCTGCTGGAGCCTGTAGCGCAGACCGGTTTCGACGCCCCGCACCCACAACAGCGCCGCGCCGATCAGGAGGAGCATCGCCCAGGCACCCCAATAAGCCCTGAACCAGATGATCGGCGCGGCGAACGGGCCGAAGCCGTTCATCTCGGAATACGTCCACTCCGGGGTCGTGCCGTAGCGAAGCAGGTGGTGGCGGACGCCGAGCTGCGGCAGCGCTATGGCGAAGAACCCGAGCGTCAGGAGCACGGCGATGTGCCCGAGGTTCTTGTGGTTCACGAGCACGTGGATCGCAACGGCGAGGGCACCGATGAGCAGATAGCGCGTGAGGAGGATTCCGAAGACCATGCGCAGGTACAGCCCGACCTCGAAGTCGTAATATCCCTGGAGCGTCTGGATCAGCATCCCGCCGATTATCGAGGCCGCCTGGAAGAGCGCGACCAGTACGATGAGGGAGAGAAACCTGCCCAGCAACGCCGCGCTGTCGGGGACGGGCGAGACATCGACGATTTCGGCCACGCCTGCGTCCCTCTCCTTCCACACCAGCTCGCCCGCGAAGATCAGGACGAGGACGATGAAGAGCAGCGGACTGCGATTGGCCAGCGCTTCTTCGGTGATGAGCGCCGTAACCGGCCACGTCGAGGTGTCGAAGACAGTGTCGCCGACGTTCCACCCCCAGAGCAGAGGGAAGCCCACGCAGGCGAGTACGACGACGATGAACCACCGGCTCGACGCGATTTCGGCCAGCGAATTTCTCGCCACGGCCAGCGTTTGCCGCGCGGCGGTCCGATAGCCGAACGCTTTCGGCTGGGGCGGGCGGATCGCCGCCGTCGGGTGCGGGCTCGCGACTCCGGCGGCGGGTGCGAGCTCGCGCGGCAACGTGATTACCGGTGATCCCCGCTTCCGCCTTTCGCCGACGCCGTCCACGTGCGCGAACCGGAACACGCCATGTATCGCCGCCAGGATCGCCCCCGAAGCCGCAAGCCAGAAAAGTCGGTTCCACGCGAGCGACGCCGGGAGGCCGATGAGCCGCGCGTTTCTTTCCGCCTCCGTCCAGTAGATGGTCAATCTCTGGACCGTCACGAGCCCGAGCGGGTCGACGAGCCCGGCCACGATCGGGCTGTCGATCTGATACGCATAGTTGAGCACCACCACGTATCCCACCACGAGGCCGACCCCGATCAGGTATACCGGGACGATGTGGCGGGCCATGATCCCGACGGCGAAGAGGACCGCGCCAATGAAGACCACGTCCGGGAGGAGCAGAACGAAATACGGTTGGATGTGGGCGATCGGATCGAACGGACCGACGGTCTCGAACTGGAACCGGATCATGAGCGCGGTGGCCGCGAGCACGCCCAGGGGAATCGCTATGGCGAGTATTGCGTTGACAGTCAGCGCGCCCAGGAATCGGCCGACGAGAAACGCGCTCCGGTTGACTGGCTTCGTGTCGACGAGCGGGTGCATCCCCGTCTCGATGTCCCGGACTGCCGCACCGCCAAAAACCGCGGCGCTGACCAGGACGCCGAACAGCGCGGGGATCACCGTGCCGCCCGCGACCCGTTCCGGCGCGTTGGCGAAACCTTCCCCGTCGGCCGTCGCCACGAACATCCACAGACCGGTCATGAATAGCGCGACGCCGTATCCCCACGTTGCCGGGCTGCGCAACGCATGGCCGACTTCGTAGCGGAGGATCTCACGCAGCTTCATCGCGCCCCCTCCGTAGCCGGCGTTCCCGCACCCGTTCCCGACGCCACGAACCGGGGTCCGCGCCCGTGGTAGCCTGCCATCACGCTGAAGTAGACGTCATCCAGCTTTGGGTCCACCGGCTCGAACCCCGGGCCCGGCGATTCCTCGCCGTAGACGTGCACCATCGTGCGGCCCGCCAGGAGTCGGGTGGAAACCTCGCGCAGATCACGCTCGATCGCCGCCAGCTCGTCCCGGTCGACAGTCCTGCGCCATATCCGGCCCCGCAGCTCCTCGACCGCGCGCAACGGTTCCGCCTCCAGCAGGATCTCGCCGTGGTCGATGATCGCCATCCCCGTGCACAGCTCTTCCACGTCCTCGACGATGTGCGTAGACAACACCACCACGCTGTCCTCGCCGATTTCGCTCAGCAGGTTCAGGAATCGGACGCGTTCGGCCGGATCCAGACCGGCGGTCGGCTCGTCCACGATGATCAGCTTCGGGTCGCCGAGGAGCGCCACCGCTACGCCGAACCGCTGCCGCATCCCGCCCGAAAACGTGCCCAGCTTCTCCCGGCGAACCTCCCACAGGTTCGTGCGCCGGAGGAGCGACTCGACCACGTCGCGTCGAACGCCCGGATCCTCGACCCCTTTCAGCACAGCGAAATGCTCCAGCAGCCGTTCCGCCCTCGCCCGGGGATGGAAGCCGAACGACTGCGGGAGATATCCAAGCGTCTTCCGCAGCTCGCCCGGCTGCCCCAGCACGTCGATCGGCGCGGGGCCCGCGCCGTGGAGGTGAATCGAGCCCGAATCGGGTTCCTGCAGCGTCGCGATGATCCGCATCAGCGTCGACTTGCCAGCCCCGTTCGGACCGAGCAGGCCGAACATCCCTTTCGGGATAGGTAACGACACGTTCTTCAGCGCACGGGTACCGTTCGGATAGGTCCTGGAGAGGTCACGGATGACGAGTTCCATGGGCCAGGCGGCGTTGAGGGTCTGCATGTGGCGCGTCGTCCGGGTCGCCGTCGTACGGTTCATCCCCGTCGCGGCGTCGGCTGCGCCAAGTACTTTGACAGGTAAAGTTGCTGGCGAGACCAAGACGCGCAAGGGCGGGGGCACGCCATGCGAAGACAGGGGCTGGCAGGTGCCGGAGAGGTCCGGGTGCTGGACGGGTTGCGCCGGCTACGGTGCCGGGTCGAGCGACCATCAACAGCAGCCCGGGGCGACCGGTGCCTGCGCCACCGGGATCGTCACCCTGGCCGTGACCCGGACGCTTTCCACGCGTACGTCAGGCGGTGCTCGACCCCTCACGCATCGCGCTCCGAATTGCGACGGCCTATTTCGCCAATTTCAGCAAAAAGGCATTGCGAAGCGTGTCGCCGCCACGTAGGATTTTTTTTTGCGTGCGCCGGTCTGGTCGCGCCGTTGACA
>Ga0180220_1001589_pt1 | contig 16404 bp, 12 predicted proteins | sample eDN5th37CBELigBY_FD_151335 | JGI IMG/M metagenome (GOLD analysis project Ga0180220, IMG submission 151335) | Enriched backyard soil microbial communities from Emeryville, California, USA - eDNA 5th pass 37_C BE-Lig BY (version 2) (version 2) | ecosystem: Environmental > Terrestrial > Soil >...
ATCGGAGAAATCCGGCCGCTACTTCCTCGAAAAGTTCCTGCGCACCGAGAAGTCCATCACCACGAGCGAAGGCGATCCGGTCAAGGGCGGCTCCAGCGTCAAGGAGAGGGCCAACGGCATCTGGCGGGCCTGGTCTTCGCACATTCGCACGGTCGAGCCACGCAATGCTTTCCATGTCATCTTTTCAGCGCGGGCCGGAACCGATGCGGAAGCGATGAGCCGCGCCGTTCGGGATTTCCTCAGCGAGCAGGTCGCCGGCCACCGTTGGATGACGGCGCATCACCCGGAAACCGGCCATGTTCATGTCCATGCGATGATCTCGGCGCGCGACGATGTCGGCAAGGCGCTGCGCCTGACCAAACCGGAGCTGTACAAATGGCGCGAGCAGTTTGCGGCCAAGGCCCGTGAACACGGCATCGCCATGGTCGCCACCCGGCGCGCCGACGTCGCGGCCACGCGGCCCTATAGCCAGGCGCAGGCCGGCGCCTATGAACGCGGCAGACAAGATCCTCGCTATCTCAAGACGACCGGCGTCACCAAGCGCGTCGAGCGCAAGCGCGCCGGCGTCGTCGACCGTGCCTCGCTCACCAATGGCAATCTCGCGCTTGCCCCGAAATGGCAGGCGACCGCGAGCGCCCTGCAGCGGGCCGGCGCGGAGCTATCGGTGATTGCGGCGGCCGACCGGTTCGCGGCCGCGGCCACCGCTCAAGCACCGCATGCTGCTGCTCGGGTCAGCGGTTTCGTCCTGCTCCGTTTGGAAGTCGAACAGACCATGAAACGCGAGACGCTGGCTGTCATTCTCGGGGGCGCCATCGGCGTCGAGGCCAAGTTGATTTCCGCCGAGGGCAAGTCCGTCCAGGTCCTGGCGACCACGACCGCGAGCGTCAGCAAGATCGAGCGCGAGCTAGCCAAGCAGAACGATGAGTTTGGTCCCGGTCCCGAGATGCGTTCCGTCGCCGGAGATTTCCAGGCGCGGTTGCTGGCGCATGGATTGCGCGCCGCCGTCGTCGTCGAGGCAGCCGGCTCCGCGAAGGTTGGTGCGCCGTCGCCTTGGCTGCAGAAGAAATTCGATGCCTTGGCCGAGCGGTCCGGTGCGCCGCCGAACGAGCCATTGGCGGAATTCAAAACCCTGATCGCAACCATACAACAGCAGAAGGAAAAGGCCATGCCTCTATCGTTAGAACAGTTCGACGAGCGTGTCTCGCGGGCGAACAAATCCATGGACCGCCTGGAGACGATGGTCGACAGCAGCGCGGAGCGTCAGGCCGTCGAGGAGATGCGCAAGGAAATCTCCGCGCTGTTCGAAGAGCAGCGTCGTGACATCCAAATGCAACAGATGCGCTCGGTCAACGACACAGCGGGGGCAGGGGGTACGCCGCCGGCGGCGCGTGTCGACGAGGCGCGCGCCCAGGACCGGCCAGCGCCGGCAACCGTCGATCCGGCGATTGCCGCCCAGCAGCAGGCGATTGCCGAAGGTCGCGCTTCCCGGGCGGCACGCGAACAGGCCGGAGCGTCGAAGACTGCCCAGGACGAGCAGCGTCAGCAGATCCTCCGTCAGGCGGAACAGGAGCGCCAGCGTGGCAATGACCGGGACGGGGCAGAGCGGTAGGCTCGCTTCCCTATTCCTGCATCAGGCCATCGAAGACTTCCAGCAGCGCGTCGACGATGGCCTGGCCAAGCGCATTGGCGCGAGGCGGCAATCTCATCATCGCCCTGGTCTCGGGTGGCGATCGCAAGGTTGCCACCCTCCTCGGCGACAATCGCCTTCGCCCTCTCGATCGCCCAAAGGGCAAAATCGCTCCGGTTGGAGATCGTCATCGTCTCGGTGGTCTCATCCATGGCGTTCACATTCGATCGGTGCAGCACAACTCGCTGTTCGTTTCCCTCTTGATGAAATCCAGCCATATCGCCGGGCGCGTATCGGGGGAACCAACTTCAGCATCTATCGACTGAATTCATTCGGAATTTCTACTCTGAGTGTTTGCACCGCGCCGCGTGATCGCCTAGAGTCACGGGTGAAGCAGTCACGCGCTGCTTTGGGGCGTGGAAACCCCTCATAGCTAGGTAGGTGCCGCGACATGGCACCACTCTTCGACCTTTGCGGTCGGGGATCCTGCGGCGTATGCAACAGGTTCTCCGGAGCTAAAGGCCGTAGGGCCGTGCTATGCGGTTTCCAAATCCCCGATCACCAGGGTCAAAGAGCACAAGCGGGGGCGTACCGCGGATTGCTCTTGGAGGAAACCGCGTGTCAGGAGCACCATCCTTCACACTCTTCACCTATTCGCCCGATGTCGAGCCGTTGGAAGCACGCTGGCGCGATGACAGCATTGGAGACGCATTCTTCGGCAGCGCCGAGAACGCCCGTGCCGCGATCGTCGATCTGCGCGATGCCGTTGCCAACGAGCCGGATCACGATTGCCCGCCGATGCGGCTCGAACGGATCGAGACTGTGCCGGTGACGAAAGATGCGATCCTCGCGCTGCTCAACGATGGAGTCAGCGCGATCGTCAAAAGCTACCACATCATCGAGACGATCGGAGAAGAATGAAATGGCGAAGATCCCCGACCCGATCGACGTGGAAGTTGGTGGAAAGATTAAGGCGCAGCGCCGGCTGTTGGGTATGAGCCAGGATACCCTGGCCGCGAGGCTCGGCGTCACCTTCCAGCAAATTCAGAAATACGAGAAAGGCACCAATCGGGTCAGTTCGAGCCGCCTCGCAGTGATCGCGCAGACCATTGGCGTCCCGCCCGCCTTCTTCTTTCCGGGATCGACATTCGATGCTGGCCAGGCGGCAATGGCTGCAGCGCCGGAACTGGTAAGCTTCATCGACACAAACGAGGGGCGTGACCTCAATGTGGCGTTTGCGCGGATCAGCTCAAAAACCATGCGAAGGAAGGTGGTCGGTCTGGTGACGGCGCTGGCTGCTGCGCTTCCGCCTGCGGAGCGCGATTCCAGCGAATAGAGCCTCGGACGCAAAAATCCATTCGACGGATTTTTTGAAGAATTCTACAACGCAGCATGTTTTTTGATTGTCGGAGCTGTATGGGACGTCTGTCAGTAATCGCAACAGCTTTGGTGGACGCGGTCAGGCGCAGGACTCGTGTTCTCCCTCGCCGAATGCATGGCGCGTCAACGGCACTAGGTGTGTCCAGAATGTCTAAAGACCACCACCGTCGCCTCTCAGCTAGACAGCGGTTCGCATATCCTGCTCGCTATCCAAATATTTACGCAAGGAGCCTAGATCGAGGTGATTTGAGAGGTTTTCTCTCGTGATGATTTCGATCGGAATTTCACCTGCCGGCCGACTCTTGCCGTACCCTGCCAACATAAACTCTAGCGATTTGTCAGCAATAACTAACATGTCCTGATGCACTATCGCGTCAACCTGTCGCCTCATCAGGAAGTTCGTCGTATTTTCAGTTAGGTTGTGGCCCACAACCGCGATCGGCGCACTTTGGCGTCGACTATCAAGAGCTTTCACCGCGTCAATGATTTCTCCACCTACGCAGTAGATCCCTGCAAAAGCGCGTTCCTTTGTAAGGAGAGAGAGGAACCGCTTGTTCGCTTCGAGATCGCTATGATTGTATTCGATATCAACGATTTCGACGTTTGGATACTCAGCGCGTAGGAAGCTTCTGGCTCCTGCCTCGCGTTCTTCGTGGGATCGATACAGATTGCCGCCCCAGATGATCGCAACCGGACCCTTGCCACCGCACAAAAGTCCCATGAGATAGCCTGCAGCTCGGCCTGCAGCTCTATTGTCCAACCCTATGTATCCGAAACCCATTCCCGGCAGGTCTGAGCAAACGGTCGCAATCGGAATGTTGCGACTTGATAGGCTCGCGGCGGCTTCTCGCACGATCGGATCTTCTAACGCCTGAAAGGCGACGCCATGGCTCCCCTCGCGCTCGCACTTATGTAGTTCGGTGGCTAGGCTTTGAGGGTTAAGACGTTCTACCAGCGTGTGTCGTAGTCTTACGCCGCGTCTTGCTGCGTGGTATTGGAACGCAGCGCCGAGATATTTTGTCGAAAGACCTGACTCACTTGGCAGGATCACATCATAGACAGCATCGCTCGATACGCCGCTCCTATTAAGTTCCTGGGCAGCCGCAGTGACACGCGAGATCGCCTTCTCACTTACTCCGCCCCGGTTGTTGAGAACTCTGTCGACAGTCGCGGTGCTAACGCCAGCAAGTTGGGCGATACTCTGGATCTTTGGGCGCGAGGCTTCGTTCAACGAGTCGATCTCCACATCAATCAAACAATATTCCTGGATGCACCTTTCAGGTACTTTCCAGTCCCTGTGCACTCATTCGCTTGATAAAACATCAAAGCAATCATTTGTGCCAGAGGGGGATGCGTATTTCGAGGAGCGCTTGCCCAATCAAGTTGTGGAACGGCAGACCATGGCGGTGATTTTTCAGCTGAAACTGCCCGATGCAGCTGATGATGCGCCAATAGAACTTTGCATCAAACGCTTATATGAAAACACGCTACTATCCACCCATGCCTGCTAACTGCATACTATCGCCGCTTCCCTGATGTTCGGGTCCAATCAGCCAAGGCATAGATTGGGCATCAATGATAGATGGCTTTGTTGCCGCCATGGGTGGCGTTGACAGCCGCAGGGACAAATGGTGTCCGTCATTGGACGTTACAGGTAGCCAGACGAACTCCGAGTCCAAATCCATGTTGGCCCGCCGATTGGTTCAAGGCAAGCGGGATGAGGGCGTCTCAGCTCATGCCTGCATAAAATAGTCAGCGATCAGCTTCAACGAGAGTAACAGCAAGCTGATCTGTATGAACCGAAAAAAGAGACCGTCCGGAAGGGCCTGGGTCGCTTTCTTCCCCAATATCGTACCAACGACCGCAGGTGCGGCGAGCCAGCATGTTAGCTTGCTGTCCATACCTACAAACTGTTGAAGCTGCCAATATGGCACGATCTTTGCCGCATTAACCACCGCAAAAAGGATGGTGGACGTTCCCGCAAATTTCATTTTCTCCAGTCGTTGCGGCAACACAAACATTTGGTAGGTCGGCCCTCCCGAGTGTGAAACGAAACTCGTCAATCCTGTCAACGTGCCCCAGAAGATGCCAGGAAAAACCTTGGCTGCCGATGCCTCTCGTCTGAAGCGGCTACCAAACCACGCATTCAGGCAGAATAGTATGCCCACCGCGCCGACCAGTAATCCGATGAAGGCACCCGACAGGTAAGCGCTGAACATCCATCCGATCAGCACGCCAAACAGCGAAGCGGGGATCAGGATGGCAAGGTTGCGTTCTGAAAAGCTTCGGCGATAGATGGCGAGGCCTATCATGTCGCTCGCCACATAGATGGGGAGCAACAACGCCGCGGCAGTCACGGGGGAAATGACGAGCGCCAAGAGTGGAACAGCGAGGGTGCCAATCGAGGGCAGGCCACCTTTCGAGAGCCCCACGAAAAATGCGGATATGACAGCGGTCGTTAAAATAAGGGGACTATGCTCAATCATATCTTGGCAACATTCGTCACGTTTGGCTTCGGGTTAAAACGACGCGGTACAGACGCAGTCTAAAAAATCTTGACACTTGGATAGGCAAGCTCGCGCGTTGGCGAAGCACCATCATGCCGGCTAAAGCTCTTTCGTAATGAATTGCGCGCGCCCGCGACCAAACGACCAATCCTCGTCGGAATTGATCGTGAACGACGTCATAACGTCGGAGTCTGCAAGGTTGAAACGGACGCCGAGGGCAACGCAAACGTCGTTATAAAATGCTAGCTTCGATTCAGCGGACCTTGGGCGGGACAAAACCTCCAACATTACAAACCGATCCGTGCGCGGGATATCGAGGCCGGTGTCAAGTGCTCGGAGGTGGCTTTTGTCATGCTCGAAAACAATCTGATAGCGGTCACGATCAGGCACTTCGAACGTCCGCACCATAACCTCATGCACGGTGTCCATAAGCGCTTCCAATTCGTCGACCCACTGTCCTCGATAGATATGAAATTTGATCAACGGCATTCGAAGCTCCTTGGCAATCGTTTCAAACGTCTTCTGACTGGCCCTTTCGATCAGGCCTTATTGTCGCGCTCCATGATCCACTTCACCGACGGGTCAGGCACGAAGCGCCATTTGCGCAGAGGTCCGGCCATGACATTGAGATAGTACATCTCGAAACCATAGGGCGCGCCGCACGGATGATGGCCGCGCGGGACGAGGACGACATCTCCGTCCTTTATGGCCATAGTCTCGTCCAGCGATCCATCGTCGGTGTAGACGCGCTGGATGCCGAAGCCGTCTGTTGGGTTCAGGCGATGATAATAAGTCTCTTCGAGGTAGGTGATGCGGGGGAAGTCGTCCTCGTCATGGCGATGCGAGGGATAGCTTGACCAATGGCCGGCCGGCGTGAACACCTCTGTCACTAACAGCGAGTCGCAATAGTCGTCGTTTTCCATTGCGATGTTGTTGATGTAGCGGGTGTTTGTGCCCTTGCCCCGCTCCGTCAGCGAGATGCCTTCCGGCCCGATACGGCGGGCCTTGTGGCCGCCCTTCCCTGGAGCAGCGCAGACAGCGATAATGCAAACGGTCGTCGCGACCGCCTCCCAGCTTTCACCGTTAGGCACATAGAGGCAGTGCGGCGGGGTCTTCTCGAAGACGTTCATGCGTTCGCCAAGCACACCCCAATCCGTGCCGGCGGCGGTGAAGGCGGCTTTTCCCTCGACCATGACGAGGATGACCTCGTTCGAGCCGGTCGCGTCGCCGACGCTTTCGCCTTCCCGCAGCCGATAGAGCGAAAAACCGACATAGCGCCAGCCGGCAGACTGGGCGGTGATCTCATGCACCTTGCCACGGGTGCCGAAAGGTTTGCGAAGAAGATCGGGCATGTTGGCCTCCAGTTCAGGCCAGCGCGCCATACGACGCGCCGGCGATAGGGATTATCAGTTCACGAGATTCTGCCGGCCGAGGTTCTGGACATAAGCCGCGCGGGCCCTTTCCAGCTTCTCGTTGCGGGCCACTTCTGGAACGGCGACATCCCACCAATGACCACCGCCAACCTCGCCTGGGCCATGCATCGGATCGGTGTCGATGACGATGACCGTCGGGCGGTTGCGGCCGCGCGCTCCGACGATCTTCGCTTCGAGGTCGGCGATGTCCTGCGCTTTTTCTGCGTGGACACCCATCGCGGCCGCATGGGCGACGAAGTCGATCTCCGGCTGCTCCTCGATGTTGCAGTCCTTGTAGAGATTGTTGAACTGCTCACCGCCGCAGCCCATCTGCAGTCGGTTGATGCAACCGTAGCCGCGGTTGTTGGTGAGGACGACTGTGAAGGGCACACGGCGCATGACGGCTGTCGCTAGTTCCGCGTTCGCCATCATGTAGGAACCGTCGCCGACGAAGCAGATGACTTCGCGCTCCGGTAGCGCGAGCTTCACGCCCATAGCCCCGGCGAGTTCGTAGCCCATGCACGAGAATCCATATTCCATATGATAGCCGCCCTGCGAGGGCTGCCAGAGCAGCTTTAGCGCACCCGGCATGGTGCCGGCGGCGCACATCGCGATGCTCTCCTCGGTCGAGGCGCGCTGGACGGCGCCGATCACTTGGGAGTCCGTCGGCAGATAGTCAGCTGGCGCATCGGTGGGCGCGGCGCAATGGGTATCTACCTGCTTCAACCATTCGACTCGCGCATTTGCGTCGAAGGCCGAGGCCTTGTAGCCGCCTAGCGCCGCCGACAACTTCTCCAATGCCACCCGCGCATCGCTGACAAGGCCGACAGCACCATGCTTAGCGGCATCATAGGGCTGGACGTTGATAGAGACGAGAGTGCGGCCGGGCTCCCGGAACAATGTCCAGGAGCCGGTGGTGAAATCCTGGAAGCGCGTGCCAACGCCGATCACGAGATCGGCGCTTTCGCAGGCCGCATTGGCCGCCGCCGAGCCGTCTACGCCGGCTGCTCCGAAGTTCATCGGGTGGGTCTGCGCCAAAGCCGACTTGCCGGCCTGCGTCTCGACGACCGGAATGCCGTGACGGGTGGCAAAGTCACCCAGCAATTTTTCGGCCTGGGAATAGATGACCCCTCCGCCGCACACGATCACGGGACTATTCGCCGCCTTGATCAGGTCGGCGACGCGGGAAAGTTCTCGCGCGTCCGGCTCGGGCCGGCGGATGGTCCAAACCGTCGGCGCGAAGAATTCCTCTGGCCAGTCATAGGCTTCGGCCTGCACGTCCTGGCAGAATGCGAGCGTGACAGGGCCGCAGGTCGCCGGGTCCGTCATGACTCGCAGCGCGCGCGGCAAAGCCGTCAATAATTGCTCAGGTCGCATGATGCGGTCGAAATAGCGGCTGACCGGGCGGAAGCAGTCGTTGGCCGAAACCGTGCCGTCCTCGAAATCCTCCACTTGCTGAAGGACCGGATCGGGGCGGCGATTGGCGAAGACATCGCCGGGGATGAACAGGACCGGCAGGCGGTTGACATGGGCGAGCGCCGCCGCCGTCACCATGTTGGTGGCGCCGGGGCCGATGGATGAGGTGACGGCATGCGCGCGCTTCCTCTTGCTGGCTTTGGCATAGGCTATGGCAGTGTGAGCCATTGTCTGCTCGTTCTGGCCGCGCCAGGTGGGCAGTGCCTTGCCGATTCCATGGAGAGCCTCACCCAGGCCGGCCACGTTGCCGTGGCCAAAGATCGCCCAGACGCCTTCGATGAAGCGCTCGCCTTCCTCTGTCATCTGCACCGAGAGCCAGCGGACCATGGCCTGTGCGGCCGTCAGACGAATCGTCGTCATGTCAGTTCTCCTTAACGGCGCCACGAGCCGTATCCCAAATTGCGCAAAGGCGGCTGAAGCGTCTCGCCATTTCGGCGACCGCCGCCTTATCGTCGGTCTCGCCCTTTAGCCAGGCGCGTGCCACGTCGCCGAAGATCGTACGGCCGACGGCAAATCCCTTCACGAGGTCGTAGGCGGAAGCGACTTTGAAAGACGCTGCCAGCTCAGCTTCCGGTGCGTCGAGGCCGAGAACAACGATGCCGCGAGTATGGGCGTCGTTCCGCTCGATCGCCGTAATGGCTCTCTCCCAGGCGACCGAGGTCGTCATTGGTTCGAGCTTCCACCAGTCAGGATAGACGCCGATGGCGTAGAACTGTTCGATGAGCTGCGCCGTCGTCGTATCGTCGACAGGCGCCACCTTGGAGGGGATGACCTCCAGCAAGAATTCGAGGCCGTTGCGGCGCGAGGCCTGGTAGAGGCGCTTGACGGTCTCTTCCTGTCCGGCGCGCGTCGCCGCATCATCGTTTGGATGGCAGAAGCACAGCACCTTCACGACATTGTCGCGCGCCCATTCTTCCAGCCCGCCGCAATCGAGGCCGAGTTCCGGCTCTAGTGACAGCGGGCGTGAGCCCGGCCATTCGCAGGGGCGGCCGACCCACAGACCGGTTCCAGCAGCGGCATGAAGCGCCTTGCGGCCGATGCGGTTGTCGCAGAGGATGCCATAACCCGGTCGGCCGTTCTGCACGTGCAGCGCCGCATCGAGGCAGAGCTTCTTGAACTCGCCCCCCTTCACCGGCGTGTAGCCGTCCATTTCCTCCAGCTGCATGCGATGGTCGAAGGCGAAGACGCGCATGGTCGACCAGTCGCCCTTGCGATTCGTTGACCAATGCACCTGTTCCAACGCCTCGTCGTTGCGCAGGTCTGGGCGGATGACACCGCGCTTGAGGAAGAAGGAAAGCTCTTCCAAGCTCGGATAAGCTGGCGTGCAGCCGTGGCGGCTAACGGCGAAGGCGCCGCAAGCATTGGCGTATTCCAATGCCCTCGGCCAGGCCTCACCATCGAGCCAGCCCTTGATAAGACCGGAGAAGAAGCCATCACCGGCGCCGAGTACATTGAATACCTCGATTGGGAAGCCCGGACCGGACTGTCCGTCGTCGAGGCTGTCAGGGATGTCGCCCTCAAAGGCGACCGCCCCCTTCGCGCCGCGCTTGCAGACGAGCGTCGCGCTGGAGACTTCGCGGACTGCACGCAACGCCTCGATGGTGTTCGTTGAGCCGCCAGCGATGTGGAATTCCTCCTCCGTGCCGACGATCAAATCAAAAAGATGTAATGTCGATTGGAGCTTTGCCGTCACCGCGCGGCTTTCGACGAAGCGGCTTTCGCCATCACCATGGCCGGCGACACCCCAGAGGTTCGGACGGTAATCGATGTCAAGCGCCGTCTTGGCGCCATGCTTGCGGGCCAAGTTCAGCGCCTTGAGGACGGCCGTTTCCGTGCGCGAGTTCGATAGATGCGTGCCCGTCGCCAGCACTGAACGCGCCTCGGCAATGAAGGCCTCGTCGATATCGTCGTCCGAGAGCGCCATGTCGGCGCAGTTCTCGCGGTAGAAGATCAGAGGGAACTGTTCTTCGTCGCGGATGCCCAGCAGGACGAGTGCGGTCAGGCGCGCCGGGTCCGTCGTCACGCCGCGCACATCAACGCCCTCTCGCACGAGTTGCTCGCGAATGAAGCGCCCCATATGCTCATTGCCGACGCGGGTGATGACGGCACTCTTCAGGCCGAGGCGAGCCGTGCCGCAGGCGATGTTGGTAGGGCTCCCGCCGATATACTTGCGGAAGGAACCCATGTCTTCCAGTCGCCCGCCTATCTGCGTGCCGTAAAGGTCGACGCTCGCGCGACCGATGGTGATCACATCAAGATTCTTGGTCATTCGATTAATCCTTCAAATTAGGCCAAGGCGGGAAGAAGCTGGTCGAGGCTCTTCTTTGCGTCGCCGTAGAACATGCGGGTGTTGTCCTTGAAGAACAGCGGGTTCTCGATGCCAGAGTAGCCGGTGCCCTGGCCGCGCTTGGAGACAAACACCTGCTTGGCCTTCCAGACTTCGAGCACCGGCATGCCGGCGATCGGCGAGTTCGGATCATCCTGCGCCGCCGGGTTGACGATGTCGTTGGAGCCGATGACGATGACAACGTCGGTCTCGTGGAAGTCCTCGTTGATTTCGTCCATTTCCAGAACGATGTCGTAAGGCACCTTGGCTTCGGCGAGCAGCACGTTCATGTGGCCCGGCAGGCGGCCGGCGACGGGGTGGATGGCAAAGCGCACGTTCTTGCCGGCGGCGCGCAGCTTGCGCGTCAGTTCCGAGACCGACTGCTGGGCCTGCGCCACCGCCATGCCGTAGCCCGGTACGATGATGATCGAGTCAGCATCGTTGAGGGCTGCGGCCACGCCATCGGCATCAATGGCGATCTGCTCGCCGGTGATCTCCATCTGCGGGCCGGTCGTGGCGCCGAAACCGCCCAGGATGACCGAGACGAAGGAGCGGTTCATCGCCTTGCACATGATGTAGGACAGGATCGCACCGGAGGAACCGACCAGCGCGCCGGTGACGATCAGGAGATCGTTGCCGAGCGTGAAGCCGATTGCCGCGGCCGCCCAGCCGGAATAGCTGTTCAGCATCGACACCACGACCGGCATGTCCGCCCCGCCGATACCCATGATCAGGTGATAGCCGATGAAGAAGGCGGCGAGCGTCATCAGCACCAGCGTCCAGGCGCCGGCGCCGTTGACGTAGAGGACCAGCAGGAGAAGCGAGAGGATCGCAGCGCCCGCATTGAGGACATGCCCGCCCGGCAGCTTCTTCGCCTTGCCATCCACCTTGCCGGCCAGCTTGCCGAAGGCTATGACCGAGCCGGTGAACGTGACCGCCCCGATGAAGACGCCGAGGAACACCTCGACCTTCATGATCGACAGTTCGACCGGCTCCTTGTGGGAGAGGATGGCGGCAAAGCCGGTGAGCAAGGAGCGGGCGGCCTCGTTGAGACCGGCGACATGCGCCGCCTCGATATGGGCATTAAAGCCGATGAACACGGCGGCAAGGCCGACGAAGCTATGCAGCGCGGCGACGAGCTGCGGCATCTCCGTCATCTGCACACGCGAGGCGACGTAATGGCCGAGCACCGCGCCGCCTGCGATCATCAGCAGAATGATGAACCAGTTGCCGACGTCAGGCCCGAAGACCGTGGCGACGACGGCGAGCGCCATGCCTGTTATGCCGTACCAGACGGCGCGCTTGGCGCTTTCCTGTCCCGAAAGCCCGCCGAGCGAGAGGATGAAGAGGATGGCTGCCGCGATATAGGCGGCCGAAACGATACCGATCGTCATGATGAAAATCCCCCGATCACGACTTCTGGAACATGGCGAGCATTCGCCGGGTGACGAGGAAGCCGCCGACGATGTTGACCGTGGCGATCAGCACCGACAGCGCCGCCAGCACCACCACCAGCCAGTTGCCGGAGCCGACCTGCAGCAGCGCGCCGAGGATGACGATGCCGGAGACCGCGTTGGTCACGGCCATCAGCGGCGTGTGCAGCGAGTGCGAGACGTTCCAGATCACCTGGAAGCCGACGAAGCAGGCGAGCACGAAGACGATGAAGTGGCTCATGAAGGCGGATGGCGCGAAGGCCCCGACGATCAGCAGCAGCGCCGTGCCGACGGCAAGCAACGTGAGCTGGCTCTTCGTCTGCGCCTTGAAGGCGGCGGCCTCGGCCGCGCGCTTCTCCTCCGGCGTCGGCTCCTTGACCTTCTCCTTGGGCTTCTGCGCGGCAATCGCCGCGATCTTCGGCGGCGGCGGCGGATAGGTGATCGCCCCCTCGAAGGCGACGGTCGCGCCGCGGATGACGTCGTCTTCCATGTTATGCACGATCCTGCCGTCCTTGCCCGGCGTCAGGTCGGCCAGCATGTGGCGGATATTGGTGGCGTAGAGCGCCGAGGACTGGGCGGCCATGCGGCTCGGGAAATCCGTATAACCGATGACGGTGACGCCGTTGTCGGACACGACCTTCTGGTCGGCGACCGTCAGGTCGCAGTTTCCGCCGCGCTCGGCGGCGAGGTCGACGACGACCGAGCCCGGCTTCATGGCCGCGACCATGTCGGCCAGCCACAGCTTCGGCGCATCGCGGCCGGGGATCAGCGCCGTGGTGATGACGATGTCGATCTGCGGGGCAAGCTCGCGGAACTTCGCGAGCTGCTTTTCGCGGAACTCCGGCGAGGACGGGGCGGCATAGCCGCCGGTCGCGGCACCGTCCTGCACGCCGCCCCCCTGATCATCGGCAAAATCGAGATAGACGAACTCGGCGCCCATCGATTCGATCTGTTCGGCGACCTCGGGACGCACGTCGAAGGCATAGGTCTGCGCGCCGAGCGAGGTGGCGACGCCGATTGCGGCAAGGCCGGCGACGCCCGCGCCGATCACCAGCACCTTGGCCGGCGGCACCTTGCCGGCGGCGGTGATCTGGCCGGTGAAGAAGCGGCCGAAATTGTTGCCGGCCTCGATCACCGCGCGGTAGCCGGCGATATTGGCCATCGACGACAGCGCGTCCATCTTCTGGGCGCGCGAGATGCGCGGCACCATGTCCATGGCGATGACATTCGCACCCTTCGCCCGCGCAAGCTCCAGCAGCTCGGCGTTCTGGCCGGGATAGAAGAACGAGATCAGCGTCTTTCCGCTCGACAAATGCGCCAACTCGCCGGCTGTCGGGGGACGGATCTTGGCGATCACGTCCGCCTCGGAATACAGTGCCGCGGTATCCGCCACGACCGTCACGCCGGCTGCGCGGTAGGCGTCGTCAGAGAACCCCGCGGCCACGCCAGCACCAGATTCAATCAGGCAGGCGTGCCCAAGCTTAGTCAGCTGTGCCGCACTATCCGGCGTCATAGCGACTCTTTTCTCGCTAGTCGCAGCCTCGATGGGTGTCCCTATCAGCATGTTGACGTTGGTTCTCCGGTGTAAGGGTTGAAATATGCCGCGCAAGCGCGGCCACAAATTATGGTCATTCAAGATGAGCGTCTCGGCGAGAACTGCCGGTAAGGAGCAGCTCCATCGCATCGAATTGACTGCCGTCATTTCCGCTGGCGAGCGGTGCCGACTGCGACGGACAGGGCCATTGCCACACACAAAGTTGCTGACAACGAGCGAAATGCCCCAAAGTCGACCTCTGATACGAAAAGCGTCGTCGCGTCGAACTTCATCACCGGGCTGACGACATTGTCCGTGATGGCGACGACCGGAATCCCTCTGGATGATACTTCCTCTATTAACGCCATCGTCTCCGCAGCGTAGGGAGTGAACGTTATTGCCAACAGGACGTCCCCCGCTCTTATCGAGCTGAGGCTCGTTATGTAGCCAACGCCACTGTGCAACATCGCGGCGACATTCATTTTTTCCAACGCATATGCGAGATAGCTGGAAATCGGAAACGAGCGCCGCGACCCGATGATGTGTACTACCTTCGCCTTCGCCAAAGTGTCTGCGACTCTGTTCAGAACATCCGCATCGACATTCTTGAGAAGCATGTCCAACGATGTACGACTCGCCGCTGCAAACTCCGGCAATAGCGCTGCGGCGCTTCCTTCCCCCTTTTCCCGGAGACTATCGAGGCGAGTGGAATAGTCGGGCCAGCTTCCGGCAAAAGACGTTCTGAAAAGCTTTTGCATCTCGGTAAATCCGGAGAAGCCAAGCAACTGACAGAACCGCATAAATGCGGAAGTGTGAACACCCGCACCCTTCGCCATATCCGCGACCGTCGAGACGGCGATCCGTTCCTTGTTTTCTGCAACATAGCTTGCACATTGCCGAAGACGCTTTGGCAGTCCCTCGGACAGTCTGAACAAATGTTCGTCAAATTCAGCGATTGATGCCGGCGGTGGAGAATTTTGCATTTGACCCTCTCGCGGTATCCTAATGCTGGGATAGCCCATGCCTTTCAGACTGTTTGAGGGATGTAGTCGCCCTGCTCGACAGGCATTACAGCCTGTAGAAGTTGAACAGAGCGCCTAACACCTTCGAGTCGCGATACCAGGATGTCCTCATGCTCAATGGACATCCAACCATCGTAGCCGCGCATTCGTAGGCGATAGCAGAAGTCACGCCACCACGACTCCGGATGGCCGTAACCCAGAGTTACATAGCTCCAGGAGCGCGCAGCAATGTCCATCAGCGACCCGTTTTCCAACAAGCTGGTGGTTGCGCGCATTGGGTCGTTGACAAATGTATCCTTCGCGTGGACGTGATAAACCGCTGACCCCAGAGCATCGACAGCTGCCAATGGATCGGCGCCCATCCAGAATAGATGGCTGGGATCGAGGTTTGCCCCGACAAGCTCACCGACAGCCTGTCGCAGTCTTAAAAGCGACGGTACGTTGTAGACGAGCTGGTTGCCGTGCATTTCGATGCACAGGCGCGAAACCCCATTTTCACGGGCGATCCGAACGAGCGAATGCCAGTATGGCAACAATTTTTCGTTCCACTGCCACTCGATGATCTGCTGCGTCTCAGGAGGCCATGATGAAACGATCCAATTCGGGATCGTGTCACCCTCAGAGCCACCTGGAAGGCCCGACATCAGGCAAACTTTCTCAACTCCAAGAGCGCCGGCGAGACGAATGGTGTCGATCACAACACCAGACTGGCGCTTGCCATCGACGGGATGCAGCTGGTTGCCATTCGCGTTCAACGCGATGAGCGATAGGCCCTTGTCTGAGAACTTTTTTTTGAACTCGCTTTGCCTGGAGGGGCTTGCGAGTAATTCTGGAAGATTGATATGCGGTGCTTCGGACCAATTTCCAGTATTGATTTCGATCCCTTCAACACCGGTGGCCGCAGTGGCGTCGAGCATCTCGTCAAATGAGAGATTGGCCAGACTGTCGGATACCATACCGATTTTCATTATATCCCTCCCGATGTTTTGAAGCGGCCCGACCTTACGCCCGCGCATTTCACGCGGTCGGAATCGGCCGCGGCGCCTTAGCCAAAAACCTTCTTGAAGACATCGACTGATTTTCGGAACGTTTCTTCTGCCGAGACACCGTCGAGCCGGTAGACGTTTTCCAGGGAAACCACGCCGTCATAGCCATCACGACGAAGAGCATCGGCAAGTGGCTGAAGGTAGTTCGCGAGATCGCCTTCGCCGAGCGGGCAGAAATCCACCCGTGCTTCCTTGACGTTCACCCGAGCGTCCTTGACCTGAATGTGAACGAGGTACTCACGGATGGTTTCGTAAGCTTCAGGGTAGGGCACTTCTGTCGAATATAGGTTGTTCCCGGTGTCCAGCATCACCCGCAAGTGTCGCGACCCCATATCCTTCACCATTCGCGCTGCGAGTGCGCACGAACTAGCCATTGTCTCAAAGCCGGTTTCGATCGCGATGGTAATCCCCTCGCTCTCTGCAACTTCAACGATGGGCTCCAAAAGCTTCAGGAACTTTGGCCATGCTCTGTTTTGATAGGCCAGAGCGCGCTCGGCACCATTTGAGCCGAACACGACCGGTGGGCGCTGAAAAGGCAAAGCTCTCACCAAGTTCGTGCCCAAGCGTTTCGCGAGGGACACGGACGAGCGGAAAACTGCAAGATCCGCTTGGTACGCCTCATCGGTTGTCTCGGTGGACAA
>Ga0180220_1001592_pt1 | contig 16392 bp, 15 predicted proteins | sample eDN5th37CBELigBY_FD_151335 | JGI IMG/M metagenome (GOLD analysis project Ga0180220, IMG submission 151335) | Enriched backyard soil microbial communities from Emeryville, California, USA - eDNA 5th pass 37_C BE-Lig BY (version 2) (version 2) | ecosystem: Environmental > Terrestrial > Soil >...
CCCGGGGGCTGGCGGTGTTCGAGGCGGGCGATTGCCGCGCGCCGCGGTCGTTGGAGGAGGCGATCCTTGAGGGGACGCTCGCCGCGCGGCAGGCCGCGGGCATCGACGACGCCGACCACCTGCGCCTGCCTGCCCCTGAGCATGCCCATGCTTGACCACCTGATGACACCGCTGCGCGTCGGTCCCGTCGAGCTGCCCAACCGGATCGCCTTCACGGCCCACCAGACGTCCCTGGTGCGGGGCAACGTGCCGACGCCCGAGTTCATCGCCTACCACGAGGCGCGGGCCGCGGGCGGCGCCGGCCTCATCGTGCTCGAGGCGACCCCGGTCGATCCCAGCGCCTCGCTGTCGAGCGACACGCTCGCCGGCTTCAGCGAGGATGTGGTCGACGGCTACCGCGCGCTGTCGGACGCCGTGCGCGCCCACGGGACGAAGCTGTTCGTGCAACTGTTCCATGGCGGGCGCGGTCTGGTCGACCCTCCACCGCGCTCGGTCGCGGTCGCCCCGTCGGCCGTCCCGAGCCCGCGCTTCCACGTCGAGCCGCGGGCGCTGCGCGAAGCAGAGATCGAACGGCTCGTCTCGAACTACGCGCGTGCGGCGGCGCTGGCCGCCGACGGTGGCTTTGACGGCATCGAGGTAACGGCCGGGCACAGCTACCTCATCGCGCAGTTCTTCGTGCCGGGGCTCAACCGGCGCACGGACCGGTGGGCCGAGCCGTCGGCGTTCCTGGTGGCGGTGCTCGACGCGGTGCGGGCGGCGGCTCCGGGGCTCGCGGTCGGCGTGCGGCTCACCGCCGGACCTCCGGAGTACGCGGAGATGGCGCGCACCGTCGCGCAGCGCGTCGACTTCCTACACGTCGCGATCGGCGACTCGTCGTCGCTGCACGGATCGACGGGGGTGGTCCCGCCGCCGCCCGTGCCCGAGAACGTGGTGGCCGAGCTCACGCGGCCCTTCCGGCTCGGGGTGCCGCTGATCGCGACGTCACGCGTCGTCGATCCGGCTCACGCCGATCGGATCGTGGCGTGCGGCCAGGCCGATGCGGTCGGGATGACGCGGGCGTTGATCGCTGATCCGGATCTACCGCGCAAGGCGGCGGCCGGGGATGCCGATCGGGTGGTGCGGTGCATCGGCTGCAACGCGTGCATCGGTCACGCGTTGGCTGGGTCGCCGATCGCGTGTGTGGTGAATCCGCGGACGGGTCGTGAGGGTTCGTGGGTGGTGCCGGGTGCGGTGGCCGACGGGCGGTCGTTCGTGGTGGTAGGTGGCGGGCCGGCGGGGTTGGCGGCGGCGGCGGAGCTGGTGGCGTTGGGGCATCGGGTGACGGTGCTGGAGCGTGGTTCGGCGACGGGTGGTCAGGCGGCGTTGGTGGCGGGGACGCCGGGCGGAGCGGAGATGTCGGCGTCGTTGCGGCGCAACTTCTCGGAGATGTTGTCGCGGGGTGAGGTCGAGGTGCGGTTGGGCGTCGAGGCGGATCCCGAGCTGGTGGCGGGGTTGGGGGCTGAGGCGGTGATTGTGGCGACGGGCGCGCGGCCGTTCTGGCCGGATCTGGCGCTTGACGGGGTCGTGGTGCGTCACGCGTGGGAGGTGCTGGCCGATCGGGCGTCGGCGCCGCGACGTGTGGTGGTGGCCGATTGGGGCGGCGACAGCTCTGGGCTGGACGCGACGGAGGTGTTGCGGGCGGCTGGCAGCGAGGTGACGCTGGTGTCGTCGTCGGTGGCGGTGGGCGAGGAGATCCATCAGTACCGGCGCAACCTGTATCTCGAGCGGCTGTATCGGGCCGGGGTGCAGGTGGTACAGCACTTTGAGCTGGCGGGCGCGTCGGGTGGGATGGTGCGCTTCGTCAACGTGTTCGCGCCGGACGTGACCATGGAGTTCGAGGCGCAACTGCTGGTGGTGGCGCTGGGGCGGGTCCCCGCCGACGAGTTGGCGCCGGCGTTGGCGGCCCGGGGGCTGGCGGTGTTCGAGGCGGGCGATTGCCGCGCGCCGCGGTCGTTGGAGGAGGCGATCCTTGAGGGGACGCTCGCCGCGCGGCAGGCCGCGGGCATCGACGACGCCGACCACCTGCGCCTCCGCGCGGCATGAACGCCGGCGAATGCGCGGTGGCCGGCTGCCGGCCGCGCCGTCAGGCGACGCGGTCGGCGAGCGCCGACAGCGCCGGTCGCAGGATGGCGTGCATCTCGTCGAACTGCTCCGGGCCCGCGATGAGCGGCGGCGCCAGGGCGATCACCGGGTCGCCGGTGCGCAGGTCGACGCGGCACATCAGCCCGCCGGCGTAGAGGTCGGCGGCTAGGGCTCCGCGCACGTCGCGGGCGATCTCGTCGGCCGTGAACCGCTCGGCGGTCGCCTGGTCCTTGACGACCTCGATGGAGTAGAAGTACCCGTCGCCACGGACGTCACCGACCACCGGGATGTCGCTCAGCGATCGCAGCATGTCCGCAAAGGCGCCCTCGTTGGCGCGCACGTGTTCGAGCAGGCCCTCCCGCTCCATGACGTCGATGTTTGCCATCGCGACCGCTGAGGCGACCGGATGGCCGGCGAACGTGAAGCCGTGCAGGAAGACGTTCGGCGCTTCGGCGAACGGCTCGAACAGCCGGTCGGACGCGATCATGGCTCCCATCGGCGCGTACGCCGACGTGATGCCCTTCGCCGTGGTGATGATGTCCGGCTGGTAGTCGTAGCGTTGCGCCCCGAACCACGTGCCGAGCCGGCCCCACGAGCAGATCACCTCGTCCGAGATGAGCAGCACGCCGGTGTCGTCGCAGATCTCGCGCAGGCGCTCGAAGTAGCCGTCGGGCGGGGGGATGGACCCGCCCGAGTTCTGGACCGGCTCGACGATCACCGCTGCCACGGTCTCGGGCCCCTCGAAGGCGATCTTCCGCGCCACCGCCTCGGCGAGGTCAGCTGGGTCGAAGTCCTCGGGGCGGCGGTAGAGCAGCGTGTTCGGCACGTGGCACCCACCCGCCGCGAACGGCTCGAACGGCGTTCGCATCGAGTTGAGCCCCGTCGCCGTGAGCGCACCGAGCGTCGTGCCGTGATAGGCGCCCTCGCGCGCGATGATCTTGGTGCGTGAGGGCGATCCCGTCAGCTTGTGGTACTGGCGTGCGAGCTTGATCGCCGACTCGACGGCCTCGCCTCCACCGCCGGTGAAGAAGATCCGGTTGAGGTCGCCGGGGGCGAGCGACGCGATGCGCTCGGCGAGGCGGACGGCGGGCTCGTGCGCGAACGACCAGGCCGGGAAGAACGCGAGGTCACGCGCCTGATCGGCGCCGGCCATCGCCACATCGTGGCGTCCGTGGCCGATGTTGACGCAGTACAGGGCGCTGAGCCCGTCGAGATAGCGCTTGCCCTCGGCGTCCCACACGTAGCAGCCGTCTCCACGAACGATGATCGGGACCCTGCGCTCGGCCGAGTAGGCGCCCATCGGCGTGAAGTGCATCCAGAGGTGTCGATGCGCGAGCTCCTGCAGATGCGCGGTCGACGCCGTTGCGTCAGTTGCGGACATGGTTCCTCGCTTCCATGCCGGCGCTTCCGGCCGCCCACCTGCGCGGGCAGCCGGCACCAGCGTTGACGTGACGCGGCCATGATCCAGCGGGATACGCGTGCTGCCGCCTGCCTGGTGGCAGAACCTCGCTTCCTCAGGGCTACACCGCGTCAAGGACCCCTCGTGGTCGACCGCGGCCCTGGGCGCGCCGACCGGCGCGTCCGCGGTGCGCCTCTCGGTTTCTGCGATCTGTCGCACGGAGCGCGGGAGCTTCGTGCACCGGGCAGAGGAGCGCCCGTCGGTCCGGCAGCAGACTCCCCGAATCCGCGAGGGTCCGATGCTGTCACCCGGACGGCCGTCGCGACCCCGCTGTAACCGAGGAGGGATGGACCGTGCCTGAAGGATCGGCCGCCGGCGGCGGCCGCGGGATGTGGACGTGGCGCCTGCCGATGGCGCTGCTCTCGGGACTGGTCGCCGTGGCGCTGGCAGCATGCGGCAGTGGCGACGAGGCGTCGACCGAGAGCTCGGCCGCGACCGCCGGCTCGGCGGCCGCAACCACCGGCTCGTCGTCGTCGAGCGTCGCGGACGACGCGCTGCAGGATCTCTACGAGGGGGCCACCTTCGAGGAGCCGCCAGTGCAGGACCCGCCCGCGCCGAAGCCGGGAGCCAAGGTCTGGGTCGTCGACTACGGTCTCGCCGCCTCGGCGGGCGCCGAGTTCGCCGAAGCGACCGAGGCGGCGGGCGAGCTGATGGGTTGGGACGTCACCGTCGTGGACGGCAAGTACAACCCGAGCGCGTACCTCGCGGGCATCCGCGAGGCGATCGCGGCGAAAGCCGATGCGATCGTGCTGTACGCGATCGACTGCCCAGGTGTGCGCGCCGGCCTGCAGGCCGCCGACCGTGCCGGCATCCCGGTGATCGCCGCAGAGAGCGTCGACTGCGACAAGGCCGGCGAAGGCGGCGAGGCGGAGCCGCTCTTCGACGCCGAGGTCGCCTACACCCAGGGCGACTTCCTCGACTGGTCGCGGGCCTTCGGCGAGGCGCAGGCGGTGTGGACGATCGCCGCCACGAACGGCGAGGCCAAGGTCATCAACCTGTTCGAGACCGACATCATCGGCTTGGTCGAGATGAACAAGGGCTTCGTCGACGGCATGGCGCAGTGCGAGACCTGCGAAATCGTCGAGACGATCGAGTTCCTCGGCACGGATCTCGGTCCCGCACTGCAGGAGCGCGTCCAGCAGGCGCTCATCGAGAATCCGGACGCCAACGCCATCCGGGTGCCGTACGACGCGATCATGACGAGCGGCGTCGCGCAGGCCATCGTCGCGTCGGGCCGTAGCGACGACCTACAGGTGATCGCGGGTGAAGGGCAGGGGCCGAACGTGGATCTGGTCCGCTCGGGGCGCGGCCAGGACGCCGGTATCGGCACCGACATCACGTGGACCGGCTACCACGCGATGGACACGGTCAACCGAGTCCTCGCGGGCGAGGAGCCCGTCCCGTCGGGCATCGGTCTGCAGGTCTACGACGCCGAGCACAACCTGCCCGAGAGCGGCGGGTGGGAGCCCCCGATCGACCCCGTCCCGGTCTACCGCTCGGCCTATGGGGCGGCGGACGGAGAGTGATGACGCCACCGGACCTCTCGACGGCAAACGGCCGCGACCCCTCGGGGTCGCGGCCGGCGCCGGCCGGCGCACGTGACGCGGTGGCCTTCGCGTTGCGCGGGATGAAGAAGTCCTTCGGACCGACCCATGCGCTGCGCGGTGTCGACCTGGAGGTCCGGGCTGGCACGATCCATGCGCTCGTCGGGGGCAACGGGTCGGGCAAGTCGACGCTGATCAAGACGATGGCCGGCGTCGAGGTCGCTGACGCCGGGACGATCGAGGTCGGCGGCCGAGCCTTCGACGCTCGCGAGCAGACACCGGCCCGTGCGGGCGAGCTCGGGCTGCAGTTCGTCCACCAGCAGTCCTCGGTGTTCCCGGAGCTCACGGTCGCCGAGAACCTCAGCCTCGGGCGCGGGTTCGAGACGGGGCGTGCCGGGCGGATCAAGTGGCGGCATGTCAGGCGACGGGCAGAGGCCGTGCTTGAGCGATTCGAGATCGATGTGGATCCGGAGGTGGAGCTCGCCTCCGTCGGACCCGCGACGCAGGTCATGGTGGCGATCGCTCGCGGGTTGCAGGACCAGGAGGACGCGACCAGCGGCGTGCTCGTCCTCGACGAGCCGACGGCGAGCCTGCCGACGCACGAGGTGCAGCTGCTGCTCGACGCGCTGCGGCGGTACGCGGCGGCGGGGCAGGCGATCCTCTACGTGAGCCACCGCCTCGAGGAGGTGGTGGCCGTCGCGGACTGCGCGACGGTGCTCCGGGACGGCCGGGTCGTCGCCGAGGTCCCGCGCGACGAGCTCGCGCAGACGCGCCTCACGGAGCTCATCGTCGGACGGCCGCTCGCAGCCGCGGCGGCGAAGATGACGAGCGCCCCCGGCGGAGTCGTCCTGACCGCGAGTGGGCTCGCGCGCGGGAACATCGATCTCGAGCTCCGGGCCGGCGAGGTCGTCGGGATCGCGGGGCTGCTCGGCTCGGGGCGATCCCAGCTGCTGCGCCAGCTGTTCGGCTTGGAGCCGGCCCACGGCGAGATCCGCGTGGACGGCCACCTCGTCGACCTCGCCGAGCCCGGCGACGCGATGCGCGCGGGGCTGGCGTACGTTCCCGACGACCGCACGGCACGCGCCGTCTTCGCGGATCTGAGCGTCACCGACAACATCGCTATCACCGTCCTGGCGAGCCATGTCCGCGGCGGCCGCCTGCGATCGCGGTCAGAGGCGGGACAGGCGCGCGATCTCATGCGACGGTTCGGGGTCCGGGCGGCGTCGGAGCGTGCCCCGATCTCCACGCTGTCAGGCGGAAACCAGCAGAAGGTCATCCTCGCTCGGTGGCTGCAGCGCGAGCCCCGGGTCCTGCTGCTCGACGAGCCGACGCAAGGCGTCGACATCGGCGCTCGGATGGAGATCCACCGCCTGGTGAGGGACACGGTGGCCGAGGGCGCGACCGCGCTCGTCGTGTCGTCGGACTTCGACGAGCTGGCGCTGCTGTGCGACCGGGTCCTGGCGTTGCGCAACGGCGCGATCGTCGCGGAGCTCGCCGGGGCGGACGTTCACGAAGAAGCCATCAACGACCAGGTCTACGCGCCGGAGTGAGGAAGATGCTGGAGACCCGTACCACCCCTGACGCCGGTGCCACGGCCATCGACGACGTCGCGACGCGACGCCGGCTGGACCGTCGAGAGGCCGTCGTCCGCGGCCTCGAGGCCTATGCGCTGCTCGGGCTGCTGCTGGTCCTCGTCTTGTTCTTCGCGGTGTTTCCCGAGACGTCCGACACGTTCCTGACGTCGGCGAACCTGCAGATCCTCGTGGGCAACCAGGCCGTGCTCGCGATCGTGGCGTTGGCGGCGCTGATCCCCCTGGTCTGCAACGAGTTCGATCTGTCCGTCGGGCCGGTCGCCGGCCTCTCGTCGATCTTCGTGGCGAGTGCGCTCTCCGACGGGACGCCGGTCGTCGTCGCGATCCTGATCGGGATCGGGATCGGCGCAGGCGTCGGGCTCGTCAACGCGCTGCTCGTGACGAAGGCGGGCATCAACGGCGTGATCACGACGCTCGGCATGGCGACGGTCATCACCGGCGTCATCGTCCAGCGGACCGGTGGCGTGGCGGTCGTCAGCGACATCCCCGCGAGCGTGACGGGGTTCGGAACGGAGAACTTCCTCGGCGTGCCGCGGGTGGCCTATGTGCTCGCGGTCGTCGCGGCGGGCGTGTACTACCTCCTCGCGCACACGCCGTTCGGACGCAAGCTCTACGCGCTGGGATCCAACCCCACGGCCGCCCGGCTCGTCGGGATCAGAACGAACCTCATGGTCGGCTCGACGTTCGTCCTCGCCGGCACGCTCGCCGGTGCGGCCGGTGTGCTCCAGGTGGCACGCGCCGGCGGCGCCGATCCGCGCGTCGGTGACAACTTCACGCTTCCCGCGCTCGCGGCGGCGTTCCTCAGCGCCGCAGCCGTGCGACCGGGGCGCTACAACGTGGGAGGCGCCCTCATCGCGATCTTCTTCATCGCCGTGTTGAACAGCGGCCTCAACCTCGCGGGCGCGCCGCAGTACCTCAACAGCTACGTCAACGGTGCCGCGCTCATCGTGGGTGTGGGCATGGCGGCGTTCCTGCATCGGCGCCGGGCGCGCGCGTGAGTTGAGGGGGGTCATCGACCTGGCCCCGGCTCCGCAGGTCGTTAGACCGATCAGGCTCGCAGGTCTGCGTCCTCGCGGCATTCCGCCGACGAGACCCGCTCAGGAGCAGGTGCTTCGAGTGATGGGCGCGGCTGGTTTCGAACCAGCGACCTCTCGCGTGTGAAGCGAGCGCTCTCCCACTGAGCTACGCGCCCGGAAGAGGGCAACGATGCTAGCGATCCGCGCGTGCGCGCGCCCGACCGCGGACGGGCGTCCGGGCGCGGGCGACCACGGCTCACGGCGTCCGCGCTGGCGCCGATGATTCATCGCGATGCGAACCCGACTGCTCGCGCTCGTCGCGACCCTCACCGCCGCCCTCGCCCTCGCCGCCGCGCCCGCCGGCGCCGCCGACCGCTTCGACGTCCTGAGCGTCGCCACGCTCGGGCACCTGCAGCCCGTGAAGGGCAGCGACGGCAGGCAGCACCTCGTCTACGAGCTCACGCTGCGCAACGTGTCGTCCGAGTGGGGCGTCGTCATCGACCGCGTCGAGGTGCGCAACGCCCGGACGAACCAGGTCGTGGCCACGCGCGCCGGCGACACGCTCCTGCCGAACATGGATCTCGGCGACCCGTTCTCGCGCCCGCACACGACGACGATCGGGCCGGGACAGACCGGGGTCGTGTGGATGGACGTGACGTTCGCCTCGCGGACCGCCGTCCCCGCCGCCATCCGGCACGTCATCGCCCTGCAGCCCGCGCCCGGCGTCGACCCCGACGCCTTCGCCGTCCGCTTCGGGCCCGACGTCACGACCGGGGCGGTGAAGGTCGACCGCCGCCCGCCGGTCATCCTCGGCGCGCCGCTGAAGGGCGACGGGTTCGTCGCGTTCAACGGCTGCTGCACGAGCCTCGGCCACACGCGCACCGCGCTCGCCGTCGAGGGCCGCCAGCGCGTCGCCGAGCGCTACGCGATCGACTTCATGCAGGCCGACCGCGACGGCACGCTCTGGACCGGCGACGGCACCCGCAACGAGGACTACTTCGTCTACGACGAGCCGATCCACAACGTCAGGCGTGGCCGGGTCGTCGCGACGAGCGACGGCCAGCCCGACACGCCGGCCCTCACGCGCACGAACGCCACCTCGACGCCCGGTCTGGCCGCCGGCAACCACGTCATCGTCGACATCGGCGGCCTCTACGTCCTGTACGCGCACATCAAGCCCGGCACGGTCGCGGTCAAGCCCGGCGACCGCGTGCGCAAGGGCCAGGTGATCGGGCGGGTCGGCAGCTCGGGCAACTCCGACGCGCCGCACCTGCACATCCACGTCACGAACCGGCCGTCGCCGCTGGCCGCCGACGGCCGGCCCTACGTGTTCGAGCGCTTCGCCCTCGAGGGGCAGGTCGTCGACGACGAGGTGCGGTGGCTGCCGTCGCCCAGCCCGCGGCGCGCCGAGCTGCCGCTCGACATGACCGTCGTCAGCTTCCCGTAGGCGCTACGCCGGCTGTGGGCTGCGCTCCAGCCGCGGGCGCCCCTCGACCTCGGGGATCCACGGCTGGGCCGACCGGCCCCAGATCTCCATCTGCGGCTCGAGCCAGCTCGTGTCGTCGAGCGTGCCCGCCTTGATGATCGCGACGCCCGGCAGTGCGTCGCTCACGGTCACGATCGGCGACCCGCACTGGCTGCAGAAGCGCCGGCGCGTCGGCTGGCCGTGGTCGTCGCCGATCGTCGCGTGCTCGGAGAGCTCACCGGTCACCTGGAAGCCGTCCTCGGGCACCGCGACGACGATCGAGAACGACGTGCCCGTCTGGCGCTGGCAGTTCGTGCAGTGGCAGATCGCGCAGAACAGCGGCTCCGCGTCGGACGTGTAGCTCACCGCGCCGCACAGGCAGTGGCCATCGAGCTTGCTCATGCTGCTCCCCTCCGTGGTTCGACCCAGCGTCGAACCGTACCGGTCGCTACGCGTTCTCGCGGACCGGCTCGTCGGGCCGCCAGCCCGGCCCGCGCAGCAGCAGGTTCCAGCGCACCCGCCACGTCGGCGCCGCGCGCAGGTCGCGCCACAGCGCCGTGTACTCGTGGAAGGCGACCTGCACCGGGTTGTGCGTCTCGATGTTCTTCGTCAGCCCGTAGCGCACGCGCTCGCCCTCGCCGACGAACGTCCCGAAGATGCGGTCCCAGATGATCAGGATGCCGCCGTAGTTGCGGTCGAGGTAGACCTGGTTGGAGCCGTGGTGCACGCGGTGGTGGCTGGGCGTGTTGAAGACGAGCTCGATGGGCGCCGGCAGCCGCCCGATCCGCTCGGTGTGCAGGCCGAACTGGTAGATCAGCGACCAGCTCTGGGCCAGCAGGATCATCCACGGCGGGAAGCCGAGCAGCGCCAGCGGCAGCCAGAACGGCAGGTACGTCATCGGCACCCACGTCTGGCGCAGTGCGGTCGAGAGGTTGTAGTGCTGGGAGCTGTGGTGGACGACGTGCGAGGCCCAGAACACGCGGCTCTCGTGCGACACGCGATGGAACCAGTAGTAGGCGAAGTCGTCGGCGAAGAACAGCGCCACCCACACCCACCAGTGCTCGGGCGACAGCCGCAGCGGCGTGAGCTCGTACAGCGCCGCGTAGATCGTGACGACCGCGAGCTTCCAGACGACGTTGATCGCCACGTTGCCGAGCCCCATCGTCAGCGACGTCCGGGTGTCGGCGAGGTCGTAGCCGACGAGCTCGTCGTGGTCGTCGCGCGCGAAGCGGAACGACAGCCACTCGACGACGAGCAGCAGCACGAAGAACGGGATCGCGTAGTAGAGGACCTCGGCCATCAGCCGCTCGCCTCCACCGTGCGCTGCAGCAGGTCGCGCGCCCGCGCGTGCGCGAGATCGCCGTCTCCCGCCGCGATCGCCTCGGCCAGCGCGATCGCCGCGTCGCGGTCGTCGACCTCGGCCGCGTAGAGCTGCGGGTCGATCCCGCCGCCGTGGCGCGCGCCGACGAGGCTGTTGAACGCCAGGCGGTAGGCGACGTTGCCGCTGCCGCGCACGATCGCCGCCCACAGCGCCTCGTAGCTGTCGAAGCGCAGCTGGTAGCGGCGCACGTCTCCGGGCGCCGGGATCGCGCGCGCCAGCGCCGGCAGGGCGGCGCGGGCGTCGGCCGGCGCGTTCAGCGCGCACAGCCGGGCCGCGTCGGCGCCGATCGTCGCGCGCATCTCGGCGACCGACCGCAGCACCGTGCGCAGGTCGTCGCCGCCGCTGCCGGCGAGGTCGGCGAGCAGGTCGAGCCCGGCGGTCTCGCGCCAGTCCAGCACGCGCGTCGCCCCGCCGTGGGTGACCTGGACCAGCCCGGCCTGCTGCAGGCGCTTGATCGCCTCGCGCACCGCATGGCGGTTGACGCGATGCGTCTCGCTGAGCGCGCGCTCGGACGGCAGCGCGTCACCGGGCCGGTACTGACCGGAGACGATCGCGCGGCGCAGACGATCGTGGACGGCCTCGGAGCGAAGCCGCGGCGGGTTGGTGCGGATCGACGACGGCACTGGTTGGACCAGCGGCGCACGTTACCATGACCCGTGGACCGTGCTAGGCGGGGAGGTAGCGGTGCCCTGTCGCTCGCAATCCGCTCTAGCGAGGCCGAATCCCCTCTCGAGGGGCGAGGCCTTCGGGGTCAGCGCGCCGCAACTGGTGTCGATGGACCGGGTCCCGCGCGATGTCGGCCCGTGAACCAGGTCAGGTCCGGAAGGAAGCAGCCTTAAGCGGTCACCGGCAGGCGCAGCGGGAGCTCCCGATCCGGAGCCGGAGGCGACGTCAGCGCCCGGAGACCGAACCTCGAAGGAGGGTGCACGGTCCACTTCTCGCTCCCCGCGCGGGCGGCACCGAGGTACGCTTGCGCGACCGATGAGCAGCCCGTTCGCCGAACCCACGCGCCTGCACGGGCCCACGCATCCCGGCGAGGAGATCTGCCACATCGTCACGGCCGACGATCCCGACCGCGCGCTGTGCGGCAAGGACGTCACCGGCTGGCCGTGGAACCCGCCGTGGCCGCTGTGCGTGGTCTGCGCCGACCTGGCCCAGACCCACGGCCTCGTCTAGCCGGCGGCGGACCGCAGCCGCTCGCCGTCGCGCGCCTGCGTGACCTCGAGGATCGTGCGCGCGGTCAGCTCCGGGTCGTCCCACATCGGCAGGTGCCCGCAGTCGCGCAGCGCGACGTACTCGGCGTCGGGCAGCATCCGCTGCAGGCGCGTGTACCAGCGCGGCCAGCGGATGAGCCAGTCGCGCTCGCCGTAGGCGATCCGCACGGGCACGTCGATCGGGTCGAGCTCGCCGAACGCGTCGTCGCGGCGCGCCGCCTCGACGCCCTCCAGCACCACCGAGCACTCGCGCGCCCCCACGAGCATGTGCAGCGCCGCGCCGGGCGGCAGCCGGTGCGGATGGGCGATGACCTCGCGGAACGCGGCGGCGCGCAGGCGCGGGCGCGCGGCCATGAGGCGCAGCAGCCGCGGCGTCGACCGCTTCAGCGCGTGGTGGGAGCGCAGGAAGTAGCGGTAGACGTGACGGCCCTCGCGGCTGTCGCCCTGCCAGCCGCCGGCCGGGCACAGCGCCACGACGGAGCGGGCCCGGCCGCGGGCGGCGAGCCCCAGGGACAGCCACCCGCCGTACGAGCTGCCGGCGAGGTGGGCGGTGTCCCAGCCGGCCCGGTCCAGCCGCTCCTCGATGATGTCCAGCGCGGTGTCGACGGTCATCGGCCGCCCGCTCAGCCCCGGGCCGCCGTAGTGGCCGGGGAGCGTGATCGCGAGCACCTCGTGCTCGGCCTCCAGGGCGGGCAGCAGCGGCCGCCACGCGTACCACGTGTCGGTGAACCCGTGCAGCAGGAGCAGCGGCGTTCCCGATCCCCCGTGATGCTCAGGCTCGACCCTCACCGCCGGCAACCGTAGCCCACGAGCGGGCCCGGGCGCGCCGCCGACCCGGGGATCTAGACTGCGGGTTCCGTGTCGTCCGCGCCTTCGCTGTATCGCCGCCATCGCCCGCGGACCTTCGCCGACGTCGTCGGGCAGGAGCACGTCGTTCGCACCCTGTCCAACGCCGTCCAGCAGGGGAAGGTCCACCACGCGAACCTGTTCGTCGGGTCCCGCGGGACCGGCAAGACCTCGATGGCGAAGATCCTCGCCTCGTGCCTGAACTGCGTCGACGGGCCGACCGTGTCGCCGTGCGGGCGCTGCGAGTCGTGCGTCGCGATCGCCAACGCCACCTCGATGGACGTCATCGAGATGGACGCGGCGTCCAACAACTCGGTCGACGACATTCGCGACCTGCGCGAGCGGGTCGCGTTCGCCCCGGTCAGCGGCCGCCACAAGGTCTACATCCTCGACGAGGCGCACATGCTCTCGTCGCAGGCCTGGAACGCGTTCCTCAAGACGCTCGAGGAGCCGCCGCCGAACACCATCTTCGTGCTGGCGACGACCGAGGCCAACAAGGTGCTGCCGACGGTCGTCGACCGCTGCCACCGCTTCGACTTCCGCCGCCCGACCGCCGAGCAGCTCGCCGCGGTCATCCGCCGCGTCGCCCAGGCCGAGGGCATCGAGATCGGCCCGGAGGCGGTCGCGCTCATCGCCCGCCACGCCACCGGCTCGTTCCGCGACGCGCTCGGCACGCTCGAGCAGCTCGTCACCTACTCGGGCGACACGATCGCGCTCGACGACGTCCTCGCCGTGCTCGGGGTCGCCGACGTCGACCTGCTGTTCGAGGCGCTCGACGCGGTCGGCGCGGGCGACGGGCGCGCGACGCTGCTGGCCGCCGACCGGCTGGCCGAGACCGGGCGCGACCCGGGCACGTTCGTGCGCGACCTCGAGGGCCACGCGCGGGCGCTGATGGTCGTGCGCACGCTCGGCGAGGTGCCGCCGGAGCTGGCGCTCTCGCCCGAATACGACGGCCGCCTGGCCGAGCAGGCCCGGCGCGTGCCGCTCGCCGCGGTCGTGCGGCTGCTCGATCTGCTCGCCGAGGCGCTGGAGGCGATGCGCAACGGCGCCGACCCGCGCACCCAGCTCGAGCTCGCGCTGGTGAAGGCGGCCGCGCCGCAGGTCGACGCCTCCACGCGCGCGCTGCTGGCCCGCATCGACCGGCTGGAATCGGCGCTCGCCGCGGCGGGCGAGCGGCCCGAGCCGCGCCCGGCGCCGCCGCCGACGCCCGACGTGCCGGCCCCGCCGCCGCCCGAGGCGCCCGCGCCGCCTCCGCCACCGCCGCCCCCGCGCGAGCCCGCGCCGACGGCGGCCGCCGGCAACGGGGCGGCCGCGCCGGCCGAGCCCGATCCGGAGCCCGCGCGCGAGTCCGAGCCGCAGCCCGCGCAGGTCGCGGTCGCCGCCGGCGACGCGCCGGCGCTGGAGACCGTCGCCGAGCTGTGGCCCGCGGTGCTCGACGCCGTCCGCGCCGAGAACGGCATGCTCGCCGCCTGCCTGGGCTCCGCCCAGCCTGTCGCGGTCGCCGACGGCGTCGTCACGATCGCCTTCCCGCGCTCGGAGGCGTTCGCCTACCGCAAGGCCGACGACACCGAGAAGCGCGAGCTGGTCGCCGAGGCCCTGCGCTCGGTCACCGGCCACCCGCTGCGCCCCGGCTACGAGCTGCACGACGAGCTGCCCACGATCGAGGAGGCGCCGCCGCTGAGCGAGGACGAGCTGATCGCCCGCTTCAAGGACGCCTTCGACGCCGAAGAGCTGACCCCCGACGACGAGCCCTCCTAGGAGACCGCCATGCCTCAGCCGAACATGCAGCAGATGCTCAAGCAGGTCCAGAAGATGCAGGCCGACATGATGGCCGCGCAGGAGCAGCTCAAGAACGAGACGGTCGAGGCGTCCGCCGGCGGCGGGATGGTGAAGGTGAAGGCGTCCGGCGACCTGGAGATCAAGGAGGTCGTCATCTCGCCCGAGGCCGTCGACCCCGACGACGTCGAGCTGCTCCAGGACCTGGTGCTGGCGGCGACCAACGAGGCGCTGCGCTCCGCCCAGGAGCTGGCCGCGTCGAAGATGGGCGGCCTCACCGGCGGGCTGGACCTCGGCTCGATGGGCCTGCCCGGCCTCGGCGGTCCCGGCGGCCCGGGTGGCCTCCCCGGCGGGGGCAAGGGCGGCCGAGGCGGCTTCCCGCGGTGAACGCGCCGCCGATCCAGCGGCTGGTCACCGAGCTGGCCAAGCTGCCCGGCATCGGCAACCGCACCGCGCAGCGGCTCGCCTTCCACATCCTGCGCACCGACGCCGAGGACGCCTACGCGCTGGCGGAGGCGATCCGCGAGGTCAAGGAGCGCATCGGGCTGTGCGAGGTGTGCTTCAACCTCGCCGAGGGGCCGCGCTGTCGCATCTGCCTCGACGAGCGCCGCGACCCGTCGCTGATCTGCGTCGTCGAGGAGCCCAACGACGTCATCCCGATCGAGCGCACGCACGAGTTCCCCGGCCGCTACCACGTGCTCGGGGGCGCGCTGTCGCCGATCGACGGCGTCGACCCCGAGGACCTGAAGATCGCCCAGCTCTACGCGCGGGTGGCCGAAGGCGGCGTGCGCGAGGTCGTGCTGGCCACGAACCCGACCACGACCGGCGAGGCGACCGCGCTGCACATCGCCGAGGGCCTGCGCGAGCGGGCGCCCGACGTGACCGTGACGCGCCTGGCGTCGGGCCTGCCGGTCGGGGCGGACCTCGAGTACGCCGACGAGGTCACGCTCGGGCGCGCGTTCGCGGGCCGGCGGGCGGTCTAGATGATTGATGCCACGGCGATCGCTGTGGCGGAAGGGGACATAACGCAGCAAGTCGAAGTCGGCGGTGCTTAGACGCTCCGTCGACCCAAGGGGGCCACGATGCTCGCCGACCTCGACCTGCTGCTCACTGCGGTGTTCTGCGCCGCAGACGATTTCCTGCCCAAGAAGCCAGGAAACGCGCGGCGAAGGATCACCGACGCGGAGGTCGTCACGCTCTGCGTTGCTCAGGCGGTGATGGGGATCAGCTCCGATCGCCAGTTCCTGCGCGCGGCCAGGCGCCAGCTCGCGGACCTGTTTTCGCTGCTGCCCACTCAGGACGCCTACTGGAAGCGGCGCGCCCGGCTGGGCGAGCAGATCGAGAGGTTGATGGCCTGCTTCTCGCGCGACTGTCCGGGCTATTGGGACACGATCGCGCTGCTGGACTCCACCCCGGTCGAATGCGGCCGCTCGGTCGACACCGCCCGCCGCTCCGAACTCGCGGTCGCTTGCGCGCATCACTACTCACGCAGCCACAGCCGCTGGTTTTGGGGCATGCGCCTGCATCTGCTCGGCGCCCCGGACGGCACCATCCGCGCCGCGATCCTGGCCTCAGCCGACGACAGAGAACGCGACGTCGCCCGCCGCCTGTTTGCGATCGGGCTGCGAGGCGGCGAGACGATCGTGGCCGACAAGGGCTACGCCGGAGCCGAGTTCGCCGCCCACGCCGCCGAGGTCTACGGCGCCACCGTGCTGCGCCCGGCCCGAAAGACCGAACCCGACAACGGCCTGCACCTCTCCGGCATCCGCCAACGCATCGAATCGATCTTCTGGACCCTCAAAGACACCCTCGGCCTAGAAGCCCACCGAGCGCGGACCCTGCACGGACTCCGCGCCCGGATCGCCGCCAAGCTGCTGGCCTACAGCGCCGGCATCTGGATCAACTGCCTCTGCGGCCGCCCCACCCGCGCCTTCGCCGACCTCAACGCCTAACCAGGCGTGGCATCAATCATCTAGCG
>Ga0180220_1001594_pt1 | contig 16382 bp, 12 predicted proteins | sample eDN5th37CBELigBY_FD_151335 | JGI IMG/M metagenome (GOLD analysis project Ga0180220, IMG submission 151335) | Enriched backyard soil microbial communities from Emeryville, California, USA - eDNA 5th pass 37_C BE-Lig BY (version 2) (version 2) | ecosystem: Environmental > Terrestrial > Soil >...
TATTCGCCGATGGCATCGAGCCTGTCGCCCGGCTTCATGTCCTTCTTGGCGACCGCGCAGACCTCGGCCACCGGCTTCGACAGCGGCACCATGTCGGCCTTGCCGTAAAGGACCACGCGGGCGCAGGTGAGCGGCACTTCCAGCGAGGTCAGGTGATAGGGGCGGTGGAAGGTGAAATACGGGCCCTTGCCCATCTTCAGGTCTTCCATGCGCTCCGAAACGCGCGGATGCGACATGTCTGCGATGACGAACACGCCCGGCGCCACGCCCTTGCCGATGGAGTAGTCGACCACGCCGACCTTGGAGAGCACGCCGCCGTCCTTTTCCGGGATCAGCACGCTGGAGAGCTGGTCGAGCGTGGCGGCGGGGCCGTGCATGCCGGGCTTGTCGGGCACCAGGCCGGTGGCGTTGGCGATGGCCGCCATCTCGACCATGGTCTTGGAGCCGTCGACGAACTCGACCAGCATGCGCACGTTCATGTTGCGGCGCTTCGCCTCTTCCTCGTAGTCGGGCGGCGTGGCGTCGATGTTGAGCGGGTTGTTCTTGCCCTTGCCGGCGGCGACGATCGGATGGCCCATGGCCGAGACGAACTCGATCAGTTCCATGCACGACGACGGCTCGTCGCCCGCGCCTAGCGAATAGGTGACGCCGAGGCGGTCCGCTTCGCTCTTGAGGTAAGCGCCGATGGTCACGTCGGCCTCGACATTCATCATCACCAGATGCTTGCCGTGCTCCATGGCGCGCAGGCCGATCTCGGCGCCCACGGCCGGAACGCCGGTCGCGTCGATGACCACGTCGATCAGGTCGTTGTTGATGATGAGGTCGGCATCGGCGGTCACCGCGACCTTGCCGGTCTCCATCGCCGCCGTCATGTCGGAAGCGTTGGAAACCTCGCGCGAATGGCCTTCTTCCTGATAGGCGATGTCGACCGCCTTGTGGGCATTCGGAACCCTCAGCTCGGAGATCGCGCCGATCTCGATGCCCGACATATGCGCCACGCGGGTGACGATGTCGGTGCCCATCTCGCCCGAGCCGATGAGGCCGATGCGGATCGGCTTGCCCGTTGCGGCACGTTCCTGAAGATCCCGCGCCAGACCGGTCGGGGCGATGTTGATGCTCATGTCGTGCGTCCTCCAGTGGTTGATCCATCAATAGTGAACATGTGTCTCTCAATCAAGTCGAATGTTCATGAAGTTGATAATAGCACCCATTCACCGCAGCTTTGCGGCAGCGTCCTGTGGATGACGACGGGAAGCGGTGAATTGCCGCGCGTCAGGCCGCGAGCGCGCCATGTCGTCGCGGAACATGAAAACGCCGCGCATCCCGACGGATGCACGGCGCTCTGACATTTCTTCGACGAATTTTGCCAAAAGGGAGCGGAGCGCTCCCCCGCTTTCAGGCACCGGCCGGATGCAGGCCCGGCCGGTGCCCCGCGATCACTGCTTGGGAGTGAGCTTGGAAATGCGGTCGCCGGCCGCGTCTTCCGGACCGGTCGACTTGTTGATGGCGAAAACGTCACCCTTGCCGTCGATAGCGACATGATTGGCGAACGGCGCGTTCTCGAGATTGGCAACGATGTTGCCATCCGGATCGACAACGGTGACCGTTCCGGCGCCGCGGCTGCTGACATAGGCAAGGTCGTTGACCGGATCGAAGGCGACGTTGAGCGCCCCTGCACCGACCGGCACGTTGTGCAGCGTCTCGCCGCTGTCGGCGTCAACGATGAGAAGATTGTCGCTGCCCTGCGAAGCAACGAAGATGCGCTTGGTCTCGCCGTCATAGGCAACGCCGATGGAGCCGCGCGATCCTTTGATCGGGATCACCTTGTCCACCTCGCCGCTGGCGACATCGACGATCGCCACCTCGTCGGTGGACAGGCTGACCGTGAACAGCTTGCCGCTATCGGCATCGAGCTTCAGGCTGCCGACCGAGAAGTTCTCGCCCCGCTTGTCGCTCTTGATCTCGATGGTGGCGGCCTGCTCCAGCGTCTTGGTGTCGAACACAACCACGTTCGGCGTGCCGGTGGCGGTGACATAGGCCTTGCCGTTCTTCTCGTCCACGACCACGTCGCGGGCGTGCGGGGCGACGCCCGGCTCGAACTGCTTGACCAGCGAAAGGTCGGACTGCTTGTAGACGGCCACCGTGTTCTGGCGGGTGTTGGTTACCCACACCGTATCGTTGCTGTCGTCCACGGCGACGCCATAGACGGCGAACACGCCGCCTTCCTTGCCTTCCTCGCGCGCGGGCGCTTCCGCCGGCGTCACCTGTGCGGCGATCTCCAGCGTCTCGGGGTTCACTTTGACCAGTTCCGACGCCTTCACCGGCGGGCGGCCGACGGCCGAGGTCACGAACACGGCATCGTTCTTGGCGCTGTAGGCGCTCTGGTAGAGGCCGGGGACCAGTTTGTTGTCCTTGACCTCGAACTTGTCCTCGCCCGACAGCGGCACCTGCGGCGAGACCTTCAGTTCCACGATCTCGGCATGGTAGGGCGCGGTCGTGGTCAGCACCAGCGGATGGGTGCCGACGGCGGCATCCTCGGGCAGCTTGAAGGTCGCCTCGAACTTGCCTTCCTGGTCGGCGGTGATGGCCCCGTCGCCCAGCGTCTGCGTGCCGCGCAGGATGGTCACGGACTGGCCGGGCTTGAAGTCCTGGCCGGAAATCTTGATCTCCGAGCCCGAATAGACGGGCTTGCCCTGTTCGGCCGCCGTGGCGCGCACGCGGCCCTGGAAATCGGCGTCGGGCGTATCGAAGGCGACCTGCGCCAGCGCCGTGCCGAGGCTGAGCGCCAATGCGCCCGCCGCAATGATGAAGCGCAATCCCGCAGCGGACCGGTTTCGGGAAACGGAGGATGAAATGCCGTGCATGGAAAGCTTTCCTGTCAGTTGCGACCCCTGCAAGCAGCGGTCTTTTGGGAGAACGGCTCCGTTCTACATAACATGATAATGATGCTCAAGTTATATTTGCTCAACCGCGCAAGGTGGCGCCACCGTCCACATAAAGGTCGCTCATGGTGATGTGTCCGGCGCGGTCGGAGAGCAGGAACACCACGGCTTCGGCGATGTCCTGCGGCGTCGCCAGCTTGCCGAGCGGAATGCCGCTCTTGAACGCCTCCAGCGAGCCGGCGATCACCTTTTCCGCGCCGGTCTCGTCGGCCCACATGCCGGTCTGCATCGGCGTCAGCGTCGAGCCGGGCGCGACGATGTTGCAGCGTATGCCGAAGGGAGCCAGTTCCAGTCCGAGGCAGCGGGTGAACATGGTGGCCGCCGCCTTGGACGCCGCATAGGCGGCCATGGCGTGGCGCGGAATGCCGGCCGCGTTGGAGCTTACCGTCACCAGCGCGCCGCGCCGTCTTTCCTTCATGCGCCGGGCCAATGCCCGCATCACATGGAACACGCCGTCGCTGTTGACAGCGAACACGTTGCGCCATGTCGCGTCCGAGGTTTCGGTGACGAGATCGGTCGACAGGATGCCGGCCACGCTGACACCGAGGTCGATCGGCCCCGCGTCGCGCTCATGGGCCTCGACCAGCGCGTCGACGGCAGAAGAATCGCGCACGTCGAGCGCAGCCGTCGTCACCCTGTCCGCCGGCAGGTCGGCCAAAGCGGCAAGCCCTTCCACGTCGAAGTCGGTCGCCAGAACGTTGGCGCCCTCCTCCACCAGAAGCCGCGCCACCACCTGCCCGATACCGCCCCCGGCACCGGTCACCAGCGCGGTCTTTCCCTCAAGTCCGGTCGGGCGCATGAAAAAAACTCCTTCAGTCGTATTGGGCAAGCCGGCGGTCCAGCTCCGGCGCGATCAGCGCCGAGGCCGCCGGCGCGGTCAATTGCGGATGCAGGAACGGCACCTCGATGCAGTCGAGCGCCGCCGCGTGCGCCAACCACAGCTCCGGCACCAGATCGGGGCGCTCCTTGTGGTCGAGCCCGGCCCGCACATGCGTGACCGTGCCGTCATAGCGGTCGTGATAGTGGGTGCGCACCAGCCGGTTGGTGTCGAGCACCACCCGCACCACCCCGTCCAGCGCCGTTCCCGGCAAATTGCCGAGCGGGCTGTCGCCGGCGCGCAGGAAGGCGATGATGGCCGCGCGCGTCGTCAGTTCGGGATGCGCGTTGGGATCGTAGCCGGCAATCGCCAGCAGCGCGCGCAGCGCCGCCGCCTCGTCCGGCTCCGGCTCGGCCCGCCAGCACTCCGCCGGATAGGAATCGAGCATCGCCACCACGCCGGCCTTCTTCCCAAGCGCCTGAAGATGCACAGCCATGGCATGCACGATGATGCCGCCCACCGACCAGCCGGCCAGATGGCAAGGACCCTCCGGGCAAAGCTCCACGATCCGCGCCGCATAATCGGCGGCCAGAGCATCGAGACTGTCGGGCAGCGGATGGCCGGGATCGATGGCCGGCGATTGCAGCCCATACACCGCGCGCCCCGCCACCAGCGACCGCGCCAGCGTGCGATAGCCCCATGAAAGCCCGCCCGCCGGATGGACGATGAACAAAGGCGGCTTGCCTCCATCGCCACCGCGCAGCCTTATGACCGGCTCAAGCCCGCTGTCATGCACCCGGTCGGCATCGATGGAAGCGGCAAGCGTCGCGATGGTCGGATGCTCGAACAGGACGCCCAGCCCCGGATCGAAGCCGAACCGCTCCTGAACCCGCAACAAAAGATGCACGGCCAGCAGCGAATCGCCGCCCAGATTGAAGAAATCCGCATCCGGGTCGGGCAGCGCTTCCAGTCCCAGCACATCGGCCACGAGTTGGCAGAGCGCGGCCTCGGTCGGCGTCGCCGGCGCGCGCGCGGCCTGCACCTCGAAGCTCGGCGCCGGCAGCGCCTTGCGGTCCAGCTTGCCATTGGCGTTGACCGGCATCGCCTGCATCTCGACCACGGCCGAAGGCACCATGTAATCCGCCAGCCGCGCCGCCATATGCCGGCGCAATTGCTCCACGTCATACCCCTCGCCCGGCACCACATAGGCGACGATGCGCTTGTCGCCCGGCCGGTCCTCGCGCACGATCACCGCCGCATCGCTCACCAGCCCGGAGCCGGCAATCGCCGCCTCGATCTCGCCAAGCTCGATGCGCAGGCCCCTGATCTTCACCTGATGGTCGGAGCGCCCGAGATAGACAACCGCGCCATCCTCGCGCAGCCGGGCCAGATCGCCGGTCATGTACATGCGCTCGCCCGGCCGGAACGGATCGGCCACGAAGCGTTCTTCCGTGAGATCCGGCCGCCCCAGATAGCAGCGGGCAAGCTGCACGCCGGCAAGGTAGAGATGGCCGGCGACGCCCGGCGGCAGCGGCCGCAACCGTGCGTCCAACACATAGAGCCCCGTGTTCCACACCGGAAAACCGATGGGCACCGGCGAAGACGTATCGTCCGGCCCCGCCGGCCAGTAGCTGACATCGACCGCCGCCTCGGTCGGCCCGTAGAGATTGTGCAACTCGCCCGTAATGCGCGCATGGAAGCGGTCGCGGTGGTCGGCGGTCAGTTCCTCGCCGCTGCAGAATGTGCGCGCGACGCTCAAGCCCTGCGAGGCCGGCGAAGCCAGGAAGGCCGAGAGCATGGAAGGCACGAAATGCAGCGTGGTGATGCCGTGCCGGCGCACCAGCGCCGCAATTGCCGCCGGGTCGCGATGCGCGCCGGGCGGCGCCACCACCAGCCGCGCCCCGCACAGGAAGGGCAGGAAGAATTCCCACACCGAAACGTCGAACGTGGCCGGCGTCTTCTGCAGGAAGCGGTCTTTGGCCGAAAAGCCGTAGTGCGCGCGCATCCACTCCAGCCGGTTGACGATGGCGCGATGCTCGATCACCACGCCCTTCGGCTCGCCGGTCGAGCCTGACGTGTAAATGACATAGGCCATGTCGCGGGGTTCGACCTGCGGCAATGCCGCGCCACCCGGCTCCGTCGGCCAGCACGCTGGAGCCAGTACTTGCGCGTTCGCAAAAGCTTCATTGCCCGGTTCGGCCAGCACGCAGACGGGCTCGGCGGATGCCACGATGCGGGCCAGCCGTTGCGGCGGATTGTCGAGGTCGAGCGGCAGATAAGCCGCGCCCGCCCGCAGTGTCGCGATCAGGGCGATCACCAGTTCCAGCGAGCGCGGCAGCGCCACCGCCACGATCCTGTCGCGCCCCGCCCCAAGCTTCACCAGTTCGCCGGCTAGCGACGCCGTGTGCCGGTCAAGCTCGGCATAGCTCAGCACCGTGTCGCCGAACACCAACGCCGGCGCATCCGGCGTCGCGCGCATCTTAGCCTCGATCAGCGCCGTCAGCGTCGTGTCCGGCACCTTATGTTCGGTGCGGTTCGCTTCCACCACATAGCGCTGCACATCGGCCTCGCAGGCGGTCGGCACATCCGCCAGCGTCGCCGCCTCCATGGCTTTTTCGAGGAAAGCCGCCAGCCGCCGCGAATGCGCTCTTGTGGCTTCCACCGAATAGAGCACGGGATTGGAATCCACCTCCATCAGCAGCGCGCTGCGCGCATCCCCCCGGAAGGTGAAAGTGATGTCGTCCACCGCGCCCGCGCCGAGGATGTTCAGCTTAACATCCAGTCCCGACATGGTCGGCGGCAGGTCGAAGGGCTGCATGTTGATCAGCGGCCCATAGAGCCGGCGCTGCCCGCCGACAAGCCCCAGATCGCGACGCAGCTGCTCGGAGCGGTAGCGCCCGTGCCTTCGCGCCCGCATCATCTGCTTCGACACGCCAACGAGAAAATCGCCCACGCCCTGCGTCTCGTCTGGCGCGACGCGCAGCGGCAACACGTTCATCAGCATGCAGGGCACGCGCGCCGCCACGCTGCCCAACCGCCCCATATAGGGCACGCCGACGACAATCTCTTCCGTTCCGGCGAAGCGCCGGCAATAGGCCGCGACCAGCGCCGTCAGCGCATCCGGCCACGTCACTTTCGCTTCTGAAGCAAAGGCTTGCAGCCGTTCCATGAATCTTTGCGGCAGGTAGCAGCTTTCCCGGTGGAAGTTCGGGCCGGAGACAGCGCGCCCCGGGGCCATGCCGGTCACCGGCTCCAGCCCCGCCATCGCCTCGTGCCAGAAAGCGCGGTCCGCCTCGCGCTTTTCCGATTGCGCATAGGCGCGGTCGTCATCCAGCGCCACCTGCAACGGCGGAAAATTCGCCGCCGGCTCCGTGCCCTTCATCAGGCAGCCATAGCGCTCGGCCACCCGGTTGGTCACCAGCACCATGCCGAAACCGTCGATGGCCAGATGGTGGATGCGCTCGTAGAAGAAATGCCGCTCGTGCGACAGCCGGTAGAGCCGGAACGCCGCGATCCGGTCGCGGGCGAGGTCCACCGGCGTGTTCGTATCGGCCTCGATCAGCGCCAGCGCCTCGGCTACGGGATCGTCCGCGCCTGAAACATCCACGATTTCGAGGAACGGCCGCCGCGACGGATCGACCATTTGCACGGGTCCGTCAGGTCCGTCCTCGAAGCGCAGCGACAGCGCCTCGGCCTCCAGCACGGTCTCATCCACCGCCTTGCGGAAGGCGTCCACATCGAGCGGCCCGACAATATCGAGATACTGCCCGGTGTTGAGGATCGGATTGGCCGGGTCGATGCGCTGCGTGTACCAGAGGCCCGTCTGCGCCTCGGTCAGCGGCGCGCCTGTCCCTGAAGCGGCGGCAGGCGGCTTGGCATCCATGTCTAGGCCCCGCCGCCCGCGCCCGCCTGCTTCGCCTGGATCGCCTCCCACCAGCCGGCCAGCGTGAAGCGGTCGGCCAGTTCGGCGAATTCGAGGTCGAGCCCGTCTTCCTGCCATTTCAGGATGAGGTTGAGCAGGCGCATGGAATCGATGCCGAGGTCCATCAGGTTGTCCTCCAGCCCGATTTCCTCCGGGTCCTCGTGGATCATGCCTGCGATGTCGGCGCGCATGCGCTCCAGCGTGATGGCCATGTCAGCCTCCGTCAAACAAGGGCGGCGATGAGCTGGTCGGTGCCGGCGACGACGCCGCAGCGCCCCGCCACCCAGTCCAGCGCCAGATCGTGCTTCGCCCGGGAAAAATCGGCCAGCGCGTCGGCGGCGAAGAACGCCTCGATGTCGCGCTGGAAGGCCTCCGCCGCCGTCATCATGCAGCCGATATGGGCATAGATGCCGGTGACGATGAGCTGGTCGCGCCCGCGCGCCCGCATCAGCACCTCCAGATTGGAGCGCTGGAAGGCGCTGTAACGATGCTTGACCAGCACGAAATCGCCCTTCTCAGGTGCAACCGGCGCGATGATCGCCTGATCCGCCTCGGCCGAACTCATCCCCGGCCCCCAGATGTCGGCCTGCAAGCCACGGTCGCGCCGGTCCTGGTCGCCGTGCTGGGCGGTATAGAACACCGGAATGCCCTTCTGCCGGCAATGTGCCGCCAGCCGCGCGATATTGGCGATGGCCGGCGCAAGCGGCGAAGCATCCGTCACGAAGGGCCGCACGAAATAGTTCTGCATGTCGTGGATCAGCAGCGCCGCGCGAGCGGCTTCCACCTTCCACGGCCCGCGCGAAGCGGGCAGTTCCGCCGCTGACGGCAGGTCGTAGGGCGGGATCGTCGGCAGGCCCATGGCGTTCACCCCTTTTCCGCTTCGGCGTCGAGGAATGCCTGCCGCAGCCGCGCGCGCAGCTCCTTGCGGCTGATCTTGCCGACCGCCGTGGTCTCGAACGCATCCACGAACAGGATCTGGTCCGGCACCTTGAACTCGGCCACGTTGCGGGTGCGCATCCACGCCTTGATGGCCGCGCCCTTCGGCTTCTCGCCCTGCGGGATGATGAAGGCGCAACTCCGCTCGCCGAGGAACTCGTCCGGGATCGACACCACCGCCGCGTCGAACACGTTCGGGTGTGCCAGAAGATGGTCCTCGATCTCTTCCGCCGAAACCTTCTCGCCGGCGCGGTTGATGTGGTCGGTCGCCCGCCCTTGCACCACGAGGTAGCCCTCGGGCGTGCGCTTCACAACGTCGCCGGTGCGGTAGAAACCGTCTTCGGTGAAGGAACGCGCATTCGCGCCCGGCTCGTTGTGATAGGCGCGGATCGTATAGGGCCCGCGCGTCAGGAGATTGCCGGCCTCGCCTTCGGGCACGGGATTGCCCGCATCGTCGACGATCAGCACCTCGTCGTCAGGGCTGATCGGCCGCCCTTGCGTTTCCACCACGATCTCGTCCGGGTCGTCGAGCCGCGTGTAGTTCACCAGCCCTTCGGCCATGCCGAACACCTGCTGGAGCTGGCAGCCCAGCGCAGCACGCACCCGGCGCGCGGCTTCCGGCATGAACTTCGCCCCCCCCACCTGCAACACCTTCAGGCTGGAAAGGTCGTGCTTCGCACTGGCCGCCGCCTGCATCCACAACAGCGCCAGCGGCGGCACCAGCCCGGTGATCGTCACCTTCTCCTGCGCGATCAGCGCGAACGCCGTCTGCGCGTCGGGCGAAGGGCACATGACGATGCGGCTGCCGGCATGAAGCGCGCCCATCACGCCCGGCGAACTCATCGGGAAATTATGCGCCACCGGCAGCGCCGCCATGTAGACGCTGTTTGCGTCCAGCCCGCAGATCTCGGCGCTCGCCCGGAACGAATAGATATAGTCGTCATGGGTGCGCGGGATGAGCTTGGAAAGCCCCGTGCTGCCGCCTGAAATCTGCAGAAAGGCGACGGCCGCAGGCGAAGGATCGCCGGGCAGCAGCGGGGGGTCGGGCTCGAAATCCTCGAAGCGGGAAAATTCCTCCGCCTCGCCCAGCACCACGACATGGCGCAGCGTCGGCGCCTGCGCCTTCACCTCGCGGGCCAGCACGCGGTAGTCGAAGCCATCGTCCCGGTCGGCCACCACATAGCCGGCGGCCTCGGCCTTGTCGGCGAAATGCACGATCTCCGTGCGGCGATGCGCCGGCAGCGCATAGACCGGGATCAGCCCGGCATAGAACAGGCCGAACACCGCCGAAAGGAACTCCGGCCGGTTGCCGATCTGCACGATCACCCGCTCGCCGGGCTTCAGCCCCAGCTTCAGGAACCCCGCCGCCGCCGTCTCGGCGCGGGCGTGGAGCTCGCCATAGCTCCAGCGCTGACCGCCGCCCACCACGGCGATGCGGTCCGGGAAAGCGGCGGCGCGCTCGCGCAGCATCCGGGGAAAAGTTTCCCCGCGCCAATATCCCTTTTCGCGATAAAGCCGGGAAAGTTCCTCCGGCCATGTCTGGCTGACCTCAATCATGCCGCACGCTCTCGCAGGGGGCGGCCATGCTCGTCAATCCCCAGCGCCGAAAGCAGCGCCACGAACTTGGCCGAGGTCTCGTCGGTCTCGCCTGCCGGATCGGAGCCCGCGACGATGCCGGCGCCGGCATAAAGCGTCGCGCGCCTGTCGGCGAGGCGCGCGGAACGGATCGAGACATACCATTCGCCGTCGCCCTTCTCGTCGGCCCAACCGACAGCGCCGGCATAGAAGCCGCGATCGTAGCCTTCCAGCTGGCCGATCACCCCGGCGGCGCGCTCGCGCGGCAGGCCGCACACGGCCGGCGTCGGATGCAGCGCGCCAGCCAGCTCAGCCACCGGCGTTTCGGTGTCCTTCAGCCTGCCGACGATGCGCGTGCCCAGATGCCACATGGAGGCGGTGGGCCGCAGCGTCGTGCCGTCCGGCGCCGTCAACTCACTGCAATAAGGCGACAGCGCATCGAACACCGCATCGACCACGGCCTGGTGCTCGCGCCGGTCCTTCTCCGAACCCTCCAGCACAGCGGCCGAACGGCGGTCGGCGCCCGGATCGCCGTAGCGCCGGGCCGAACCCGCCAGTGGATACGAGACCACTTCGGCACCCTTCCTCGACACCAGAAGCTCCGGTGTCGCGCCCACCAGCAGCGGGCGCGGCGCATCGGCCTCGGCCGGCAGAAGCGTGGAGAACACGGTGACGCTGGGGTCCCTGCCCAGCGCTCGAATCAGGTTCCCGGCATCGAATGCATGCGACGAGGCCAGTTCGAGGCTGCGCGACAGCACGACCTTGGTCAGCGGCTCGGCATCGCCGGCCGAAGCCGCGATCATCTCCAGGCAGGCGGCGACCGCGTCGCGATAGGCCGAAGGGGCCGGCACCGGCCGGATGGTGCAATGCACCGCATCGGGCAAGGTGGCAGCCTTGCCGGCCTCGCTCCGGCTGCCCATGGCTACCGCCTCGGGCTGGAACAGGTAGTCGGCCCGGGAGCGATCGAACGGCAGGCTGCCCATGACAAGTCGCGGGCCGCCTTGGTGATCCGAAAAAAAGCCGCGCACGCGCTCCGCGAGGCTGTCGATCGCCCCGCGCGCGACTTCCGCGCGCAGCCCTTGTCCGATCAGGGTCTTTTCGCTACCGCACAGCCGGAAGACCTCTTCCGCCTGTCTGCCGGTTCCCGCAACCTCGTTTCCTGACGACAAGATACGCACCTGAATTTCAGTTTTCCGGCCGCACATGCGGTTTGCGCGCGAAACCGGAAAGGATTCCGACAAGGGAACCCGTCATGGATTTACCGGCACCAATAAAAATATGAATTGCAATGTCAACTTAAAAACTTGCATTGTGGGCGTGAATCCATGATGCCAGCGCAGACAGTTGACGAGGGCATGCAAGGAGCGAAACCGGATATGAACGAGCGGCACCGATACGATCCGGTCGCCATCTGGTTGCACTGGCTGGTGGCGGTTCTGGTGCTCGCCCAGTTCGCAACCGGCTGGATCTGGGGCTTTTTCGAGCGCGGCTCGGAGCCGCGCTTCTACCTGTTCCGCACCCACATCACCCTCGGCTCGGCCATACTGGCGCTGGCGCTGGCCCGCATAGGCTGGCGCCTCACCCATCGGGCGCCACCGCTGCCGCAAGGCATGTCGCGCCTGCAGCGGATCGCGGCGCATGCCGGGCACGGCCTGCTTTATCTGGCCATACTGGCCCAGCCGGCGCTCGGCCTGCTGGCCATTTCCGCCTTCGGCAAGACGCTTGGCCGCTGGCCGCGCGACCTCCATAATCTCGGCGCGAAGCTTATCCTCGCCATCGTCATGCTGCATGTCGCGGCGGTGGTCTGGCACCAGTTCATCCGCAGGGACGGGCTTCTGTCGCGCATGCTGCCGTCCCGCCTCGCCGTCCGCACATAGGTCCGCCTTACATGAGAAATCGCATCCAGCTTCTTGCCTGCGCCCTGTTCACGGCGCTTGCGTTTCTGACGGCCGCTCCCGCACAGGCCGAAATCGAGACGACCGATCTCACCGGCCGCAGGATCGTTCTGGCCGAACCCGCCCACCGCATCCTCATCGACGACAGCCGCTATCTGGTGGCGCTGTCGCTGATCCATCCGGACCCGGTCAGCCTGCTTTCGGCCTGGCCGCGCGACATCAACCGCCTCGGGGCGGAGACCTACCGGCAATATGCGGAAAAGTTCCCGGCCATCGAGAAGCTGGCGTTGACCGCCAGTTCGGCCGGCACCTTCTCGGTCGAACAGGTGCTGGGTGCCCAGCCGGACCTTGCCATCTTCTCGCTCCAGTCGCAGCCCGGCGCCGATGACATCGCCCGGCTGGAAGCCGCCGGCGTGCCGGTCGCCATCATCGATTTCTTCGACCAGCCTCTGGAAAACCTCGAACCCAGCCTGCGCCTGCTGGGCGACGTCACCGGCCGCCGCGCCGAGGCCGACGCCTTCCTCGCCTTCCGCCGCGCGCATATGGACGCCATCGCGGCCAGGGTGGCGGCGGCGTCCGGGCCGCGTCCGCGCGTCTTCCTGGAGCCGCATGCGGCCCGGACCGACGAGTGCTGCGCCTCGCCGGGGCGCGGCAATATCGGCAACTACATCGAGTTCGCCGGCGGCGAGAACATCGGCAACGTGTTGCAGGGCGTGACCGGCACGCTGAACCTCGAATATGTGATCTCGGCCGACCCGCAGGTCTATATCGCCACCGGCGGCCCGCATATGGAAGGCACCGCCGGCCTGCTGATCGGCCCCGGCTATGACGAAAAGCGCATAAGGGAGACACTGGCCCGCGTCGCCGCCCGCAACGGCATTTCCGGCCTCGCCGCGGCGCGCGAACACCGCGTCCACGGCCTGTCCCACCAGCTTCTCAACTCGCCACTGGATATCCTCACCGTCGAGGCGCTGGCGAAGTGGATCCGCCCCGACCTGTTCCCGGACCTCGACCCGGAAAAGACCCGACAGGAGATCAACGAGCGCTTCCTCGCCGTGCCGATCGAGGGCACCTACTGGGCCGATCTAAACTAGGCCGCGTCGTCGACCATGACCTGGAGATAGCCGCGCGAGCAGCGCTCCACCCGCGCCTGCACGCCATAGACGCCGGCGAACATTTCCGGCGTCACCGCCTCGTCGGGCGTCCCGTCGGCGAACACCTTGCCGCCCGACAGCACGATGATGCGCTCGCACCAGCGGCAGGCCAGCGCGATGTCGTGCAGGACGAGCACCGTGGCGATGCCGCGCTCGCGGGCGATCGCCTGCACCACCTTCATCACGCGAAGCTGGTGGTTGAGGTCGAGCGCGCTGGTCGGCTCGTCCAGCAGAAGCACCGAGGGCCGCCGCGCGATCGCCTGGGCGAGGCTCGCCATCTGCCGCTGGCCGCCCGAAAGCTCGTCCAGTGGCCGCATGGCCAGTTGCTCGATGCCGAGGCGCGCCAGCGTCTCCAGCGCCAGTTCCCGGTCGGCACTCGACGCGCGACCGTGCGGCGAGGCCTTCAACGCACCCAGCAGCGCCTCGAACACGGTAAGCCCGACGCGCTGCGGCAGCGATTGCGGCATGTAGGTGACGTGGGCGGCATGTTCGGCGGCGCTGGCGCCCACCAGTTCGCGCCCGCCGAAGCGGATCGAGCCGCTCGCCCGGTTGAGGCCCGCCAGTCCGCGCAGAAGAGTCGTCTTGCCTGCCGCGTTGGGCCCGACCAGCGCCGTCAGCCCGCCGCCGCGAATGGGCGCCAGCGAAAGATTGTCGATGACCTTGCGGCCCGGATAACCGACCGACAGGCCTTCGACCTCCAGCAAAGCCGCCGCGCCGCTCATGTGCGCTCCCGCCTCAGGAAGATCAGCGCCACGAAGAAGGGCACGCCGATCAGCGCCGTCACGATGCCGACCGGCATCACCGCGCCGGGCACGATCACCTTGCTGGCCACGGAAGAGAGCGACATGACCGCCGCGCCCGCCGCCATCGAGGCGGGCAGGAAGAAGCGGTGGTCCTCGCCCACCAGCAGCCGGGCGATATGCGGCCCGACCAGCCCGATGAAGCCGATGGTGCCGACGAAGGCCACCGAGGTGGCGGCGAGCAGCGAGACCCTGAGCAGCGACACGAAGCGCAGCCGCGTCACGTCCACGCCAAAGCTGCGCGCCCGGTCCTCGCCGAGCCGCAGCGCCGTCATCTTCCACGCCGACCACATGGCGGTGGGCGTGACCAGCACCAGCACGACGAACAGCACCGCCAGCTTTTCCCAGTTGCCGCGCGTCAGGCTGCCCATGCTCCAGAACACGAGCTGTTGCAGCGCCTCCTGCGTCGCCACGAACTGGATCAGCGCCACCAGCGCGTTGAAGGTGAAGACCATGGCGATGCCGAACAGCACCAGCGTTTCCGGCCCCGTCCCGCGCAGGCGCGACAGCGCCTGCAACAGAAGCACGGAGCCGAAGGCGAACAGGAAGGCGTTGCCCGACACGATCCAGCTGTTGGCGATGCCGGGCAGGCCGATGCCGAGCACGATGGCCAGCGCGGCACCCAGCGAGGCGGCCGACGACACGCCGAGCGTGAACGGACTGGCCAGCGGGTTGTTGAGGATGGTCTGCATCTCCGCGCCGGCCAGCGACAGCGCCGCGCCCACCATGACGGCCAGCAGCGCCTGTGGCAGCCGCACATCCCAGATGATGACGCGCACCGGCGGCGACAATTCGCCCGGGAAGATCAGGCCCCGCACCGCCTCGGCCACCGAAAGCTGCGACGGGCCGGTCACCAGGTCGGCAACGAAGCCGGCCAGCAGGACGACGCAGAGGCCGGCGAGGATGGCCAGCCGCCTGCGCACCAGCCGGTCATAGTCCTCGATCACGGAAGAAGCCTGCACGCTATCGGCCAAGAGATGCATCCTGAAGCAGTGGCCCGGTCAGTTCAGGGCCGGCCGCTTATGGGGTACATGATAAAAATCGTCAAGTTAGCGCCGGCCGCTCTTGACGGCGTTTCACCCGACCTGCCACAGCTTGAGGATGCAGTCCGCCGCCCCTGCCCCCGTCCAGCCCAAGCAGCCGCAACCGGCGGCGCTGGCCATTTTCGACACCGGCGTTTCCACCCACCGGCTGGAACGCCGGCTGGTTTCCACGCAGGGCGGCCGGACGTTCCAGATCTTCCTCGCCATACCGCATGCGGCGCCCCCCGTCGCCGGCCATCCGCTGCTTTACATGCTGGACGGCAATGCCGCTTTCGACGCGCTCACGCCCGCGCATCTGAAGGCCTTTCCCACCCTGGCGCTCGCCGGAATCGGCTACGACACGGACCTGCGCTTCGACGTGGTGGCGCGCAGCTTCGACTTTACGCCGGTCGAGATCCCGCCGGCCCCCAACGGCCGCAGGACCGGTGGCGCCGCCGCCTTTGTCGACCTTCTGGCCGGGGAACTGCGCGACGAGATCGAGGCCGCCCTGCCCGTCGATCCGGCCCGCCGCGCCCTGTGGGGCCATTCTCTGGCGGGCCTGTGCACCCTCTATTCGCTGTTGAGCCAGCCCGGCGCCTTCCGGCGCTACGCTCCGGTCAGCCCGTCGATCTGGTGGAACGACCAGTGGATGCTCGGCCTGGAAGCCCAGACCCCGCTATCCGGCAGCGACGCCGACGTGCTGGTGATGCTGGGCGATGCCGAGCGGCGCTCGAACCCGGCCGGCCCGCATTGGGACGGCGCTGCCCCCCACACGCTGGAAATGGTCGACAGGCTGAAGCGACGGGCGGGACTGGCGGTCGAACTGCGCATCTTTCCCGAGCTCGGCCATGCCGCCACGCTGCCGGCTTCGCTTGCGCCGGCGCTGGCCTTCGCGAACCTGCAGGATCATGCCTGAGCGGCTGCAAAAGGCGCCGCCCGGCTTGCCGGCGCCGGAATTCGACATAGTTTCTGACGAAAGTTGTCGTATAATCTTGAATGATTTAGTCAACAATGGTAACCGCCATCCAGTTTGATCGAAAGGCGTCCCCGGACGGCCTTCGATGAAGTGCGCCACTGGCGCCGGGACCAGCATGGCGCTCGAGCGCCGCGAAACAATTGAGATGGGTTGCAGTATGGTCGATCTGATGAAGCATGAATTCTGTGCAAAGGGATCGGCCATGAAACGCCTGGCCGCCATCGCGCTCTCCGCCGGCATCTGCCTTGCCTTGGCCCAGTCGGCCATCGCCCAGGAGCAGGCAGCCCCTGAAGCTCCTGCCGCCACCGTTCCGGCCGAACCCGCGCCGGCACCCGTCGCGCCG
>Ga0180220_1001595_pt1 | contig 16381 bp, 13 predicted proteins | sample eDN5th37CBELigBY_FD_151335 | JGI IMG/M metagenome (GOLD analysis project Ga0180220, IMG submission 151335) | Enriched backyard soil microbial communities from Emeryville, California, USA - eDNA 5th pass 37_C BE-Lig BY (version 2) (version 2) | ecosystem: Environmental > Terrestrial > Soil >...
GCCAGCGTCGCGGGATCCGGCTCGGAGCCCGTTTCCTGGAGGATCTGGCGATTGATGCGATTCATTTTGTTGATCGTTTCAATCATGTGCACCGGAATGCGGATAGTGCGCGCCTGGTCGGCGATGGAGCGGGTGATGGCCTGCCGTATCCACCACGTGGCATACGTCGAGAACTTGTAGCCGCGGCGGTATTCGAACTTGTCCACCGCTTTCATCAGGCCGATATTGCCTTCCTGGATGAGATCCAGGAACTGCAGGCCGCGATTGGTGTATTTCTTGGCGATGGAAATGACCAGGCGCAAGTTGGCCTCGGTCATTTCGCGCTTGGCCTTGCGCGCCTTGGCCTCGCCCGTGGCCATGCGCTTGTTGACGTCCTTCAGGTCCTTGAGCGGCAGCACGACGCTGGTCTGCAAGTCGATCAGCTTTTGCTGGATCTCCTGCACGGCCGGTATGTGGCGCTCGAGCGTTTCGGAATAAGGATGGCCCGCCGCGACTTCGTCCAGCACCCAGTTCAAATTGGTTTCGTTGCCGGGGAAGACCTTGATGAAATGCGCGCGCGGCATGCCGGCGCGGTCCACGCAGGTATGCAGGATAGCGCGTTCCAGTTTGCGCACTTCGCCGACCTGCTCGCGCAGGGTGTCGGCCAGCTTCTCGACCATCTTGGCCGTGAAACGCACGCCCATCAGTTCGTTCAGTATGGCTTCCTGGGCGGCGACGTATTCTTCGGCCTGGTAGCCGTCGCGTTCGAACGCCTTGCGCATTTTCTCGAACCAGACGCCGATGACTTCGAATTTCTTGAGCGATTTGCTGCGCAGATATTCGAGCTGCTTGCTGCTCATGCCGCCGGCCGGGCCGTCTTCGTTCTCGTCGTTGTCGACGGCAACGCCCGCGCCCGCGTATTCCTCGCCTTCCTGATCGATCAGGCCATCGACCACCTCGTCGATTTGGGCATGGCCGTCGCGCACCCGCTGCACGTGCTGAAGGATTTCATTGACCGTGGTCGGGCAGGCGGCAATGGCCATGACCATATGCTTCAGGCCGTCTTCGATGCGTTTGGCGATTTCGATTTCGCCTTCGCGCGTGAGCAGCTCCACCGTGCCCATTTCACGCATGTACATGCGTACCGGGTCGGTGGTGCGGCCGAAATCCGAGTCGACGGTGGTCAGGGCGGCCTCGGCCTCGTCCTCGACATCGTCGTCGCTGGACGCCACCGGCGCGTTGTCGCTCATCAGCAGGGTTTCGGCGTCGGGCGCCTGGTCGTAGACCGAAATGCCCATGTCGCTGAAGGTGCTGATGATGCCGTCTATGGCTTCGGCGTCCACCAGGTCGTCGGGCAGATGGTCGTTGATTTCGCCATAGGTGAGATAGCCGCGCTCTTTGCCCAGCTTGATCAGCACCTTCAGGCGATTGCGGCGCGCTTCCTGCTCTTCGGGAGTCATCTGGCTGCGCGCGGGGACGTCTTTGTCGCCCTTGCCGCGCTTGCCGCCGCGCTTGGGCAGCGGCTTGAGTTCGGGGATGACTTCCGCGTCGCCGTTATCGTCATCGTGGAAATCGACCGTGTCGGTATTGGCGTTCTTGGCCGGACGCCCGGGCCGGCGGCCGGTGGGCACCTTCGCCTTCTTGGGTTCAGCCGCGCCCGTCTTGGCCGCCGCGTCTTTCTTGGCGGCGGGCTTCTTCGCCCCCGCCTTCTTGGCTGGGGCTTTTTTGGCGGGCGCCGCCTTGGCCTCGGCCTTCTTGGCCGCCGGCCTGGCTTCAGCCGCCGTATCAGCCATGGCGCCCCCCTCGGCCTTCACCGCCGTTTTGTCGGCGGATTTGCTGGCCGCAACGGTTTTCGCTTGCTTTGCAGCATCTTCCGCTGCCAGGGGGGTCTTACCGGTAACTTGGGTCATAGTCGCTTCCGTATACGCAAAAGCACCCGAACGGCTTCAGCCGCCGAGTGTTGCAGGGCAGAACTTACTATCGCGGGCCTTTACATGCCAGCCTGGCGTGCGGCGCGCGCCATGCCTGTGCCTTCCAAAGCCGCCCGATGAGAAGTATCCCCGATGGCCGGTGCCATTTACAGGGCAAAAAAGGGAACGGCTGGTTTGCACGCCTGGCGCAACGCATGAAGCGCGCGGGCTGTAATGTTAAGACTACGCGAAAACTTTCGATTTTACTGCACTTTAGGCGAAGAAACACTAGTCAACAAAGTGATCCGTCGCGTCAATTCCTGATACCGCCTCCTTGAGAAATCATCCTTCAGGCCGTCGCGTATCAATGCCGACTGCTCCGCCTTGATGGCGGCGAGCTCGATACGCCGCAATGCATCATTCCATTCCGCCTGCGGGTCGGGCAAATCTTCCTGGCCAAGCAGCTCCGAGGTCAAAGTCGCCAGCACGCCTTCCAGATCCGAACCCGGTTCGGCGGCTTGCAGCAAGGCCCCGGCGTGACGTGCGCCGCTGAGATTCGCCAGAGTAATCAGGTCTCTTACGAGTACAAGATGGGGGCCGTGCTCCAGTATTTCAAGCTGTTGCTCCCCTACCCCGGCGACGATCTCGGGGTGCGCCAGCAACAGCCGCAGCAGGCGCTTGGCCATGGGCGTCACCGCATGCGCCGGCTTGCGCGCCGGCCCGGCCATGGCGGGCCGGGCCGGCGCATAGCCGGAATCGTAGGCGTCGCGATCATAAGCGTCGTGCTCATGGGCGCCGCGATCATAGGCATCGTAATCGGCATCCGGCGGGTCATCGTATTCGGGCGCATCGAATTCCGGGGCGTCCATGAACCCGTGCGGCTCGTCGCCTTGCGCTTCGGCAATATGGATGCCATCGGGCGAGCCTGCTGAATGGCGCGCGCCAGGCGCCGCGCCGCTGCCGCCCGCGACGGGCAGCCCCTTGCCCGGATGCGGAGCGCCGGACTGCCGCCCCGCCGGCATCCCGGCCGCGGGATGCCCCGCGCCTTCCGCTTGGACCGACGCGGCGGCGCGCGCGGCCAATAGCATCGCGGCCAGCTCTTCCGGCGTCAATTGCACCAGCTTGGCGAACTCGCGCTCGATTTGCAGGCGCAGCGCGCTTTCGGGCAGCAGCGCCAGCAAAGGACGGGCTTCATGCACGCAGGCGGCCCGCCCCTCCGCTTCGTCCATGCGGTGATGGGAAGCCAGTTCCTCCAGCATGAAGCGCGACAAGGGCACGGCTTCGGCCAATGTCGCCCGAAAAGCTTCGACGCCGTATTCGCGGATATAGGAATCGGGGTCGTGGTCGGCGGGCAAAAACAGGAACCGTATCGATACATCGTCGCGCACCAGCGGCAGGCAGGTCGTCAAAGCGCGCCAGGCGGCCCTGCGCCCGGCCTTGTCGCCGTCGAAACTGAATACGATCTTGCTGCTGGTGCGCAGCAGCTTTTCAATGTGGAAGGAGGTGGTGGCCGTGCCCAGCGTCGCCACGGCGTTGCCCAGCCCGTGCTGCGCCAGGCTGACCACGTCCATGTAGCCTTCGACGACCAGCACGCACCCTTCGCTGCGTATACCGGCCCGCCCTTCCCAGAGGCCGTAGAGCTCATGGCCCTTGGAAAACAGCCGGGTTTCGGGCGAGTTCAGGTACTTGGGTTCGCCCTTGCCGATGATGCGGCCGCCGAAGCCAATGAGATGGCCGCGCGCGTTGCGGATGGGAAACATGATGCGCTCGCGGAAGCGGTCATAGCGGCGGCCGTCTTCGGATTCGATCACCAAGCCGGACTCCACCAGCAAGGGGTCTTCGTATTGCGGGAACACGGCCGCCAGGCCGCGCCGGTCATGACCCGACCAGCCCAGACCGAAACGCGCGGCGGTTTCGCCCGTCAGGCCGCGCTGCTTGAGATAGCGGATGGCTTCCTGGGACGCCTTGAGTTCGCGCAGATAGTGCTTCTGCGCCATGTCCAGCAATTGCTGATGGCGCGAGACTTCTTCTTTACGGCGCTTGTCGGCGGCGCGCTGCCTGGGGCTGCGCGGCTCTTCAGGCACGGGCATGCCCGCATTGGCGGCCAGCGCGCGCACGGCTTCGGGAAAGCTCGCCCCGCTGTATTCCATCAGGAAGGTGATGGCGCTGCCATGCGCCCCGCAGCCGAAGCAATGATAGAACTGCTTGGTGGGGCTTACTGTGAACGAGGGGCTTTTTTCGTTGTGGAAGGGGCACAGGCCAAGCAGGTTGGCCCCACCCTTGCGCAACTGCACATATCGCCCGACGACATCGACAACATCAACTCGGGCGAGGAGTTCCTGAACAAAAGATTCAGGGATCAATCAATACAGACGCGGAGGCAGTTGTTGGCTGCGGATGCGCTTGTAGTGGCGCTTGACGGCGGCTGCATGCTTGCGCTTACGCTCGGCCGTGGGCTTTTCGTAAAATTCGCGCGACCGCAGTTCGGTCAAGAGGCCGATTTTCTCGATGGTGCGTTTAAAGCGGCGAAGAGCGGCTTCAAACGGCTCGTTTTCTTTCAGACGAACGATAGGCATGTATTCCTGAGCCTTGAAGGTGGGTGGTTAAAAGCTGATGTGCTAACGACAACCTGAAAGTTTAGCATGAAACAGCCCGAAATGCCCAAGACATCTTGACGGGCGTGTTGTTCGGCGCCCGCTGCGCGCGCCCGCTGCGCGCGCCTGCTGCACGCGCCTGCCGCCCGCAACCGCCGGCCGCGCTCAGCTGCGCACGCCCTTGCGCATCCAGGCCTCCAGCTGGTGCGGGCGCAAGCTGTCGTAGTCTTCAAACGGCTGGTGTATCCACGGATTGGTGGGCAGTTTTTCGACGAAATAGTCGGGCGTTACCTGCGAATGCCCCTTCCACCACAGGACGGCGGTCCGTAATTCCGTGATGGCGGGAAACTGCGCCAGGAGATGATCGCGGACCCTGCTGAAAGTGGTGCCGGTATCGACCATGTCGTCCACCAGCAACACCTTGCCATCCAGGGTTCCGCGGGTGATGGTAATGAACTGGGCTATGTCGAGCTGCCCGCGCTGCGTGCCGGCGGCCTCGCGGTAGCTGCTGGTGGCCAGTATGCCCAGGGGCAGGTCAAAGATGCGCGACAGCACGTCGCCCACCCGCACTCCGCCGCGCGCAAGACAAACGATTTTGTCGAATTGCCAGCCGGATTCGTGGACATTCAGCGCCAGCCGTTCGATGAGGCCATGGTATTGGTCCCAGCCGACCCAAAGGTCCCGATCCGTGTTTGGTGGCAAATTCATACTCAGTCCCGTATCCGCGTTTTCAAAAAAAGGCAGTAATGATAAACCCGTACGAGGCTGAAGAAAAGTCGGGGGCGCCTAGTCGGGGGCGCCCAGCCGGGGGCGCCTAACCGGGGACGCCCAGCCGCGGGCGGCCAGCCATAGTGAGCTATGGGCGGGCCGCCGCAAGCGGCCGGCTGCCCGCGCCTGTGCAACCCGCCCTGCGGCACGCCACGGGCGGCCGGCTGCGGCCGCGGCGGGCGCCCAGCCGCGGGCGGTCAGCCTGTGAAAGGATGGCGCAGCACGATGGTTTCGAGGCGGTCCGGGCCGGTGGACACCATATCGATGGGCACATCGCAGACCTCGGCGATGCGCTCCAGATAGCGGCGCGCGTTGACCGGCAGCTTGTCGTATTCGGTAATGCCCACGGTGGATTCGGTCCAGCCGGCCATTTCCTCCAGCACGGGTTCGGCTTCCGCGGCCGCATGTGCGCCATAGGGCAGCACATCGAGGAATTCACCCTTGTAGCGGTAGCCCACGCCGATCTTGATCTGTTCGACGCCGTCCAATACGTCCAGCTTGGTGATGCACAGGCCGGAAATGCCGTTGATCATGACGGAGCGCTTCATGGCGGCGGCGTCGAACCAGCCGCAGCGGCGCGGGCGCCCGGTGACGGAACCGAATTCCTTGCCCACCGTGGCGAGCCGCACCCCGGTGTCGTCCAGCAGCTCCGTGGGGAACGGGCCCGAGCCCACGCGCGTGGTGTAGGCCTTGGCGATGCCCAGCACATAATTCAAGGCCTGGGGTCCGATGCCCGCGCCGGCCGATGCCGCGCCGGCCACGCAATTGCTGCTGGTGACGAAGGGATAGGTGCCATGGTCGATGTCCAGCAGCGCGCCCTGCGCCCCTTCGAACAAAAGCTTGTGGCCGGCCTTGCGGGCGATGTGCAGGCTGTTGGATACGTCGGCGACCATGGGCTCGATGGCGGGCGCCAGCGCCATGGCCTGATCGCGCACCTCGTCCGCGGAGACCGCCTTGCCGTTCAGGTACTGCGTGAGCACGAAATTGTGATAGTCGAGGGTTTCCGCCAGCTTTTCGTCGAAGATGGAGGGATCGTACAAGTCTTGCACGCGCAGCGCCCGGCGGCCGATCTTGTCTTCGTAGGCCGGGCCTACGCCGCGGCCGGTGGTGCCGATCTTGCCCTCGCCCTTGCGCGCCTCGCGGGCCTGATCGATGGCTATGTGATAAGGCAGGATCAGCGGGCAGGCGGGGGATATCTGCAGGCGCGGGCGCACGTCCAGGCCGGCCTCTTCGAGTTCGCCGATTTCCTTCAGCAGGGCCTCCGGCGACAGCACCACGCCATTGCCGATATAGCAGGTGACATGGGCATGCATGATGCCGGACGGTATCAGGCGAAGTATGGTTTTCTTGCCGTTGATCCACAGGGTATGGCCGGCGTTGTGGCCGCCTTGGAAGCGCACGACCCCCTGAGCCGATTCAGCCAGCCAATCGACGATCTTCCCCTTGCCTTCGTCACCCCACTGGGTGCCGATCACCACAATATTCTTGCTCATGTTACGTATCAACCAAAAAATTTCGGCCAACAGCTACCAAGGCCAAAGCAGATTTAATCTATGCGACATGACGGTCCGGCCGAGCCGGCGTCAGCCTGTCGCCCTTACTTTCCATACCTCGCCGTCCAGGATCAATTCCCGGTCGACGGTGAATTCGTCCAGGCTGTTATGCTGGCCGGGCAGCATCTGCACCACGATTTCGCCCTGCGCGCGCAACTTGCGCAGGGCCTGAACCAGTGCGGCGTCAGTACCCCATGGCGCCCGTATGGCCTTGGCCACGGGCGCCGGCGGCAAGCCCGACGATAGCTTGCGCAAGTCGAGGCTGAAGCCGGTGGCGGGCCGGGATCGGCCGAAAGCCCGGCCCACCCCGTCATAGCGCCCGCCGCGCACCAGGGCGTCGTGCCAGCCCTGGGCGTAGATGGAAAATACCACGCCGGAATGGTAGCCGTAGCCGCTGCCGACGTCGGCCAGATCGACGCTGAATTCATGGCCGGGCAGGGCTCGCACCAGGGTTTCGAGATCGCCCAGCGCGGACTGCACCGCCGGCAAGGGCGGCAGCGCCTTGCGGGCGCGTTCGATGACTTCTGTGCCGCCATACAGCGTGACCAGGGCCAGCAACGCGTCGATGCCGGCTGCGGACACGCCGGAAACGCCGGCCCCCAAGGCTTTGAGCCCGGGAACGTCCTTGGTGCTGAGCAGGCCGAAAATATCGGCGGCGCGCTCGGACAGCGCCGGATCGGCGTCCACGATGGCGCGCGGCACCGCCGGATGATTGAGATCCACGCGCGCCTGCGACACCCCCGCCCGCCTGACGCTTTCCAGCGCCAGTTCGATGATTTCGATATCGGCCTCGAAGCCGGCATGGCCGAAGATTTCAGCCCCTATCTGCAGCAGTTCGCGATCCGACAGCAGGCCGGCCGGCTTGGCATGCAGCACCGAACCGCAATAGCACAGCCGGGTGACCCCTTCCCGGTTCAGCAGGTGCGCATCGATGCGCGACACCTGGGGCGTCATGTCGGCGCGCACGCCCAATGTACGCCCCGACAACTGATCGACCAGCTTGCAGGTGCGCAGGCTGAGTTCGCCGCTGTTGCCCGACAGCAATGAATCGAGATACTCCACCAAGGGCGGCGCGACCAGCTCGTAGCCATAGGTGCGATACAGGTCCAGCAGGTTGCGGCGCAGTTCTTCGATGCGCCGCGCTTCGGCGGGAAGAATATCGGCCAGGCTTTCCGGCAATAACCAATTGGACATCATGCGGCCCTGCTAGGAATCATGGAGACAACCAAACAAAAAGCGACCTGGGGCGTAAGCCCGCCAAGTCGCTTGCGGTAAAGATAATCGAAACTTACGCGTTAGTATAAACGATAGAATCGAATAAGTGAAACAAGCCGTGTCTCGTTTAGGGGACGGGCGCCGCGCGGGACGGGCCGGCGCGGCGCGAGCCGCCTCAAGGGGTGGCCGGCGCCGGCTGCGCGCCCTCGGCGGCGTTCCAGAACTTGAAGAATTCAGACTTGGGGCTGAGCACGATGGCGTCGCCCGAGCCCGAGAACGCCGCCTTGTAGCCTTCCAGGCTCTTGTACAGGCTGTAGAACTCCGGGTTCTTGCCGTACGCGCCGGCGTAGATGGACGCCGCCTTGCCATCGCCTTCGCCCTTGATCTGCTGCGCCTGGGCGTAAGCCTTGGCCAGCAGTTCCTGGCGTTCGCGGTCGGCCTGCGCGCGGATGCGTTCGCTGTCGGCCGCGCCGGTGGCCCGCAGGCGGTTGGCTTCCTGCTTGCGCTCGGCCTCCATGCGGCGATAGACCGATTCGGAGATCTCCGGCGCGAAATCGATGCGACGCAGACGCACGTCCACCACCTGCACGCCCAGCGGCTTGGCGCGCGCCTCGACGTTGTTCAGCACTTCGCGCATGATGGTGTCGCGCTCGTTGGAAACCACTTCCTTGACGGTGCGTATATTGACCGAGGCGTTCAAGGCATCGCGTATCTGCGCCTGCAGGCGCTCGACCGCCGCGCGGTCGTTGGCGCCGAAGGTTACATAGAACAGGCGCGGATCGGAAATGCGCCACTTCACGAAAGAGTCGATCAGCAGGTTTTTCTTTTCCGCCGTCTGGATGCGTTCGGGGTCGTTGGTTTCGATGGTCTGCAGGCGCTTGTCCAGGCGCACCACGGTTTCGAACGGCGGCGGGAACTTGAAATAAAGGCCGGGCTCGACGATGGTTTCGCGCACTTCGCCCAGCGCGAAAACCAGGGCGGAATCGCGCTCGCGCACGATGAACACGCAAGAAGACAGTATTGCCAGGACGATGACCAGGCCGACTAAAACTGGAAAGAAACGTTGCATCATGGCCTCTTATCGGGAATACGGATTCGCCAGCATGGTCCTGCCTGCCGCCGTGCTGGAGTCGGGCTGACGGGTGTTCGCCGGACGCGAGGCGGGCGCCGTCTTGGACGGCTGCGTCGCGGCGCCCGCCGCCGCCGACGCGGTGCTTTCGACCGACGAGCTGAACGTGGAGCGGTCCGCCGCCGCATCGCGCATGATCTTGTCCAAAGGCAGATACAGCATATTGTTGCCGGCCTGCGCATCGATCATGATCTTGCTGCTTTTTTGCAGGATTTCCTGCATGGTGGACAAATACATGCGTTCGCGCGTGATTTGCGGCGCCCTGGCGAATTCCGCCTCGACGCTCGCGAACCGGGCCGTATCGCCCTGCGCATCGCCGATGACGGTGGCGCGGTAGCCTTCCGCTTCCTGGATCATGCGCGCGACCTGGCCCTGGGCCTCGGGCAGCACCTTGTTGGCGTAGGCGTTCCCTTCGTTGATCTGGCGTTCGCGGTCCTGGCCCGCCTTGACGGCATCGTCGAAAGCGGCCTGCACCTGCTCGGGCGGCTGCACGTTCTGGATGGCCACGGTGCTGATCTGTATGCCGGTTTGGTAGCGGTCCAGTATGCTTTGAGCGAGCTTCTGCACCTCGGCCGCCACTTCGGTACGGCCGGAATACAGCACGAAGTCCATGGGCTTCTTGCCGACGATTTCCCGCATGGCGGTCTCGGAAGCCTGGCGCACGGATTCGTCCGGCTGGCTGGTCTTGAACAGGTAGTCGGGCGCTCCGGTGGGGATCAGGCGGTATTGCACGACGAATTGCAGGTCGACGATGTTTTCGTCGGTGGTCAGCATCAGCGATTCGGGCAGCACTTTATTGCGCGCTGTGCCCCGGAAGCCGACTTCGAACGTACGCAATTGCGAAATATTGACCGTTTGATGGTTCTCTATGGGATAAGGCATGCGCCATTGCAGGCCGGGCGGCAAGGTCTTGGTGTATTTGCCGAATTTGGTGACCACGGCCACCTGCCCTTCCTGGACGATCAAAAAACCGCTGGCCAGCCACAGGCCGATGGCGATGGCAATGACGACGCCGACCATCTTGGGCGAACCCTTGGGAAGCTGCAGCCCGCCACCGCCGCCGGGGCCATCGCCACCGCCGTAGCGGTTGCCGCCGCGCCGCTGCTTGCGCCCGAACAGCGAGCTCAGGCGGTTGTTGAAGTCGCGCCACACCTCGTCCAGATCCGGCGGGCCGTCGCCTTTGCCGGGCCGGCGCGGCGGTTCGGAACCGCCATTATTGTTGCCGCGCCCCCAGCCCGGATCGTTCAGATTAAAGATTTTCGATATTAAACGCATTGTTTCCCGCGATTTGACCAGATTCGACAATTGCCCCACGCAAACCATCTAAACCCAAGCGCTCTCGAGCGCTTACAAAAACTCGTGCAATCGTACCATGTTCATTGCGCTCGACCCGTGGTAGATAGCCGGCCTCGTCGATTTTGTTATAGACCAATATCCGCGGTATGGCATCGGCTCCGATGTCGGCGAGCACCTTGTCGACTTCGGCGATTTGTTCGTCGCGCTGCGGGCTGGCCGCATCGACCACGTGCAGCAGCAAATCGGCCTGCACGGTTTCTTCCAGCGTGGCGCGGAACGCGGCGATGAGCGTGGGCGGCAGGTCGCGGATGAAGCCCACGGTATCCGACACCACCACCTGACCCGCCCCTTCTATCCATACCCTGCGGGTGGTGGTGTCCAGGGTGGCGAAAAGCTGGTCCGCGGCGTAGGCGTCGGCCCGCGTCAGGGCATTGAACAGCGTGGACTTGCCCGCGTTGGTATAGCCGACCAGGGATACCGACAAGGTGGAACCCCGCGACCGCGAACGGCGCTGCGTGGTGCGCTGGCGCTGCACCCGCGCCAGGCGCTCGCGCAGCAGGCGCACTTTGGCGCCTATCATGCGACGGTCCATTTCCAGCTGCGATTCGCCCGGCCCGCGCATGCCTATTCCGCCCCGCTGGCGTTCCAGGTGGGTCCACATGCGCGTGAGCCGGGTCGAAAGATGCTGCAACTGCGCCAGCTCGACCTGCAGCTTGCCTTCGTGGCTCTTGGCCCGCAAGGCGAAGATGTCCAGTATCAGGGATACGCGGTCGACCACCCGGCGGTTGAACTTCCGTTCCAGGTTGCGCTGCTGCGCGGGGCTCAAGGCCTGGTCGAACAGCACGATCGCGGCGTCTTCCATGTCGGCGGTCAGCAGGGCTTCTTCGACTTTGCCGGAGCCGATGAAATAGGCGGCATCGGGGCGCGCACGGCGCGCGACGATGGTGCCGACGATGTCGGCGCCGGCGCCCTTGGCAAGCATGGTGAATTCCTCGGCGTGCGCGGCGTAATCCGGCTCGCCCAGGTCCACGCTGATGATCAATGCCTTCATGGGCGTGGCCCAAACGAAAGACCCGCCGGCGCGAGGCACACGGCGGGTGTATCGGCCAGCTTGATGATGATGCGTTTATTCAGGCTGCGCATCCACTTGGAAAGCCACTGGGCGGGCGGGAACGACGGTGGAAATAGCGTGTTTGTATACCATTTGCGTAACGGTATTACGTAGCAGAACGACATATTGATCAAAAGATTCAACCTGCCCTTGCAGTTTGATTCCATTGACCAGGTAAATCGATACGGGCACGTGATCCTTGCGCAGAGCATTGAGAAATGGATCTTGTAGTGTTTGCCCTTTATTGCTCATCGGCTAGGCTCCAATTTGTTATTTAAAATAATTTGGTGAAAGCCCATACTGTACAGGGTTTTCCCTGAACACGCACGCGGCTGAATGGCTGTATGTACTTTAATTTGCTTTACCTAATATTTCGGCCAAGGTACTACATAGACGCGCGCAATCGTCAGGAGTTCCCACGGTAATGCGTAAAAATTGATCTATGCGAGCTTGCTTGAAATGCCGCACCAGTATGGCCCTGGCGCGCAGCGCGGCGGCCAGCTCGCCTCCGTCGTATTGCGGATGCCTGGCGAAGACGAAATTGGCGCAGCTGGGTAACACTTCGAATCCAAGCGTTTCCAATTGCTGCACGAGCTGTTCCCGCGCGTCGATGATGGCGCGGCAGCCTTGGCGGAAGTAAGCGTCGTCTTGTATGGCCGCAATGGCGCCCACCTGCGCCAAGGTATCCAGCGGATATGAATTGAAGCTGTCTTTCACCCGCTGCAGCCCCTGCACGATTTCTTCGCCCGCCATGGCGTAGCCCACCCTCAGGCCCGCGAGCGAGCGCGACTTCGACATGGTATGCACCACGATGATGTTGGGATGGCTGGCCAGCAGCGCCACGGCCGAGTCCCCGCCGAAGTCGACATAGGCCTCGTCCACCACTACCGGTATGTCCGGGTGCGCTTCGGCGATGGCGGCGACGTCCCGCAGCGGCAGCGCGATGCCCGTGGGCGCATTCGGATTGGCGAAGATGATGCCCGCCGGCTCGGGCTGCCGCGCCGCCGTGTAATCAGTCACGCGCAGCGAAAAATCGTCCGCGAGCGGCTGCAGGTCCACGGGAATGTCGAACAGCCTGCAATAGGTGCGATAGAAGCTGTAGGTGATGTCCGGCATCAGCAAGGACCGGCCGGCGCGCCGGAACAGGCCGTTGAAGATGTGGGCCAGCACTTCGTCCGAACCATTGCCTACGAAAACCTGGCCGGCCCGCACCCCGTGATGATGCGCAATGGCCTCGCGCAAGGCCGTGCACTCGTTGTCCGGATACAGGCGCAGCCTGTCGGTGGCTGCCGCGCGGATGGCATCCAGGGCGCGGGGCGAAGGCCCGTAAGGGTGTTCGTTGGTATTGAGTTTGATCAGATCGGCGACCTTGGGCTGCTCGCCGGCGACGTAGGGCGCCAGATCGGCAAGGTGATCGCTCCAGTAACGGCTCACTGCGGCCTCTGTAGGTAAGGGTTTTCGGAAGACTTGAATTCTATGCGCAAAGGCGTGCCGTCCAGCTTGAAGGCCTCGCGGAAGCGAGTTTCGAGATAGCGGCGATAGGAATCCGGAATGGCGTCCAGCGCGTTGCCATGGATGATGATGCGCGGCGGATTCTGCCCGCCTTGGTGAGCATAACGCATCTTGGGCCTGAATATGCCTTTGCGGGGAGGCTGCTGCTGCTCGACCGCCGCCTGCAGGACGCGCGTCAGCTTGGGCGTGGACAGTTTGGCGAAGGCCGCCGCATGGGCCGCGTTCACCGACCTGAGCAAGGCGTTCACGCCCTGGCCCTTCAGGGCGGACACGGTGTGCATCTTGGCGAAGGACAAGAAGCGCAGCTTGCGTTCGAAGTCGCGCAGTACACGTTCGCGCTGCTCGGCGGAAAGGCCATCCCATTTATTGATGGCCACTACCAGGGCCTTGCCGGTTTCGAGCACGAAACCGGCAATGTGGGCGTCCTGGTCGGAAATTTCCGCCTGCGCATCCAGCATCAGCAAGACGACATTGCACGCTTCGATGGCCTGCAAAGTCTTGATGACCGAAAATTTTTCCACGGCTTCGAAGACCTTGCCGCGCCGCCTCAGCCCCGCCGTATCGATGAGCGTATAGCCCACGCCGCCCCGGTCGAAGTCGATCTCGATGGCGTCGCGCGTCGTGCCCGGCAGGTCGAAGGCGATGACCCGCTCTTCGCCCAGCAGCGTATTGATGAGCGTGGACTTGCCCACATTGGGCCGGCCCACCACCGCCAGCTTGATGCGATGAACGTGCGCATCGGCCGCGCCGCCCTCTCCGGCTTGCGCGTCTTCCCCGGCCAGGCCTTCTTCGGCCGGGCCTTCCCCGGCGGACTCTTCCGGTACACTGGAAGGGCTTTCCCGCGCCCCGGCTTGCTGATCCTTCCGATCCGCCCTGCGGGCCGTCTTTGGGCCGCGGCCGCCGGACCCGCTTTCGCTGTCTTCTTCGTCCAGATAAGACAGCGCCCGTTCGATCAGGTCCACCACCCCGTCGCCGTGCGAGGCGGAAATCGGATAGGGCTCCCCCAGCCCCAATTCGTGGAACTCGCTGGCGGCCGAGCCATAGCGCATGCCTTCGGCCTTGTTCACGGCCAGGAATATCCGCTGGCCCGTCTTGCGCAGCAGGCGCGCGATTTCGTGGTCGTGCGCGTTGACGCCCGCACGGGCGTCGACCAGAAAAATGACCACATCGGCTTCGGCGATGGCCTGCTGCGTCTGGCGCGCCATTTCAAGCAGGATGCCATCCTTGGCCACGGGTTCGAAGCCGCCCGTGTCCACGGCGATGAAGGGATGCCGGCCGACCCGCCCTTCGCCGTAATGGCGATCGCGGGTCAGGCCGGAGAAGTCCGCCACCAGCGCGGCGCGCGAACGCGTGATCCGGTTGAACAAGGTGGACTTGCCCACATTGGCGCGGCCCACCAGGGCAACGACCGGTTTCAAAGCAATATTGTTCAATTCGTAGCAACCAGAACCAGATTCCCGCCGCCGGTCTGCACCAGTACACCGCGCGGGGTGGCGACCAGGGGCGACACGATGCTGCCTCCGCCCACCTGCAGGCGGCCCAGCAGATGGCCGTCGCTGCGCGACAAGAAGTGCACATAGCCTTCGAAATCGCCCACGGCCACCGCCTGGGGCACCACGGCGGGCGCCGACAGGCGGCGATTGCGCAGCGCATCCTGCTTCCAGACTTCGTGGCCGTCGGTCAGGTCGTAGGCGTACACCGTGTCGCGCTGGTTGGCCGCATAGGCGTGCTGCGGATCGGTAGCCATGCCGGTATTGCTGGAAAAGCGCTGTTCCCAGACTGGCCGCCCGCCCTGGGATACATCGAAACACACCATGCGCCCCTGATAGGTGACGGCGCACAGCAAGGGGCCCTGCACCTGCGGCGTGCCGACGACATCGCTGATGCGCTCGAGGTCGGTCGCCCCCTGGGACACGGATACCGTGCCTTCCCATTGGACATTGCCGGTGGCGGCGTCTATGGCCATGAGGCGCCCGTTGGGCAAACCGGAAATCAGCAGCCCGTCCAGGATCAACATCTGCATATTGGTCTTGAGCGCCAGGGCCGGGCCGGGCCGCTGGATGTTCCAGCGCGGCTCGCCCGTGGCCGCGTCGAAGGCCTGGATGCGGTAATCGCTGCTGCGCACGACGACCACGCCGGCGCCGACGGCGGGCGGAATATTGACGGCGCTGGTGGCGTTGCTGCGCCATTTTTCCTTGCCTTGCTCGTCGAAGGCGATGACGGCGCCATCGCTGGCGGCAACCGCCGTGGTCCGGCCGTCGGACCCCACGCCGGCGGACAAGGCCTTGTCCACACCGGTCTGCCATTGCACCCGGCCGCTGCCCAGATCCAGCTTGCTGACCCTGCCGTTGGGCGTCGCCGCATACACGGAATCGCCCACCACCGCCGGGATGAAGCCGTAGCCGCTGCCGCTGCCGATGGGCGCCGACCAGGCCACCCGGGCGGACACGCCGGCGGGATATTCGGTCAGGGGGGTGGGCTCGTAGCGCGGGTTCTTGCTGGAAAACATGGAGCATCCAGCCAGGGCGGCAATGCCGACGGCAAGAATGGCGCTGCGCATGATACGGCGGGTAATGGCGACTTGCATGGATCAGGCTCCACCTAAAGCATCGATCTTCAATTGAACAATTTGCGCTGCCGGGTCGGCGCCCAATTCTTTCAGGGCGGTTTCCCAGGCCGCCTTGGCTTCGGCCCGCTTGCCCTGGGCGAGCAGGATATCCCCGCGCCGGTCGGCATACAGGCCGGCAAAAGAGGCCGGCGCGTTGGACAGCTGGGCCAGCGCCTGGTCATACTGTTTCTGTTCGAGCAGCACGCCGGCCAGCCTCAGGCGGGCCAAGGGAAGCAGCGCGGCGTCGCCGCCGTTCTTGACCAGCCATTCGAGCTGCTCGCGCGCGCCGTCCAGGTCTTTGCGCGCCTGCAAGGCCTGCGCCGCCACCAGCACGCCGCGGGAAGTGTAGCCGGAGCCGGAAAAATCATCGCGCAGCGTCTTGCTGGCCGCCTTGATGCGCGCCACCGCGTCCTCGCCCTGCTGGCCCGCGGCGTTTTCCAGCGCTTCGAAATAACCCATGGCCTGGCTGGCCTTGTGCTCTTGATACCACTGCCAACCGCGCCACCCCGCGATGCCGGCCACGACGACGAACACCAGCACGGCGCACAAAGTGCCATAGCGATCCCACCATGCGCGCAGGGCGTCCAGTTTTTCCTGTTCTTCCAAATCGTATGCCATGCTTCAAACCTTTGATTTCAACTCTGTAACCAGACGATCGAAAGGAATCGCCTCCTGCTGGCCGCCAACCGCCGCGGGGCCGCCCGCC
>Ga0180220_1001597_pt1 | contig 16371 bp, 10 predicted proteins | sample eDN5th37CBELigBY_FD_151335 | JGI IMG/M metagenome (GOLD analysis project Ga0180220, IMG submission 151335) | Enriched backyard soil microbial communities from Emeryville, California, USA - eDNA 5th pass 37_C BE-Lig BY (version 2) (version 2) | ecosystem: Environmental > Terrestrial > Soil >...
CACTCCCCCTGCTCTGGCTCAAGCGCAGCAGATAATCCGCATCGATATCCCCAGTGATATAGCAGCCATTGAAGCAGGACGACTCGAACTGCGCCATCGCCGGGTTCAGGTCGCGTATGGACTGCTCCAGGTCTTCCAGACGCTGATACACCAGCCCATCCGCCCCGATCTCCTGCGCAATCTGCTCCGTGCTGCGGCCCGTCGCGATCAGTTCCGCCTGCGTCGGCATGTCGATGCCGTAGACATTCGGGAACCGCACCGGCGGCGCCGCCGAGGCGAAATACACCTTGTTCGCGCCCGCCTCGCGCGCCATGTCCACGATCTGCCGGCTGGTCGTCCCGCGCACGATGGAATCGTCCACCAGCAGCACATTCTTGCCGCGGAACTCCATGTCGATCGCGCTGAGCTTCTGCCGCACCGACTTCTTGCGCACCGCCTGCCCCGGCATGATGAAAGTACGGCCCACATACCGGTTCTTGATGAAGCCCTCGCGGTAGTCCAGCCCCAGATGCGCCGCCAGCTGCATCGCCGAAGGACGGGACGAATCCGGTATGGGCATGACCACGTCGATGTCGCCCAGCCGCAGCGACTTGGCCACATTGTTGGCCAGATACTCGCCCATGTTCAGGCGCGCCGAATAAATCGATACGCCGTCCATAAGCGAATCGGGCCGGGCGAAATACACATACTCGAACACACAGGGCGTCAGGCTGGGCGCCTCGGCGCACTGGCGGCTGGTAATCCGGCCGTCAAGGTCGATGAGCACCGCTTCGCCGGGCTCGACGTCGCGCACGAACGTGTAGCCGCAGCCCGTCAGGGCGACCGATTCCGACGCCACCATCCATTCCATGCCTTGCTCGGTTTCGAGCGAACCCAGGCAAAGCGGACGGACGCCATGCGGATCGCGGAACGCCACCATGCCGAAGCTGGATATCTGCGCGATGACCGCGTAGGCGCCCCGGGCGCGCTTGTGCACCGCCGCCACCGCGTCGAACACCGCGTTCTCGTCGAGCGACACACCGCTCGCCGCCCGCTGCAGCTCATGCGCAAAAATGTTCAGCAGCACTTCCGAATCGGAATTCGTATTGATGTGCCGCCTGTCGATCCGGAACAGTTCTTCGCGCAGGTCGCGCCAGTTCGTCAGGTTGCCGTTGTGCACGAAGGTGATGCCGAAAGGCGCGTTCACATAGAAAGGCTGCGCCTCGTCCACGCTGTCGCTGGAACCCGCCGTGGGATAGCGCACCTGGCCCAGGCCGCTGTTGCCGGGCAGAGAACGCATGTTGCGAGTGCGGAAGACATCGCGCACCAGCCCGCGCGCCTTGTACATGCTGAAGAGCTGGTCGTGCGCCGTGGCGATGCCCGCGGCGTCCTGGCCGCGATGCTGCAGCAGCAGCAGGCTGTCGTAGATGACCTGATTGACGGGATTGCGGCCGGCAATCCCAACGATTCCACACATTTGAGGTTCCTAGTTAAAGCGTCCGGTTAAAGCACTTGAAGGTAGCGTCAGTACGGCAGCCACGACGCCAGCGAAGGCGGCAGCATCTGCTTGAGTTTCTGTATGCCCTGCTCGGCCGAGCCCGACAGGCGCGCGTCGCGCCACCATGGCTCTTGGGGCAGCTCGGTGTAGCCGGCCAGGGCCACCAGCACCAGCACGATCAGCAGCCCGCGCAGGAAACCGAAGATGGCGCCCATGCCATGGTCCGCGGGCGTCAGTCCGGTCTTGTCGATGAGCGTGCCCAGCGTGACGTTGATCAGGCCCACCAGCAGCAGCACCACGATGAAGACCGCCGCATAGGCTGCGGCGGTGCGTAAAAGGTCGTTCTGAATATAGCCGTCGAGCCACATCGACACCCGCGGGCCCCACCAGATGGCCGCCACGAAGGCGGCCGCATACGCGACCAGGGAGAGCAATTCTTTGACGAAACCTCGCAGCAGCCCCAGGAATGTAGACACTCCCACGATGGCCAGCACGATATAGTCAAAGCTTGTCACTGAGTCGCGATGAAGCTGTTGACGTAGTCGAGGGATCGAAGCCGGGTCTGGGCCGCCTGCGCCGCTTCCCGCGTGGGGAAAGGCCCCACGCGCAGGCGGTAGGTCGTCTTGCCATCGGGGCTGGCCGATTCGACGTAGGCGTTGGTGACGCCGGCGGATACAAGGCTGTCGCGCCGCGCCTGGGCGTCTTTCTGGGACGTATAGGCGGCGATCTGAACCACGAAATTGCCCTTGGTGGCGGCCGCCGGCGGGCGGGACGGCTGGCGCCCCTCGAGCAGCGCGATGGCCACCGAACCGTCGTCGGTGCGCTCGTTGGCGGCCGGCTTGGGTTTGGGCTCTGGTTTCGGTTCGGGCTTGGCCTCGGGGCGCTGCGGCTCTTCGGGCTTGGTGCTGGACGGCGCCTGCGCCGAGGTGGGCTGCTCGGGCTCGGTTTCGGCGATGGGTTCAGGCACCGGCAAAGCGGGCGTATCGACGCTGAGCCGGCCGTCCGCGGCATCGGGATCCGGCGCGGCGGGTTCGCCCGCCGCGATGGAGGGTTCGGGAATGGGCGGTATGGCCGGCACCACGACCGGCGTTTCGGCCGGCTGTTCCGGTTCGGACTTGATCAGCATGGGCACCACGATGACCGCGGCGACGACCAGCGCCAGCGCGCCGATGAGCCGCTGGCGCGCCCTGCCGCGCAGATCTTCGGCATGTGCCTCGCTGGGCGGCGATGAGCGGCGCTTCGAGCCCGAAGCAGCCTCTTTACGAGAGAACAATCCCATGTGAAAAACCTCTGGCCGCGGCCCGATCGGGACAAGCGCGGCGACATGATTAGACCGTGCGCCCGAGTTCCTGAAGTATGGGCCCAACCGTCGAGAACGAGCCAAACACGAGAATTCTATCATCCTCGGAAGCCAGTTCACGCGCCTTGGCGAAGGCTTGAACCGGATTGTCAAAACTTGACACGGTTATTGTCTCGTCGGGGTTGTCGGGCAGCAGGCCGCGCACGACCTCGGCCAGCTCTTCGCCCTTGCTGCCTCGCGGCCCTTCGAGCGTGGCGCAATACCAATGGTCGACCCGGGGCACCAGCTTGGCCAGCACCGCGGCCGCGTCCTTGTCGCGCAGCATGCCCACCACGGCATGCGTGTAGGGATAATAGGCCATGCCGGCAAGATTCTGCGCCAACGCCGCCGCCGCGTGGGGGTTGTGCGCCACGTCCAGGACGACGGCCGGCTTGCCCGGCAGGATCTGCATCCGTCCCGGCAGCGACACCTGCAGCAAGCCCACCCGCACCGCCTGCTGTGGCACGGCCAGCTTGTCGCGCAAGGATTCGATGGCGGCCAGGGCCGCGCTGGCGTTGAGTAGCTGATTCGCCCCGCGCAGCGCCGGATAGGCCAGCCCGTTGCGCCGCTGGCTGCGGCCGCCGTAGGCCCACTGCTGGCGGTCGCCCGAATAATTGAAGTCCTTGCCGAACTGCCACAGGTCGGCGCCGATCTTCCCCGCATAGTCCGCGATGGAGTCCGGCGGCGAAGGATCGGCGCAGATGGCCGGGCGGCCCGCGCGGAACACGTGCGCCTTCTCGACGCCGATTTTTTCACGGGTATCGCCCAGCCATTCGGCATGGTCGATGTCGACGCTGGTGACGATGGAACAATCGGCATCCACGATATTGACCGCGTCCAGGCGCCCGCCCATGCCCACCTCCAGCACGGCCGCGTCCAGGCGGCTGGCATCGAAAAGCAGCAGCGCCGCCAGCGTCGCAAACTCGAAATAGCTCAGGCTGATCTCGCCGCGCGCCGCCTCGATGCGCTCGAACTGCTCGATGATCTGCTCGTCGCTCGCATTCTCGCCGTTGACGCGGATGCGCTCGTTGAAATGCACGAGATGCGGCGAAGTGTACAGACCCACCCGATAACCGGCCGAAAGCAGGATGGCTTCGAGCATGGCGCAGGTGGAGCCCTTGCCGTTGGTACCCGCCACCACGATCTTGACGAAAGGCAGCGTAAGGTCCAGGCGCTGCGCCACCGTGCGGATTCGATCCAGCCCCATGTCGATGGCCTTGGGATGCAGGGTTTCCAAGTGGGCGAGCCACTGGTCGAGACTGGCGTTGCCGCCGGGTTGTGTAGATGCCATGGTAGAGCCCAATAAAACGCAAAAAGCCGGCGCCATTTTACCGGCGCCGGCGAGAGCCGAAAAACCGGCCGTGCGGCTACTTGCGGCGCGCCGGCGGCAAGTCGGTGCAGACGCCTTCGAAGGCCTCGGCCGCCATGCCTATGGACTCGCCCAGCGTGGGATGCGGATGGATGGTCTTGCCGATGTCCACGGCGTCGGCGCACATCTCGACCGCCAGGGCCACTTCGCCGATGAGATCGCCGGCATGGGTGCCCACGATGCCCCCGCCCAGCACGCGATGCGTCTGCGCGTCGAACAGCAGCTTGGTGAAGCCCTCGTCGCGGCCGTTGGCAATGGCGCGTCCCGACGCCGCCCAGGGAAACACGCCTTTCTCGACCGCAATGCCTTCGGCCTTGGCCTGGTCCTCGGTGAGGCCCACCCAGGCGACCTCGGGGTCGGTATAGGCCACCGAGGGGATCACCCGCGCATCGAAATAGCTTTTCTGCCCGGCGATGGCCTCGGCCGCGACATGGGCCTCGTGCACCGCCTTGTGGGCCAGCATGGGCTGCCCGACGATGTCGCCGATGGCGTAGATGTGGGGCACATTGGTGCGCATCTGCCTGTCGACGTCGATGAAGCCCCGCTCGCCCACCTGTACGCCCGCCTTGTCGGCATCGATGTTCTTGCCGTTGGGGCTGCGTCCCACCGCCTGCAGGACGAGGTCGTAGCGCTGCGGCTCGGACGGCGCGTTGGCGCCCTCGAAGGTGACCCAGATGCCGTCGTCCTTGGCTTCGGCCGAGACGGTCTTGGTGCCGACCATGATGCGGTCGAAGCGCTTCTCGTTTTTCTTCTGCCAGACCTTGACCAAGTCGCGGTCGGCGCCCTGCATGAGGCCGTCCAGCATTTCGACCACGTCGAGCCGCGCGCCCAGCGCCGAATACACCGTGCCCATTTCGAGCCCGATGATGCCGCCGCCGACGATCAGCATCTTCTTGGGAATGAAAGGCAGCTGCAGCGCCCCGGTCGAATCGACGATGCGCTTGTCCTGGGGCAGGAAAGGCAGCTTGACCGACTGGCTGCCCGCGGCAATGATGGCCGAGCCGAACTTGACCGTGCGCGCTGCGCCTTCGGCAGGCTGCACCGAAATATGATGCGGGTCGACGAAGCGGCCCTCGCCGGTCAGCACGCTGACCTTGCGCATCTTGGCCATGGCGGCCAGGCCGCCCGTCAGTTTTTCGATCACGCCGTCCTTGTAGAAGCGCATCGCATCCAGGTCGATGGTGGGCGCGGAAAAAGAGATGCCGTGCCTGACGATGGCGCGCGCCTCTTCGGCGACGGCCACCGTGTGCAGCAGCGCCTTCGACGGGATGCAGCCCACGTTCAGGCATACGCCGCCGAGCGTCGCGTAGCGCTCTATCAGCGCTACCTTCAGGCCCAGGTCGGCGGCGCGGAAAGCGGCCGAATAGCCGCCCGGACCCGCGCCCAGCACCACCACGTCGTACTGTTCGTCGGCCGAGCCGGAATACGCAGCCGCTTGAGGCGCCGGCGCCGTGCCCGACTGCCGCGAGCCGTCGCCGCCGGCTCGCGGCGCGGCGGCCGGCTCCTTGCCGGCGGCTTTGTCCGCAGAGGACTCGGCCTGCTTCTTGCCTTCGGATTTGCCGGCATTCGGGCCCTGCGCGGCAGCGTCGCCGGCACCGGCCTTGGCCTCGATGCGGACCAGGGCGTCGCCCTGCGCCACCTTGTCGCCCACCTTGACCAGGACTTCCTGGACGACGCCGCCCTGCTCGGCCGGAATCTCCATGGAAGCTTTGTCGGATTCGACCGTGACCAGGCTTTGCTCGGGCTCGATGGTGTCGCCCGCCTTGACCAGCACCTCGATGACGTCGACTTTATCGAAATCGCCGATATCGGGCACTTTGAGTTCTGTCGTGCTCATGCGCGCCCCTTATAGTGCAATGCGACGAAAATCGGCCAGCAGGCCGGCCAGGTAGGCATTGAATCGCGCGGCCGCGGCGCCGTCGATGACGCGATGGTCGTACGACAGCGACAGGGGCAGCATCAGCCTGGGCTGGAAGGCCTGGCCGTCCCAGACCGGCATGTGGCTGGACCGCGAGACCCCCAGAATGGCCACCTCGGGCGCATTGATGATGGGCGTGAACGAGGTTCCGCCTATGCCGCCCAAGGACGAGATGGAGAAGCAGCCGCCCTGCATCTGCGCGGGCAACAGCTTGCCTTCGCGCGCCAGAGCCGCCAGTTCGGCGGTTTCGGTGGCCAGCTCGATCACGCCTTTCTTATCGGCGTCGCGTATGACCGGCACCACCAGGCCATTGGGCGTATCGGCCGCGAAGCCGATGTGGTAGTACTGCTTGTAGACGAGGTTGTCGCCGTCGAGCGAGGCGTTGAATTCGGGGAACTTCTTCAGCGCCGCGACCACCGCCTTGATCAGGAAGGCCAGCATCGTGACCTTGATGCCCGACTTCTGGTTCTCTTTGTTGAGCGCGACGCGCAGCGCCTCGAGCTCGGTGATGTCGGCCTGGTCGTTGTTGGTGACGTGGGGAATCATCACCCAGTTGCGATGCAGGTTGGCGCCCGAGATCTTCTTGATGCGCGACAGCGGCTTGGCCTCGACCGGCCCGAACTTGGTGAAATCGACCTTGGGCCAGTCGATGACCGACAGCCCGCCGCCCGCCGGCGCCGCTCCAGCCTGCGGCGCTCCGGACGCCATGGCCTTCTTGACGAAACCGCGCACATCGTCGGCAGTGATGCGGCCCTTGTCGCCGCTGCCGGCGACGCGAGTCAGATCCACGCCCAGCTCGCGCGCGAACTTGCGCACCGATGGCGAGGCGTAGGGAAGCTTGTTGGCCGGCGTGTCGTCGGCATAGGCTTCGGTGGGCGAACTGCGCTCGACGGGCCTGGAGGCCATGGCGCCCTCGCCTTCCGGCGCCGCCGCGGCCTCTTCGCTTTGTTGCGCTTGCTTCCGGGGTTCGGCAGTGTCCGGGGCGGAGGCTGCGGGCGCGGGGCTTTCAGCCGTCTCGCCCCCGGCCGGCTCGAGCACCAGAATTTCAGAGCCCTGGGCCACCTTGTCGCCCACCTTGACCGCGATGCGCTTGACCACGCCCGCGTGGGAAGAAGGGATCTCCATCGAGGCCTTGTCGGATTCGACCGTGATCAGGCTTTGCTCGGCCTGGACGGCATCGCCCTCGGCCACCAGCACTTCGATGACCTCGACGTCCTTGAAGTCGCCGATGTCGGGCACCAGCACCTGGACCGGCTTGCCGCCGCCCGCGGCCGAAGCGGCGGCGGAAGCGGCAGGCGCCGCCTTGGGCTCGGCCGCTTCGCTCTTTGCCTCTTGGGCGGGCGCCGCGGCGGCGGGTTTTTCCTGTGCGGGCGCTTCGGCCTTGGCCGCGCCCGACTCCTCGAGCTCGAGGACCACCGTCCCCTCGCGCACCTTGTCGCCCACGCTGACCTTCACGGCCTTGACGGTGCCGGCCGCGGGCGAAGGGATTTCCATCGAGGCCTTGTCGGACTCGACCGTGATCAGGCTCTGCTCGGCCTTGATGACGTCGCCTTCGGCAACCAGCACCTCGATGACGTCGACCTCGGAGAAATCGCCGATGTCCGGTATCTTGATCTCTGTGTGACTCATTGCGTCTGTCTCCGGTCAGGCGTGATGCGGGTTGGCTTTATTGGGATCGATGTCGTATTTCTTGATCGCTTCGGCGACCTTGGCCGCCGGCACCGCGCCCTCGTCGGCCAGGGCGCGCAGCGCGGCCAGCACGACGAAATGGCGGTCGACCTCGAAGTGCTCGCGCAGCCTGTAGCGGAAGTCGGAGCGGCCGAAGCCGTCGGTGCCCAGCACCGACAGGCGGCGCCCGGCGGGCACGAAGGGCCGGATCTGGTCGCCGAAGAGCTTGACGTAATCGGTGGAGACGATGATGGGCCCCGCCGTGTCCTGCAGTTTTTGCGTGACATAGGGCAGAGGCGGATTGGCTTCGCCGGGATTGAGCAGGCGATGCCGTTCGCAGTCGAGCCCGTCGCGGCGCAGCTCGGTGAAGCTGGTGACGCTCCAGAGGTCGGACGACACGCCCCAGTCCTTCTCGAGCAGATCCTGGGCGGCCAGCACCTCGCGCAGGATGGTGCCCGACCCCATCAGCTGTACATGCAGCTTGTTCTTGGCCTTGCCGGCCGAACGCAGCTTGTACATGCCGCGGATGATGCCTTCTTCGTCGCCCTTGCTCAGGCCGGGATGAGCGTAGTTCTCGTTCATCACCGTGATGTAGTAGAAGACGTTCTCCTGGTTCTGGATCATGCGCTCGAGGCCGTTCTGGATGATCACGGCCAGTTCGTGCGCATAAGTGGGATCGTAGGAAACGCAGTTGGGTATCAGCGCCGACATGATGTGGCTGTGGCCGTCCTCGTGCTGCAGGCCTTCGCCGTTGAGGGTCGTGCGCCCCGCCGTGCCGCCCAGCAGGAAGCCGCGCGCCTGCATGTCGCCCGCCGCCCAGGCCAGATCGCCCACCCGCTGGAATCCGAACATCGAGTAATAGATGTAGAACGGAATCATGATGCGGTTGTTGGTGGAATACGACGTGGCCGCGGCGATCCAGGAGCTGAATGCGCCGGCCTCGTTGATGCCTTCCTGCAGCAGCTGGCCGTTGGTGGTTTCCTTGTAGTACATGACCTGGTCTTTATCGACCGGCACGTACTTCTGGCCTTCGGGGGCATAGATGCCGATCTGGCGGAACAGGCCCTCCATGCCGAAAGTGCGGGACTCGTCGGCCAGGATGGGCACCACGCGCGGACCCAGGTCTTTATCGCGCAGAACCTGATTGAGGATGCGCACGAAGGCCTGGGTGGTGGAGATTTCGCGTCCCTCGGCCGTGGGCTCGAGCACCGCCTTGAAGGCGTCGAGTTCCGGCGCCTTGAATTTTTCGTCGGCCATGGCGCGCCGCGCGGGAAGATAGCCGCCCAGCGCCTTGCGGCGCTCGTGCAGGTACTTCATTTCGAGCGAATCGTCGGCCGGTTTGAAGTAAGGCAGCTGCTCGAGCCTGTCGTCGGAAATGGGGATATTGAAGCGGTCGCGGAATTCGCGCACCGAGTCCATGTCGAGTTTTTTCTGCTGGTGGGTGGGGTTCTTGGCCTGGCCGACGTGGCCCATGCCGTAGCCCTTGATGGTCTTGGCCAGAATGACGGTGGGCTGGCCCTTGTGATTCACGGCTTCGTGGAAGGCTGCATACACCTTGTGCGGATCGTGGCCGCCGCGATTCAGGCGCCAGACGGCCTCGTCGCTCATGCGGCTGACCATCTCGAGCAGCTTGGGATGCTTGCCGAAGAAATGCTCGCGCACGAAGGCGCCGTCGTGGGCCTTGTAGGCCTGGTACTCGCCGTCGACCGATTCTTCCATGATGCGGCGGAGAATGCCTTCTTTGTCGCGGGCCAGGAGAGGGTCCCAGTAGCCGCCCCAGATCAGCTTGATGACGTTCCAGCCGCTGCCGCGGAAGTCGCCCTCGAGCTCTTGAATGATTTTGCCGTTGCCGCGCACCGGGCCGTCGAGGCGCTGCAGGTTGCAGTTGATGACGAAGATAAGGTTGTCGAGCTTTTCGCGCGAAGCCAGGCTGATGGCGCCCAGGGATTCGGGCTCGTCCATCTCGCCGTCGCCGCAGAACACCCAGACCTTGCGCTTGCTGGTGTCGGCGATGCCGCGCGCGTGCAGGTACTTGAGGAAACGCGCCTGATAGATGGCCATGATTGGGCCCAGGCCCATCGAGACCGTGGGAAACTGCCAGAATTCGGGCATCAGCTTGGGATGCGGATACGAAGACAGGCCCTTGCCGCCGACTTCCTGGCGGAAGTTGTCGAGCTGCTCTTCGGTAAGGCGGCCCTCGAGGAAGGCGCGGCCGTACATGCCGGGCGAGGTATGGCCCTGGAAATACACCAGGTCGCCGCCGTGGTCTTCGGTTTCGGCATGCCAGAAGTGGTTCTGGCCGCAGCCTATCATGGTGGCCAGCGAAGCGAACGAGGCGATGTGGCCGCCCAGGTCGCCGCCGTCGGCGGGCTGGTGCTTATTGGCCTTGACCACCATGGCCATGGCGTTCCAGCGGATGTACGAGCGGATGCGCTCTTCGAGCGCCAGGTTGCCGGGATGCGGCGCTTCGAGGCCGGGCGGAATCGTGTTGACGTAGGCGGTATTGGCCGAAAAGGGAATGCGGGCGCCCGAGCGGCGCGCCAGGTCGACCAGACGCTCAAGCAGAAAATGCGCCCGCTCCGGGCCTTCTTGTTCGAGTACGGCCTCGAGTGCTTCGAGCCACTCCTGGACTTCGGGATCATCGTTGGCGATCGTGGCCAACGCACCGGCTTGATCAAGAGAGGACATTGAATGTCTCCAGTTAAGGATTTTATAGGTAGACCAACGGGATCGATCCGTTGTATCACGTCTGTGCCCGCTTCGCCGGTAGGCGGCGGCCAACTTGGCTGAGTGCCGGCATCACCTCATTCTAGGAAAGAGCCTCATGAAGGGCAAGTAAAATTTCACTTTATGGCATAAGATTTTATAATGTGAAAAATTGACGTTTTCCTTAAAGATATCAGCTTGCCGCCGGCGCGTGCATTTAATTGTTTAAAATAGACACACGATGGCCAGTCCTTCTCGAAAGTCCCTCATCCCGACCACCTTCTACGACCAGGCAAAAGGCACTCGCCGCGGCCTGTACTGGCTGACGCCCGTGCTCGTGCTGGTGCTGTATCTGTGCGTCATGGGGGCGTTCATATGGCTGCAGCGCCTGCAAAGCGACAGCGTCATGTTCGTCACCATCGACCAGGAAACGCGCCAGCAGCGCCTCATCATGGTAGTGGTGGCGCTGTCCTGCCTCATCATCCTCAGCCTTCTGGCCTTGTGGCGCTATACCCGCTTCCGCTCGCGGGCCGAGGCCGCGCTCATTGCCGAAACCGGTTTCCGACGCGCCATGGAAAACTCCATGTCCACCGGCATGCGGGTCTTCGACATGCAGGGGCGCATCGCCTACGTCAACCCGGCCTTCTGCCGCATGATAGGCTGGAACGAGGCGGACCTCATCGGACGCACCACGCCCTTCCCGTACTGGATTCCGGGCCGCCACGCCCAGCACCAGGAAACCCTGGACCTGCTGCTGTCGGGCCGCACGCCCAGCAGCGGCCTCGAGGTCGAGGCTCAGCGGCGCGACGGTTCGCGCTTCACGGCCCGCATGTATGTATCGCCCCTGCGCGCCCCCAACGGCGAGCAGATCGGCTGGATGACCTCCATGACCGACATCACCGAGCCCAAGCGCATCCGCGAAGCGCTCACCGCCGCGCACGAACGTTTCATGACGGTGCTGGAAGGCCTGGACGACGCCATCTCGGTGGTGGCCGATACGCCCGACGGCCTCGAGCTGCTGTTCGCCAACCGCACCTACCGGCGCTTCTTCGGCGCCCAGTCCAACGGCCACGCCGAGCTGCTGGGCGGCCGCCTGGGCCGCTTTACCGACGAGACGGTCGAAGCGTTCTCCACCTCGGCCCAGCGCTGGTTCGAGGTGCATCACCGCATGCTGGCCTGGACCGACGGCCGGCGCGTGCGGCTGCAAGTGGCGCGCGACATCACCGAGCGCCGCACGCATGAAGAAGCCTCGCGCGTGCAGCAGGAAAAAATCCAGCTCACCAGCCGCCTTACGACCATGGGCGAAATGGCCTCGTCGCTGGCCCACGAGCTGAACCAGCCGCTTACCGCCATCAGCAACTACAGCATGGGCGCGGTGGCCATGCTGAAGGCGGGCAACCCCAAACCCGAACAATTGCTCGAAGCGCTCGAAAAAGCCGCCAGCCAGGCCGAGCGCGCGGGAAAAATCATCAGCCGCATCCGCGAGTTCGTCAAACGCAGCGAGCCCCGCCGCCAGAAAGTGCCCATCTCGCGCATTCTCGACAATGCCATCGCCTTCGCCGACATCGACGCGCGCAAGCGCCAGGTCGAGATAGACCGCGAGACGCCGCCCGACGACCCGACCGTGCTGGCCGACCCCATCCTTATCGAACAGGTGCTGCTGAACCTGCTCAAGAACGGCGTCGAAGCCATGGAGCAAAGCGACTACCGCACCCTGCACGTCAAGGTCACCGAACAGCTGCCGCTGATAGAAATCGCGGTCATCGATCGCGGCCACGGCCTGCGCGACCCCGAACGCCTGTTCGAGCCCTTTTACAGCACCAAGTCCGAAGGACTGGGCATGGGCCTGAACATCTGCCGCACCATCATCGAGTCCCACCACGGGCGCCTCTGGGCTTCCGCCAATCCAGAAGGTGGTACGATTTTTCGGTTCACCCTGCCCTTCGCAGCGCCGGAAGCCCCCGATCAACCAGAGAATTCTCAGGAGTTGCACGCATGACTACACCCGAAGAACCGAACACTGTTTTTATCGTTGATGACGATGAAGCGGTGCGCGATTCCTTGCGCTGGCTGCTCGAAGCCAACGGCTATCGCGTCAAGAGCTTCAGCGGTGCGGAGGACTTTCTCGACGCCTACGACGCCGACCAGATCGGCGTGCTGATCGTGGATGTGCGCATGCCCGGCATGAGCGGCCTCGAACTCCAGGAAGAACTCATCGCGCGCAAGGCGCCCTTGCCCATCGTCTTCATCACCGGACACGGCGACGTCCCCATGGCGGTCTCCACCATCAAGAAAGGCGCCGTCGACTTCCTCGAGAAGCCTTTCAACGAGACCGACCTGCGCGCCATCGTCGCGCGCATGCTGCAGCAGGCCAACGAACGCGCCTCGCAGGCCCAGGCCAAAAAGAATCAGCAGGCCGTGCTCAGCCGACTCACTTCGCGCGAGCAGCAGGTGCTCGAGCGCATCGTGGCCGGCCGGCTCAACAAGCAGATCGCGGGCGACCTCAACATCAGCATCAAGACCGTCGAAGCCCATCGCGCCAACATCATGGAAAAACTCGAAGTCACCACCGTGGCCGACCTCATGAAGATCGCCCTCACCCAAACAGAAGGACAGGCATGACCGCACGCATCATCGACGGCAAGGCGCTGTCCGACACCATCAAGGCCGACGTCGCGCGACGCGTCGAGGCCTTGCGCGGACGCGGCATCGTGCCCGGCCTGGCCGTCGTGCTGGTCGGAGACGACCCCGCCTCGCAGGTATACGTGCGCAACAAGGCCGCGGCCTGCGAAAAGGCCGGCCTGCATTCCCAGGTCGTCCGCCTGGATGCCGGCATCACGCAAGAGCGGCTGCTCGACGTGGTGCAACAGCTCAATGACGACCCGGCCGTACACGGCATCCTGGTGCAGCTGCCCTTGCCCAGGCATCTGGATTCGGCCCAGGTCATCGAGGCGATCGCCGCCGACAAGGACGTGGACGGCTTTCACATCAGCAATGCCGGCCTGCTCATGACCGGCCGCCCGCTGTTCCAGCCCTGCACTCCCTACGGCATCATGAAGATGCTCGAATCCGAAGGCGTCGATCTCTGGGGCGCCGAAGCCGTGGTGGTCGGCGCCAGCAACATCGTCGGCAAGCCCATGGCCATGCTGATGCTGGCCAAGGGCGCCACCGTCACCCTGTGCAACTCCAAGACCCGCGACCTGGGCGCCCAGACGCGCCGCGCCGACGTCCTGGTGGTGGCCACCGGCAGGCCCGACATGATCACCGGCGACATGATCAAGCCGGGCGCCGTGGTCATCGACGTCGGCATCAATCGCAAGGCCGACGGCAAGCTGACGGGCGACGTCGAATTCGCCTCGGCCAGCAAGGTCGCCGGCGCCATCACCCCCGTTCCGGGCGGCGTGGGCCCCATGACCATCGCCATGCTGCTGGTCAATACCGTCGAGGCCGCCGAGCGCGCCGCCCAGGCCGTCCCGTCTGTTTCCTGATACGCCATGACGCAGAATCCGCTTTTAGTGCCCATCGACGAGCTGATCGATTACGCGGCCATCCAGCCGAGCGACATCGAGCCGGCCATCACCGCCCTCATCGACAAGGCCCGCGCGGCGGTCGACCGCGCGGCCGATCCCGCCCTGCCCGCCACCTGGGAAGCCATCGTCGACGCGCTGGACGACGATGCCGAGCCGCTCTGGCGCGCCTGGTCGGTTGCCGGCCATCTGAATGCCGTGGTCGATACGCCGGCTCTGCGCGAAGCCTATAACCAGTGCCTGCCCAAGGTGACCGAGTTCTCCACCTGGATCGGCCTGCACAAAGGTCTTTATGCCCAGTACAAGCGGCTGCGCGAAAATCCCGCTTTCGCGAGCTGGCCCGCGACACGGCAGCGCATCGTCGAGCTGGCCCTGCGCGACTTCCGCCTCAGCGGCGTCGAGCTCGAGGGCGAGGCACGCGAGGAATACGCGCGCCTCTCCGAGCAGCAGGCCCAGGCGTCGCAACGTTTTTCCGAGAACGTGCTGGACGCCCTGGACAAATGGACGCTGCACATCGAAGACGGCAATCGCCTCGAAGGCCTGCCCGACGACGTGCGCGCGGCCGCCGCCGCCCGTGCGCGTGACGCCGGGCTGGAGGGCTGGGTGCTGAACCTCAAGATGCCCTGCTACCTGCCGGTCATGCAATACGCGCGCGACCGCGAGCTACGCGAGACCCTGTATCGCGCCTATGGCACGCTGGCCTCCGAGCATGGCGAGGCCGCGCTGGACAACTCCCCGCTCATCGAACAACTGCTTGCCTTGCGGGCCCGCGAAGCGCAATTGCTGGGCTATGGCGACTTTGCCGCCCTGCGCCTGCAGACCCGCATGGCGCGCACGGCCGACGAAGTGCTGGGCTTTCTGCGCGACCTGGCCGCCAAGGCCAAGCCCCATGCGCAGCGCGACCTGGCCGAACTGCGCGAATTTGCGCAGAATGAATACGGCATGACGACGCTGCAGCCCTGGGATCTGCCCTTCTACGCCGAGCGGCTGCGCGAATCGCGCTACGACTACTCCGAGGACGAGGTCAAGCAGTATTTCACCGAGCCGCGCGTACTCGACGGCCTGTTCCAGGTCGCCGAGAAACTGTTCGACGTCACCATGCGGCGCTGCCAGGTTCAGGCCTGGCATCCCGACGTCAAGGCGTTCGAAGTGCTGTCGCGCGACGAAGGCGTCGTCGGCAATCTGCTGGTGGACCTGTACGCCCGCCAGGGCAAGCAAGGCGGCGCGTGGGTCGACAGCGAGCGCAATCGCCGCCGCGTCGGCGACCACCTGCAACGGCCCGTGGTCTACCTGACCTGCAACTTCACGCCGCCCCAGGACGGCAAGCCGGCGCTGCTGACGCACGACGACGTCATCACCCTCTTCCACGAAAGCGGCCACGCGCTGCACGCCCTGCTGTCCAGGGTGGACGATCCCGGCGCTTCCGCCTTTGCTAGTGTCGAGTGGGACGCCATCGAGCTGCCTTCGCAGTTCATGGAGAATTTCTGCTGGGAATGGCCGGTGGTGCAGGCTCTGTCGGCCCACGTAGACACCGGCGAGCCCTTGCCGCGCGCGCTTTACGACAAGCTGCTGGCCGCGCGCAACTTCCAGAGCGGCATGCAGATGGTGCGCCAGATCGAGTTCTCGCTGTTCGACATGGCCATCCACAACCAGGCCGCCGGCCTGTCCATCGCCCAGGTGCTGCACACCCTGGACGATATCCGGCGCGAGGTGGCCGTGGTCTTTCCTCCGGAATGGCACCGCTTTCCGCACAATTTCTCGCATCTTTTCGCGGGCGGCTACGGCGCGGGCTACTACAGCTACAAATGGGCCGAAGTCCTGTCGTCCGACGCCTACGCGGCCTTCGAGGAAGCCGCCGCGGCCCACCCTGAGCGCGACACGCTGGACGCCGAAACGGGCAGACGCTTCCGCGACGAGATCCTGGCCGTGGGGGGAGCGCGGCCGGCGGCCGAATCCTTCCGCGCCTTCCGCGGCCGCGATCCCTCGCTGGACGCGCTGCTGCGCCACAGCGGCATGACGGCCGGCCGGAACTGAATCGGCTTCAGCTGCGCCTTCGAGCCCGAGGTGCGCAGAACCAACCGGATGAAATCGGGTCGAACGATTTCATCTGGCGCACAAGCCTATAATCGAAGGATGCAAAGCGGCTCGCATAACAGGGGCCCACACACAGGTTTTCACAGCATGTCCGGTTCTTCCTTTTCCGCGGCGCTCGCACTCTGCGCCTTCGCCGCCACCTTGGCTTCCGCTTCCGCCGTGGCGTCCCCTTCCACGCCGCTGGAGGCGGCCACGGCGATTCTGGCCAGCTCCTCCTCCGCAGCGGGAGGCGGCGCGGCCGATGTGTCGGACGACATCGGAAAGAGCAGCGCC
>Ga0180220_1001598_pt1 | contig 16359 bp, 10 predicted proteins | sample eDN5th37CBELigBY_FD_151335 | JGI IMG/M metagenome (GOLD analysis project Ga0180220, IMG submission 151335) | Enriched backyard soil microbial communities from Emeryville, California, USA - eDNA 5th pass 37_C BE-Lig BY (version 2) (version 2) | ecosystem: Environmental > Terrestrial > Soil >...
ATTGTCGCGAGCAAGCGCGATGGCCGCCCCGTCCATCACCTTGAGATTGCGCGCCAGAACCTCGGCATAGGTCAGCCGGTCGTATCTCACCGCGTTCGGATCGACCCTCGGATCGGCGGAATAGACGCCATCGACCTGGGTCGCCTTGGCAACGGCTTCGCAATTCATCTCGATAGCCCGAAGCGCAGCGGTGGTGTCCGTCGTGAAAAAGGGATTGCCCGTTCCGGCCGCACAAATCACGACGCGGCCGTTCTCCAGGTGCTGGAGGGCCTTTGCCCGAACATAGGATTCGCAGATCGTCGGCATGGGGATGGCGGAAAGCACGCGCGCAGGAATGCCGAGTTGCTCCAGAGCGTTATGAAAAGCCAGCGCATTCATTACGGTGGCCAGCATGCCCATGTAATCGGCCGTCGCGCGGTCCATGCCCTTGGCGGCGCCGGCCATGCCCCGGAAAATATTGCCCCCGCCGAGGACGACGACGATCTTCACTCCCGCAGCGACGGCCTCGCCCACATCCCGGGCGAGACGGGTCGCGACCGCCATATCGAAGCCGAACTCGCCGCGACCGCTCATTGCTTCGCCTGACAGCTTCAGGCACACGCGTTTGTACCGCAATGGGCTTGCTTCGCTCATGCACTCGCCTCCTTCGCTGTCAGATCTGAGGGCCACGCCCCGGATGCATCGGATCAGATTCAGCAGACCACTGCCGATGCAGGCTGCTGCCGATCCCTCGAACCGATAACACCAACGCACACGGGCCATTCCCGGTGGCACGCTGGCCGCCGCGTAGACGCCGCTCCGATAGCCCGCCTCCGGCTTGTGAACAAGAGGCGGCTAAGCGGCTTTCCGCCCTTTCTCCGCAAGACGCGCCAGATCCGAAATCAGTCGGCGCACACCTTTGAGCCGCTGCTCCGGCAGATCCCAGTCGTCCTTGAACACCAGCTTGTGGTCGGGTTGCAGCTTCATTTTACCCCGCGAGCGCTGCATCAGTTCAACAAGCCCTTCGGGATTGGAAAAGGCATTGTTGCGGAAGGACAGCACGGCCCCCTTCGGCCCTGCGTCGACCTGGGCGATGCCGGCCTGGCGGCAAAGGCCCTTGATTTCCATGACGTCCAGGAGATGCCGTACCTCTTCCGGCAACTCGCCGAATCGATCGACCAGCTCGGCTGCGAACGCGTCGATCTCTTGGCGGTTCTCGAGACCGGCGAGCCTGCGATAGAGGCCCAGCCTCAACTGCAGATCGGCAACGTACGTCTCCGGGATCAGAACGGACGTTCCGAGCGAAATCTGCGGACTCCACTGCTCCGCGGCTTCGCCGAGATCGCCGCCCTTGAGGGTCGCGATCGCCTCCTCCAGCATCGACTGGTAGAGTTCGAATCCGACCTCGCGGATGTGCCCGGACTGCTCCTCGCCCAGCAGATTGCCTGCGCCGCGGATGTCGAGGTCGTGGCTGGCGAGCGAGAAGCCCGCGCCGAGAGTATCGAGCGAATGCAGGACCTTGAGCCGCTTTTCCGCGCCTTCCGTGAGCTTCTGGCCAGGGGGCGTGGTGAAATAGGCGTAGGCGCGCGTTTTCGAGCGTCCGACTCGGCCGCGAAGCTGGTAGAGCTGCGCCAGCCCGAACATATCGGCCCGGTGGACGATCAGCGTGTTCGCATTCGGCACGTCGAGACCAGATTCGACGATGGCCGTCGACAGCAGTACATCGTACTGGCCCTCGTAGAAGGCCGTCATCACGTCTTCGAGCTCGGTATTGGAGAGCTGGCCGTGTGCCCGCGCAACCCGAAGCTCCGGCACCGCTTCGCGCAGAAACTCTGAGACGTCATCGAGATCCGCGATGCGCGGCACGACATAGAACGACTGCCCACCGCGATACCGTTCGCGCCGGAGGGCCTCCCGTATGATAACGGGATCGAATGGCGAGATGTACGTCCGCACGGCGAGCCGGTCGACCGGCGGTGTGGTGATGAGTGAAAGCTCGCGCACGCCGGAGAGCGCCAGCTGCAGCGTCCGCGGAATGGGCGTCGCGGAGAGCGTCAGAACGTGCACGTCCTCGCGGATCTGTTTCAACCGCTCCTTGTGGGCCACGCCGAAGTGCTGCTCCTCGTCTACGATGAGGAGCCCGAGCCGCGCAAACTTGATGGATTTGCCAAGCAAGGCGTGGGTGCCGATGACGATGTCGATCGTGCCATTCGCAAGCCCCTCCTTGACCTCCGACATTTCCTTGCCCGACACGAGCCGCGACGCCTGCGCGATACGGATCGGCAGCCCCTTGAACCGATCCATGAAGGTCTTCGTGTGCTGACGGGCGAGCAGAGTCGTCGGCACGACGACGGCGACCTGCAGTCCCGACATCGCCGTCACGAACGCAGCCCTCAGCGCCACCTCCGTCTTGCCGAAGCCGACGTCCCCGCAGACGAGGCGGTCCATCGGGCGGCCCGAATTGAGGTCCTCGAGGACAGCTTCGATGCTCGAGAGCTGATCGTCCGTTTCCTCGTAGGGGAAGCGGGCGACGAACTCTTCGTAAGCACCCGATGGCGGGGCGACTGCAGGCGCCTCCTTTAGCTGGCGCATCGCTGCGATCTTGATGAGCTCAGACGCGATCTCCCGAAGCCGGTTCTTGAGGCGCGCCTTGCGCGACTGCCAGGCGACGCCGCCCAGCTTGTCGAGCTGAACGCCTTCCGTTTCGGAACCATACCGGGACAGGAGCTCGATGTTCTCGACGGGCAGGTACAGCTTGTCGCCGCCCGCGTAGACGATTTCCAGGCAGTCGTGCGGCGCACCTAGTGCCGTGATCGTCTGCAGCCCCTCGAACCGGCCGATGCCATGGTCGACGTGCACCACCAGATCGCCGACGGAAAGGCTGGTCGCCTCCGTGATGACGTCCGCGGCGCGCTTCGCCTTGCGCCGAGGCCGGATCAGACGGTCGCCCAGGATATCCTGTTCGCCGATGACGGCGAGCTCAGGCGTTTCGAACCCCTGCTCGAGACCGAGAACGGCTAGCGCCGGCACGCGACCGGGCAGCGCGAGCACTTCGGCGTAGCTGTCGACCTTGCGCGCCTCCTTGAGCCCGTGGGAGCCCAGTAACGTGCTGAGTCGCTCGCGCGCTCCGGGAGTCCAGGCGGTGATGATGACCCGCCTGTTCTCATTGAGAAGGTTGCGGACATGGGCGACCACCGACCCGAAGAGATCGGAACCGTCCGACGTGCGCTCAGGCGCGAAGTTGCGGCCTGGGCGGCCACCGAGACTGGCGACGTTCGCCTGCGGTTCCTGCTCGAACGGAGTGAAGTGCCGGACGGTGAGCACGCCGAGACAGTCGCGCCATTCGGCCTCGGAGACGTACATCAGATCCGGTGGCACCGGCTTGTAGGGCGGCGTGCCGAACTTGGCCGCTTCGAGCGCCTCGACGCGGGCCTGATAGTGCTCCTGCACCTGCTCGAGCCGCTGGGTTACCGCCTCCTCGGCGCGGAAGTCGAAGCTGATATCGCTGCCCTGGACATAATCGAATAGTGTTTCCAAACCTTCGTGGAAAAGCGGCAGCCACTGCTCCATTCCGGGATAGCGCTGGCCGGCACTGATAGCCTGATAGAGCGGATCGTCCGCCGTGCCACCACCGAACAACTCGACGTAACGGCTGCGGAAGATGCGCTCGGCTTCAGCCCCGAATGCCACCTCGCTCACCGGAAGCAGCGTCATCTTCTGCACGATCTTCTGGGTGCGTTGTGTTTCGGGGTCGAAGGTTTTGATGCTCTCCAGCGTGTCGCCGAAGAAGTCGAGGCGCACGGGGTTGGCGCGGCCTGCCGGGAACAGATCGACGATGCCGCCGCGAACGGCGAACTCCCCCGGCTCCATCACTGTGCCCGTCCGCTGATAGCCGCCGAGCAGCAGGCGTTGGACGAGCCGGTTCATGTCGATGCGCTGACCCGGAGCGAGCTGCCGGATGGCGTTGCGCACAAACTGCCGAGGCGGCACACGCTGCAGGATGGCGTTGACGGTCGTCAGGATGAGCGTCGGCTCGCGACGGCCGCCGGCAACCAGACGGGCGAGCGCCGTCATGCGCTTGGCGACGATCTCCGCGTTGGGGCCGACGCGGTCATACGGCACCGTGTCCCAGGCCGGAAACACGATGACCCGAACCTTGGGATCGAAGAAGTTGAGGCAGGCCTGCAGCGTCTCGAGGCGCCTGTCGTCACGCGCCACGTGCAGAACGAAGCCGGGGCCGCCGGAGGCGGCTGCCGCTTCGCGCGTCAGCCGCGACAACACCAGCGCGTCCAGCCCTTCGGGCACGCCGGAGAAAATGAGTTCTTGTTGTTTTACGAGTGTGTCCATTGTCCTGAACGCCGGCGTGCATCAGCCCGCCGATCTGCAATTCTTTGGCCGCGACGGCAAACATAAGGCCCAGCCGCAGCATCCCTTTTCGTCAGCCCGGTGCTTGTTACCGAAATCCACCGTGCCGCGTGTGCCTAGAATCCGCGGCACAAGGCCCGAGTGACTCGAGCATGGATCACTCGAGACGATGGAAGCGGCGCAGCTCCGTAATCAGATCTGTAAACCCAGTGCCCTCGGAAAGCTCGGGTGACAACAGCCATCTTTGCAAATCTGGATCCGGCAAGCTCAGGAGCTGCTCGAAGCGGTCGAGCTCCTCGCCCTCGAGCCGCGGAAGAATCGCGTCGGCATAGCGCCCCAGGAGCCAGTCCATCTCCTTGGTGCCACGATGGGTGGCGCGGTAGGCGGCTCTGCGCCGGCGCACGTCGAGATCTTCGCCTGGCATGCCGTTTCCCTCGCCGGTTCTGGATATCCTGCCGCGCGCCTTGACGCTGCCGCGGCGCGCCGCCAACGTTGGGCGCCAGAGGCGTGATATAACGCCCGCGATGCCGCGCGCAAAGGGTGAGCTGCGACGCACCGGCCCGCTCGAGCCAGCGGCTCCGCTCAACGAAACCGGCGTAGTACCCATGCGGCCCAGCGTGCTAACACCACTGTACGCCTCGACACAGGCGCTGACAGGCGTCGGGCCGCGCTTGCTGCTTCTGCTTAAGAAGGCTGTGCGCCTGCCGCCGGGCATTACCGAGCCCCGCGTAGTCGACCTCCTTTGGCACGCGCCGACGGGTGTGATCGACCGCCGGGCCGAGCCGGGGCTGGCGGGCGCGGTGCCGGGCACGATCGCCACATTCGCCGTCCGCGTGCTGAAGCACAAAGCACCGCCGCGGGGCATGGCCAAGGCGCCGTACAAGGTCACCTGCGAGGATGAGACCGGCCGGATCGACCTCGTCTTCTTCCACGCGGAGCGCCGGTTCGTCGAGCGCCAGCTCCCCGTCGGCAGCATCCGCTACATTTCAGGCCGCGTCGAGCGCTACGGCGACACGCTGCAGATGGTGCATCCGGACTACATCGTGCCACCGGAGGCGCGCGCCGATCTGCCGATGCTCGAGCCGGTGTATCCGCTGACAGCAGGACTGTCCGGCAAGATCCTGCTCAAGCTGATGCGACAGGCGGTCGAGCGCGTGCCGGAGCTTCCCGAATGGCAGGAACCGCGTTGGCTCAAGGCACGGGGCTGGCCCGCTTTCGGCGAAGCGGTCAGGCGGCTGCACGTGCCGCAAGAAACGGATGACGTCTCGCCCGCTGCCCCGCACTGGCAGCGGCTCGCCTACGACGAGCTACTGGCGGGCCAAGTTGCATTGGCCCTCGTGCGCCAGAGCCTCAAGGCCCAGCGTGGACGCGCCATCGTTGGCGATGGACGCATCCGGAAAGAGCTGCTTGCCGCCCTTCCCTTCGCCCTCACGCCCTCACAAGCCAAGGCCTTGAAGGAAATCGAGGCCGACATGGCCTCCCCGACGCGGATGCTCCGGCTGCTGCAGGGAGATGTCGGCTCGGGCAAGACGGCCGTTGCCCTCATGTCGATGGCGATCGCGGTGGAAGCCGGCGCGCAGGCCGCGCTCATGGCGCCCACCGAAGTCCTGGCGCGCCAGCACGTCGAGACCATTGCCCCGCTGGCCGAGAAAGTCGGTGTGCGCGTCGGCCTGCTGACCGGACGGGAAAAGGGCAAACCGCGCGCAGAGGCCCTGGAACGTCTCGCCCGCGGCGACATAGATATTCTCGTCGGCACGCACGCCCTTTTCCAGCCGGACGTGGTGTTCAAGGATCTGGCGTTCGCCGTCATCGATGAGCAGCACCGGTTCGGGGTGCATCAGCGGCTGGCGCTGCAGACGAAGGGCGGCAACGGCGTCGCCGACGTTCTGGTCATGACGGCGACGCCAATACCACGGACGCTGCTCATGACCCATTACGGCGATCTCGATGTCTCGCGCCTTACCGAGAAGCCAGCCGGCCGCAAGCCCGTTGTTACGACCCTCGCGTCGACCGAACGGCTCGAGGAGGTGGTAGACGGCTTGCGACGCGCAGTGTCAGAGGGGGCGCAAATCTACTGGGTGTGCCCGCTCATCGAGGGCAATGGCGCCTCCGAGCTCGCCGCGGCCGAGGAACGGCACGCCCACCTCACTCAGATCCTCGGCCCCGTTGTGGGCCTTCTCCACGGCGCCATGCCCGGGCGCGTCAAGGACGCGACCATGGCGGCCTTCGCCGAAGGCAAGCTCAAAGTTCTGGTTTCGACGACCGTGATCGAGGTCGGCGTGAATGTGCCCAACGCGACGATCATGGTGATCGAGCACGCCGAGCGGTTCGGACTGGCCCAGCTCCATCAGCTGCGGGGACGCGTCGGCCGTGGGCAGCGGCAGTCCTACTGCGTGCTGCTCTACAAGCCGCCTCTAGGTGAGACGGCGCAGGAGCGGCTCAAGATGATGCGGGAGACCGAGGACGGCTTCCTCATCGCGGAGAAGGATCTGGAGCTACGTGGCGGCGGCGAGGTGTTAGGCGCCCGTCAGAGCGGCATGCCCGAGTTCCGCATCGCCAACGTGCCCAACTTCGAGGAGCTGCTGGCGGCCGCCCGCGATGACGCCCGCCTGCTTCTCCACGAGGACCCGCATCTCACCGGTCCGCGGGGCACTGCGATCCGTAACCTGCTCTACCTCTTCGAGTGCGACGACGCTGTGCGATTGTTCCGCGCTGCGTGAGCGGCTTGTGAAACCGGGATCGCCTGCCCGCGGCCCCGCGACTTCACGATTTCACGATTCACCACGTCACGCCAACTTACGTTTCCGTCTCCCGCGCCGCATCCGCCAGGGTCTTCAACTGCTTCTGATACTCAGGCATGACCATGCCGGCCGAGATGACCATCTTGGCCGCGTCCTCGACGCTCATGCTCAAGACGATCACGTCCCTGCGCGGCACCACGCAGACGAAACCGGTCGGCGGCATGATGCCTGTCGGCATGAATACGGTGAGCAGATCATCCTCGCCCCCCGGCCGGACCTCCTTGATTTCGCCAACGGCCTCGCCCGTGATGTAGACGAGCGACCAGATGCCCTTCGACGGGAATTCCATGAGGCCGACCTTGTTGAAGGACGTCCCGGGCCCGGCGGCGCTCACCACCGAGATGAAGATCTGCTTCAGGGCCTGATAGAGATTGCGCACGATCGGCATGCGCTGCAGGAACAGCTCGCCGGAGCTGATGACCGTGCGCCCGATGAGGTTCGCAGCGAGGGCGCCGATCAGCGTGAGGCCGATGAACCCGAAGACGAGCCCAATCCCAGGCATCGGAAACGGAAGGTAGGTCTCGGGATTGTAGACCTTCGGAACGAAGGGCTTCACCCAGGCATCGACGACGTTGATGAACCACCACGCGATGTACAGCGTGATCGTCACCGGCCCGACGACAACAAGACCGGTCAGAAAATAGTTTCTCAGCCGTGCACCCAAGTGCAGCTCCGAGTGGCTTTGAACGAGGCCGGGTCGCGTCGGCTTCGCGCCTGCACTTCCACCGGACAGCGACTGCTGCTCCGCTCTGTCGTGTTGCATGCTTCGACTTACTACCCCACCCGGCGCGCACGCGCACGAGAAGAGGCCCTCCCGATACTCGCCTTCCGTATCAGGGAAGCCGGATTAAGCCGAGTACGCAATAGGCGATAAGTGGCGGGAGGACAACCTGACCCGCCGGACGGAGCGCTGGCTCCTAGCGGCTGATAACCAGGCAGTCGAGTCCGGCTTGCCGAAGCTGCGGGCAAACCTTCTCGACCTCACTGCTGCTGGCGAAAGGTCCAAGGCTGACCCGATACAGCGTGCCCATGTTGCCCATGACGGCCTCCTCGATGGCCGCGTCGCGGGCACCTGCTGTCGCGCCCAGCTGGTCGAGGCGCTTTGCCACCGCCTGCGCCTCCTGCCGGCTGCGAACGGCTGCAACCTGAACCGTGTACTTGCCATCCGCCAGTTTACCAGTCGAGGCCGTGGTGACGGGGGCATTGCGACTGGCATTCGCCTTGCGGACGACCGTGCTGTCGCCCCACCCTGCGACGGCCGCATTCGATTTGCTCGACCACGCGGAAACGGTTGGAGCCCGCGGGGCGGGAGATGGTTGCGACGGAGGCGGCTGTGACGAAGACCCGCCGCCGAAGAGCGCATTGAAGAAGCCACCCAGCCCACCGCCGCTCGCAGCCGAGGAGGTTGGCGCAGCCTCCGGAGCGGCAGCCTGAGACGCTGTGGTGGTGCGTTCTGCTTTCGCGTTCCCTTGCCGGGTCGCAGCCACGCGCTTCTCGTCCGCCTCGGCCTGATCATGCAGACCGGCCTCGCGATAAGCAGCGGCACGATTGAGCAGAGCGTTCGAGCGCTGCTCCCCATCGAGGCCGTTCTTGATCCAGAGCGCGCTGGTGAAGTCCGCGATGGCCTGCGCCGGCTTGTTCTGCTTGCGGTAGGCCAGACCACGGAAATACAGCGCCCGCGCGAGCTTGGCCTGCGAGATCTTTCCGCCGGTTATGGCGCTGGTGAGCTCCTGAACTGCCAGATCGACCTTGCCCGCCTCGAGCGCGGCAATGCCGGCATCGACCTGCCCGTCGGCCCCGCTCGCCTGGGATTTGGCCGCGCTCGCCTTGCTCTTGGCTGCCTGCGCCATCGGAGCTGGGCCGGCGACGAGTCCAGCAGCAAACATTACCGCGACCAGCCCTGCAGACCAGCTCATCCCCCCCGTTGTGCGCGCTCGCGTCATCGCGATGTCCTCGCTCGTATCCCTCGTACGCGCATCACGTCCACTCTCGCGAATGTACGCGGAGCACAATTTTGCGGCAATTCGACGACAGAGCGAATCCCGTCCGTGTTCAGCCTTACTCCACAGTGACCGATTTGGCCAGATTGCGGGGCTGATCGACGTCCGTGCCCATCACAACCGCCGTGTGATACGCGATCAATTGCACGGGTACCGCATAAAGAAGAGGATTCGTAAAGGGGTGAGCGTCCGGCACCTGCAAATGGGTGTGGAGTTTGCAACCTGCCTTGGGGGCCGGAGCGTTGGATATGAGAACGATCTGCCCACCCCGCGCCGCCACTTCCTGCATGTTCGAGACGGTTTTCTCGAACAGGTCGTCCTCAGGAGCGACGACGACCACCGGCACATTCTCATCTATGAGCGCAATGGGTCCGTGCTTCAGCTCGCCCGCGGCGTAGCCTTCCGCGTGGATATAGGAGATCTCCTTCAGCTTCAGCGCACCTTCGAGGGCGACCGGATAGTTCTGGCCGCGGCCGAGGTAGAGCACGTCCTTGGCCTTGTGCAGCGCAACGGCCAGCGTTTCATAAAGCGGCTCGCTGCGCAGGATGGTCGTGATGTGCCGCGGCACCTCAGTCAGTGCGCGGACGAGCTCCTTCTCCTGCTCGGCCGTGATGGTCCCGCGCGCCCGCCCCGCGGCGATGGCGAGGCAGGCCAACACCGAAAGCTGACAGGTGAACGCCTTGGTCGACGCCACGCCGATCTCAGGACCGGCGAGCGTCGGGAGAACGGCATCGGACTCCCGTGCGATGGTCGAAGTCCGGACGTTGACGATGGCGGCGATCTTTTGCCCCTGGGCCTTGCAGTAACGGAGTGATGCAAGGGTGTCCGCCGTCTCGCCCGACTGCGAGATAAACATGGCAAGCCCGCCCTCCGGCATCGGAGTTTCGCGGTAACGGAACTCGGAGGCGACGTCGATCTCGACAGGAACGCGGGCATACCGCTCGAGCCAGTACTTGCCGATAAGGCCTGCGTAATAAGCGGTCCCGCAGGCGGTCATGGTGATGCGCGAGATCTTCGCCAAGTCCACTCCCAGATCCGGGAATAACACCTTGCCCGCTGCCATATCGAGATAATGGGCGAGCGTATGGCTGATGACCTCGGGCTGCTCGTGGATCTCTTTCGCCATGAAGTGGCGGTAGTTGCCCTTGTCCACCAGCAGCGAGCTCGCCACCGAGCGAACCAACGGCCGCTCCACCGGCTTGCCCTCGCCATCGTAGACCGTGGCACCGGAGCGGGTGATGACGACCCAGTCACCGTCCTCCAGGTAGGTGATGGCATCCGTGAACGGCGCCAGGGCGATGGCATCCGAGCCGAGATACATCTCCCCGTTCCCGTGCCCGACCGCCAGCGGGGGACCCTGCCGCGCGCCGATCATCAAGTCGTCGTGACCGGCGAAGATCAGGCCCAGCGCGAAGGCGCCGCTCAGGCGCCGCAATGCTTTGTGCGCCGCCTCGATGGGCGTGCATCCCTGGTCGAGATAATCCGAAACCAGATGAAGGACGGTTTCGGTATCCGTCTCAGTCTGGAACTCGTGACCTTTGGCCGTGAGCTCGTCTTTCAGCTCCTGGAAGTTTTCGATGATGCCATTGTGAACGACGGCCACCCGTCCGTTCATATGTGGATGCGCATTGCGCTCGATCGGCCGGCCATGAGTTGCCCAACGCGTATGGCCAATACCGGTCCGGCCCTGCAGCGGCTGCTGGGAAAGCCTCAGCTCCAGGTTCTTCAGCTTCCCTTCAGCGCGCCTCCGGTCGAGGTGTCCGTTCTCCACCGTTGCAATGCCGGCCGAGTCGTAGCCGCGGTACTCGAGCCGACGCAGCGCGTGGACGAGATCCTCCGCAACGGGTTTCGAGCCAAGAATGCCGACAATACCGCACATCTCGACGTGCCCCTTTCACGGACGTTGTGTTGCTCTTTTGCTACGCCGCGCGCGAACTCGAAACAACTCAAACCATGTTTCGAGAGTTTTCGGATGGTTAATGCTTCTCCGCCTTGCGCCGTTGCATCAGGGCCCGGAACTTGGCGGCCCACCCATCGCGCACCGTTTGCTCGCTGCGCTCGAGCGCCAGCGCATCGGCCGGCACGTTCTTCGTAATCACACTGCCGGAGCCTATGTAGGCACCGGCGCCTACGCTGACCGGAGCCACCAGGGATGTGTTGGAACCGATGAAGGCGCCCGCTCCGATCTCCGTCTTATGCTTGAAGAAGCCGTCGTAGTTGCAGAAGATCGTCCCCGCACCGATGTTCGCACCGGCTCCGACGCGCCCGTCACCGAGGTAGGAGAGGTGATTGGCCTTCGCCCCTTCCTCGACCACGACGTTTTTGACCTCGACGAAATTGCCGATCTTCGACCGCGGACCGATGTCGGCGCCTGGCCTGAACCGCGCGAACGGTCCGACCTCGGCCCCGCGGCGCAAACAGGCGCCCTCGATATGGCAATTGGCATGGATGACCACGTCGTCCTCCACGGTCGCGCCCGGTCCGAAGAAGACGTTCGGCTCGATCACCACGTCGCGGCCGATCACTGTGTCGTAGCTGAACCAAACCGTTTCCGGTGCAATCAAAGTTGCGCCTTCCGCCATGACCCGCTCGCGGAAACGCCGCTGGAAAACGGCTTCCGCCTCGGCAAGCTGATTGCGTGAATTGACGCCCAGAACCTCTTCCTCCGGGCAGGATATCGCCGCAACGCGATAACCCCTCGACCGCGCGATGGCGACAGCGTCCGTAAGATAGTACTCACCCTGAGCGTTGTTCGTGCCGATGGCATCCAGCAGTTCGAGCATGGGCGGGCCGCGGAAAGCCATCACGCCGGAGCAGCAGAAGGTTACCGCCCGCTCGGCCTCGGTCGCGTCCTTGTGCTCGCGGATGGCGATCACGTTGCCATCGTTGTCACGCAGCAGGCGCCCGTAGCCGGTGGGATCGGCCGCCTCGAACCCCAGCACCGCGACCGGTGTTTCGTCATCGAGGCAGGCGAGCAGGCGCTTCAGCGTTTCGGGCCGAATGAGGGGTGTGTCGGCGAATGCGATCAGGACATCGCCCTCGTGACCGGCAATCGCCGACCGCACCGCCAGCACGGCGTTTGCGGTGCCGAGCTGTTGCTCCTGGATGAACACCTCCGCCGACGCCATCTGCTTTGCGACCTCGGCACGAACCTCGTCCATCTGCGGCGCGATCACCACGGCCATCCGGCCATCACCCACTGCTCCGACAGTCCTGAGGACGTGACCCAGCAAAGAGAGACCGCCGACCCTGTGCAGAACCTTCGGCACAGCCGACTTCATGCGTGTGCCTTTGCCTGCCGCGAGCACAATTGTAAGCAGTGAACGAGACATCATGTTTCTAAAACCTATGGTTGTCCAAATGGTAGCCAGGGCCTGCTGCAACGCAAGATCACTTCACCACACATGCACGGAAAAACCGTAACCACGAGAACGTCCTGAATATCCACAGACCACGCCCGGTCGGGAGCCTTCTCCTCGTTGACCCAATCAAGAGACTCGGACGACGGTTTGGCACAAGCGAATCATCGGCTTGGCTGGTCGGTTGTGTCTCGCATCGCCAGCGGGAGCCAGAACGGATTGCAAGTCCCCATGCGAGCGCAGAAGACTGTCAAAGCCCAAATTCCTGCTCAGGCAGATTCCATCCCTCCATCACCGGGCCGCAGCTCGTCGGTGTTGTACGTGGGCACTTGGGCCATTTTGGCGGCAGCGGCGGCCACATACATGTTCGCCCTGCTGGCGCAGCCGGAATGGGCGGAGCCGCTGACCACGCAATCGCTGCGGACCGAGGAAGCTCAACGCGAATCGCCTGCCCTCGTGGAGCAGCTCACCGGAGAGATCAACGCGCTGCGTACGACGATCGCGAATCTCGAGCGCGAGCTTTCCGAAGTCAAAGAGGCGGCTGCGAAACAGCCGGTCGCAATCATCAACCGGCCGTCAACGACTCCTTCGGTTGAGCCCGCGTCTGATGAGTTAGCCGCGTCCGATGTGAAGGACGCCGCTTCAGCCGACGATCCAGGCAACCAGATTGCAGAGGTCGGACTCCGAAGCTCGAGTGCCGAGCCCACTGAACGTGACCTTATGCGGAGAGAGCAGCGCGTCGTGGAGGTTCCTCCGGAGATTACCTCAGGCACCCCGGCCCGGCCGAACCTGCTGAACAGCGTAGAAGCTCGAACTGCAGAGCAGACCACAATGCCCAGCGAGTCGGCTCGTGCCGAAGAGCGACTGCCAGTCGCCCCGCCGCCCGTTCCGGTAAAAAGGGTTGCGGCCGCCGGCGCCGGCCCGGCGACTTCTCCAGTGCCGACAGCAGGTCTTTCGACGACCCGCGCCCAACCGGCGTTGGACTTGGCAACGGGCAGCCTGCCGCCGGCTGATCTGCCAATCAGCTTCGGACCTGCGGTCGTCACCCGGGCTTCGGAAACGTTTGCTATTCTGCTCGACCAGGGGTCGTCGCTCGAAGCTCTCCGCTTGCGGTGGATTTTGCTGAACGAGCGATATGGCAGCGCGTTGCGAGAATTGGAGCCGCGATACCTGAGCGCGGGCACGGCAGAGGCACCGAGCTACCAGCTTCTTGCCGGGCCGCTCACCTCGGCTGACGAAGCCAGCCGGATCTGCGCGCTGCTTCGTGCCCGGCGGGTTCAATGCAGCGTCGGCGGACCGTTCACCGGCGAGGCGCTCTGAAGGTCCGCAACTCTTCCAGAGAGTTAGCACTTTGAAAAGCCTTGGACCCTCTGGCGCAAGCCGCCAGAGGGGTTTGGGCATTCAGAGATCGGCATGGCTCAGCGGTTCGCCGGCCCCACGACCTCGACCGCATCCTCCACCTCGTCTTCTTCCACCTCTGGCGGAGGCGGTAGTTGCTGTGGCTCTGGGCGCACGGCCTTGATCTTGAGGGGAGTCTTCAGCAGGCTGCGAACAGCGCGTGAAATGGCCACGACACCTTCGTTCGCGTAGGCCTCGTGATTGCGCTCGAACTCCTTGAGATCGTAGCGGTAGTTGACCATCACGCCGTGTGATTCCTTGAGCCCTTTCGGCGAGGTGTCCGCCAGCCAGTTGATCCGCTCGAGCCGCGCGCCGTTGCCGAGGTGGAAGCGTGCCACAGGGTCGACAGGCCGGCCGTCTGCGGACTTCGCGTTCACCAGGTAGTGCGCCGCCAACACGGTCAGCGGCACCTCGAACGTCTTCACCTGCTCCGGATCGTCCAGCCAATCGTGATGGACGAGCGGTTGCAGGGCCAGCCGCAGCTCCGGAGTGACGAGGCCGGTTTGATCCTCCTCGAGCTCGGATGCGAGCCAGCGCGCAAAGAACGGCACGGGGGAGAGCGTGACGAAAGTCTTGAGCGTCGGCTGCTCGCGCGCCAGCTCCTCCACCACCTGCTTTATGAGGAAGTTGCCGAACGAGATGCCCTTCAAGCCCTCCTGGCAGTTGGAAATGGAGTAGAACACGGCCGTCGTAGGCTCGACTGCGCGACCATCCTTCGGAGCTTCGTCGAGCAGGCCCGCGATGTTGTCCGCCATATCGTCCGTCAACGCCACCTCGACGAAGATCAGCGGCTCGTCGACGAGCGACGGATGGAAGAAAGCAAAGCAACGCCGGTCAGCGGGATCAAGGCGGCGCCGCAGGTCGTCCCAGCCCTTGATCTCATGCACCGCCTCGTAGGCGATGATCTTCTCGAGGATGGCTGCCGGCGTTTGCCAGTCGATGCGGCGCAGCACCAGGAAGCCCCGGTTAAACCAGGAATAGAGGAGATGCCTCAGGTCTGTGTCCACGACACTGAGCGAAGGATCGCTCGCCAGCATCCTCAGCAAATCTCTCCGCATGGCGACGATTTCACCCGTCGCGCCGGGAGCGAGATTGAGCCTGCGAAAGAATTCCTGCCGCGGGCTTTCAACCGTGGCCTGAAGCTTTGACAAAGCGGCTGGAGACGGGTCCGAAAGATAGGCCGAGGCCGCTTCGATCACCGCCTCCTCCCGCGGCTGCAGCGCCGTCGCGAGGAGGTGGAAGAAGGCACGCTTCTGCTCGCTCGTCAGTCCGCGATAGATCGTCAGGATCTGCCGCGCCATAGCGACGCCGGAGGCCTCCCCGCGTACGGAAACGAGCGCCTTCGCAAGCTCGGCGATATCTTTGCCGGCGTCGCCGCTTTTGCCCGTCCACGGCAGCAGCTGCCGGCCTTGATCGGCGATCGTGTTGAGCAGCTCTTGCAGAAACGAAACGTTCACAGTCGATCCTCTTGCGCGGTTGACCAGCATGGCGACTTGCCACACGACGGGGATGACACGACCATGGCTCTTCCAGGCTCATGTTAACAACCAATCTGGAGGAAACGCCATGGCCGACGGTGAAGCCTACGAGATTCTGGCACTCAAGTACGGCACCCATGCAAACCGCGTCCGAGCGGACAATTTCCTCTTCGCGGACGACCATGCCAGTCCGCACCCGATCGATTACTTCGTCTGGGTGATCCGCAACGAGCGGCGGACCGTTCTCGTCGACACCGGCTTCACTCATACGGAGGCCAAGGAGCGCGGGAGGATACTCGATCACGAGCCGCGTGACCTGCTGAAGCTGATCGGGATCGACCCGGAGACGATCGAAAACGTCATCATCTCGCATCTCCATTTCGATCATGCCGGCACACTGGATCACTTCCGGGCAGCGCAGTTCCATTTGCAGGAAACGGAAATGGGCTACGCCACCGGCCGCTGCATGTGCGACGAGATCCTGCGGCGCCCGTTCAATGTCGAGCATGTCTGCCAGATGGTGCGGAACGTCTATTCGGGTCGTGTGCAATTCCACGACGGCGACGCCGAGATCGCGCCCGGCATAACCGTTCACCAGGCGCCCGGACACAGCAAGGGGCTGCAATGCGTGCGCGTGTTGACGAACTCGGGTTGGGTTGTCCTCGCTGCCGATGCCTCTCACCTGTACGAAAACTTCGAACAGCGCCGGCCGTTTCCGATCGTCGTCGACGTCGAGGCGACGCTCAGGTCGTACGACCGGCTCGAGGCACTGGCCTCATCACGCCGGCACATCATACCGGGCCACGATCCCCTGGTGCTGAACCGCTATCCGCCTCTGAACGAGCGGACGCGAGGGCTCGTCCACCGGTTGGATCTGCCGCGTTTGGATTAGCGGCGAGCCCGCTCTGAGCACCTGCAGTGCTCGAAGGTGTTCCAATTTCGGAGGATTGCCTGCGTCGATATCAGGCGGCCTCCCGGC
>Ga0180220_1001599_pt1 | contig 16324 bp, 17 predicted proteins | sample eDN5th37CBELigBY_FD_151335 | JGI IMG/M metagenome (GOLD analysis project Ga0180220, IMG submission 151335) | Enriched backyard soil microbial communities from Emeryville, California, USA - eDNA 5th pass 37_C BE-Lig BY (version 2) (version 2) | ecosystem: Environmental > Terrestrial > Soil >...
AATATTCCTTCGCCAACGCGTTTATCAAAGAAGAAAATGATAAATACCAAGTGCTTGTCCTCAGCGACAAACCGGACGTGAAGCAGGCCGTCAGCATCGTTGAACTGGTGATGAAAGAGCTGAACGTAACCCAGGACAAAGTGAGCGTTCAATACATGGCGCCTTAAGATGCGATAAGCACGGAAAATGTCGAAAGAGTCCGGTATTCCCCCGGACTCTTTCCATTTTGCTTGTTTATGATATAATACTTATCGTTATGTGTATGTATGTCCGGAAGCGCTTTGCAGCTTCCCTCGAAGGAGTGAATTGTACATGTTGAAGTTAAGCGAGATTAAAGAGTTGATACAATTGGTCGATCAGACCTCCGTACATGAACTGGATATCGAATTGGAAGGAACTCATTTGACGATCCGCAAAGCGAACAAAACCGAGGTCGTTGCGGCGCCGTCCGTACCTGCGCAGTTCGTTCAAGTTCCCCAGCAGGCAGCTCCTCAATTCCAGAACGCGTCTGCGGCAGCGGAACCAGCACAGCAGGCGGCCGGCGAAACGAAAGCAGCCGATCCGAACTTACATAAGATCGTATCCCCGATGGTCGGCACGTTCTACAGATCCCCGTCGCCTGAAGCAGGACCGTTCGTAAACGTAGGCGACAAAGTGAATGAAAAAACGACCGTCTGCATCCTCGAAGCGATGAAGCTGATGAATGAGCTGGAAGCCGAAGTGAAGGGCGAAATCGTCGAAATTCTCGTGGAAAACGGACAATTGGTTGAATACGGACAGCCTCTGTTTCTGGTGAAAACGGAATAACGCCGCATTCGAAAGGGAGGTTATCTTCATGAAATTCCATAAAATCCTGATCGCCAACCGCGGCGAAATTGCCGTCCGTATTATCCGCGCTTGCCGGGAACTGGGCATTTCGACGGTTGCGGTCTATTCCGAAGCGGACAAGGATGCGCTTCACGTCCGTCTGGCGGACGAAGCTTATTGCATCGGACCCACCTTGTCCAAGGACAGCTATTTGAACATTACGAACATTATGAGCGTAGCGACGTTGACGGAGTGCGACGCGGTTCATCCGGGATACGGATTCCTTGCCGAAAACGCCGACTTCGCCGAAATCTGCGAATCCTGCAATATTACTTTTATCGGACCGTCCGCGGATGCGATTAACAAGATGGGCGATAAATCCGTTGCGAAACAGACGATGAAAGCGGCGGGCGTGCCGGTCATTCCCGGCTCGGACGGTTTGGTGGAAAACATCGACGAAGCGGTGATGATCGGCAGGGATATCGGTTATCCTTTGATCATCAAAGCGACGGCCGGAGGCGGAGGCAAAGGCATTCGCATCGCCGAGGACGAAGAAGCCCTGATCAAGCAAATCACGGCCGCTCAGCAGGAAGCGCAAAAAGCCTTCGGCAACGCGGGCGTTTACCTGGAGAAGTTCCTCACCGGCATGAAGCACGTCGAAATTCAGGTGATGGCCGACAATTACGGCAACGCGGTCCATTTGGGCGAACGCGATTGCTCCGTGCAGCGCCGCAGACAAAAGCTCGTCGAGGAATCCCCTTGCCCGGTGCTTTCTCCGGAAGTGCGCCAGCGCATGGGCGAAGCGGCCGTTCGCGCCGCCCAGGCCGTGAATTATTCCGGCGCGGGCACGCTGGAGTTTTTGCTCGGACCGGACGGTCAATTCTATTTCATGGAAATGAATACGCGCATCCAGGTAGAGCATCCGGTGACGGAGATGGTTACGGGCGTGGATTTGATCAAAGAAATGATTTCGGTGGCGGAGGGCAATCCGCTTTCCTTTGCGCAAGACGACGTCGTAATCAGCGGCAGTTCCATCGAATGCCGCATCAACGCGGAGGATCCGGACCGCAATTTTATGCCTGCGGCAGGCAAAATCCAGTTCTACCTTCCGCCGGGAGGACCGGGCGTACGGGTCGACAGCGCCGCTTATCAGGGGTATACCATTCCTCCGTATTACGATTCGATGATCGCCAAGCTGATCGTATGGGCGCCGACGCGCGACGAAGCGATCGCCAAAATGAAACGGGCTTTATCCGAATTTGCCGTTGAAGGAATCCATACGACGATTCCTTTCCATATGAAGCTTTTGAATCATCCGACTTTCAACAAAGGCGATTTCGATATCAAATTTTTAGAGGAAAACGAGATATAAGCCTCTCCGGACGTTTGTCATGAACCGCCGTAAATGTTATATTATGAGTGATTGTGCAGCGTCCTGAGGGTGTGCTTCTTATCCATCTAATCCGAAAGGTGTGTAAGCCATAATGAGCACGGAACCGAATGAGTTTGAACGTACCGAAATCGGTGAAATACAGATTGCGCCCGAAGTCATCGAAGTGATTGCGGGACTCGCGACGGTCGAGGTCAAAGGCGTAGCCGGCATGAGCGGCGGTTTTGCCGGGGGGATCGCCGAGCTGCTCGGACGCAAAAACCTGTCCAAAGGCGTGAAGGTTGAAGTCGGCCAACGCGAAGCTGCCGTTGACGTTTCCGTTATCATTGAATACGGGAACCGGCTGCCTCAAGTGGCTACCGAAATTCAGCGCAACGTCAAAAGATCGATCGAAATGATGACCGGTTTGAACGTGATTGAAGTTAACGTGCATATTCATGACGTTCATTTTAAAAGCGCCGAAAGAGCGGAAGAAATCGATTTGGCTCAACAACGCGTGAAATAAGAAACGACCGAAGGAATGAACCGTGGAAAAGCATGCAAATCCCTGGTTCATTCCGTATCCGTAACCCCCGACGTATGTCGAGGGTTTACTCTAATTTAAGGAGGCTGCGCTGTTCGTGGCTAAAATACTGGATAGATTTTTGCTCTTTATATACAGCTTAAGCATCGGAATCATAAGCGTATATGCCCTCCTCCGGTTAAGCGAGCTGGTTCCCGGTCTGGGAGAATACATGGACGCGTCCACGCTGCAAATCACGCTGCTGGTCATCGCCGCCGTCTTGTTTTTGCTGAGCGTCCGCTTTTTCTATATTTCGATCCGGCGCGACCGTACGCAAATTCCTTCGATCGATCAGCGCACCGAATACGGGGACATTCAAATTTCGGTGGAAACGATCGAGAATTTGTGCCTTAAGGCAGCAGCGCGCATCCGGGGAGCCAAAGATTTGAAGGCGCGGATCCGCGTGTCCGAGGCGGGACTTGAAATCAAGATTCGGGCGGTGGTGGAAGGCGACGTTTCGATTCCGACCATGACGGCCGACATTCAAAAGCAGGTTCATGATTACCTTCAGGAAACGACGGGCATTCCGGTCTCGAACGTGGCCGTGTATATCGCGAATGTGGCCCAGTCGACGGCCATGAAGAGCAGAGTGGAATAGAGGTGGTCTTCCATGGCATTCTGGAAGGAAATGTGGGAGAGTCACAGAGGACGGATCGTCGGCATCGCCGGCGGAATATTTTTCGGGTTTATCTATCTGATTGCGGGATTTTGGGATATGTTGTTCTTTGCATTGGTTGTGTTCATAGGATATACGGTCGGCAAGCGGAAAGACTTGCGCATGGAGTCTTTTTTTCGCTGGGATGAGATCAGGAAATGGCTTTCCGAGCGCTGGCGACCTTTCAAATGAACCGTGATATGCTTTCTCCGGAAAAAAGAGCTGCAGCTTCATAATGCCCATTTTCTGGTGAAACGTATCGCGGTTTTTTTATCGGAAATGCTTTGAAAAACCTTTGAGCCGGAAGATTGCAACGATCCGCAGTAACCCATAATAAAGTTAAGCGCCATAAATGATGACAGGTTCAGGAGGAACATAATGAAAAGACGTTTGGCAAGGGAAATCGTCGTGCAAAGTCTATACCAAATGGAAATGAACGAAGTGGGCAGCGAAGAAGCGGTCGATATGCTGCTGGATGAAGCCGCCGAGGAGAATGATACGGAGCGCGTCATAACGAACGAAATCGAATTAAAAGCATACGTGCTGAATTTGGTTAACGGAATTTGGAGCCATAAACAAGCCATTGACGGCCTGCTCGAAAATTATTTGAAAGGCTGGCAGATCAGCCGATTGTCGCGGGTCGACCGGCAGATTTTGCGCCTTGCGGCTTACGAACTGCTGTACTCGAGCGATGTTCCGGCCAAAGTGGCGGTCAACGAAGCGATCGAACTGTCCAAACATTTCGGCACCGAAGAATCCGGCAAATTCGTCAACGGCGTGCTGGGGAACATGATCCGCGAAGTGGACAAGCTGAAAAACGGCCTGTCTTAAAGTCTGCTGTCCGCTAGCGCCAAGGACAAGCCTGATTGTCACATATCATTCCAAAAACGGGGGAGAGAGTAGAATGACAGCAACCATCATCAGCGGTAAACAAGTATCCGAAGAGATCCGGGGAAGCATCGCCGGCGAAGTGAAGGAATTGGCGGACAAAGGCGTCGTTCCGGGCCTGGCGGTCGTGCTGGTCGGGGAGGATCCGGCATCCCAGGTATACGTTCGGAACAAGGAAAAGGCTTGCCATGATTTGGGTTTTTATTCCGAGGTTCATCGCTTGCCAGCCGAAACTTCGCAGGCGGATTTGCTTGCTTTGGTGGACCGGCTGAATCGAAAGGATGAAATCGACGGCATTTTGGTGCAGCTGCCTCTGCCCGGGCATATCGACGAAAAAGCCGTGATCAACGCGATTGCCGTAGACAAAGACGTCGACGGCTTCCATCCGGTGAACGTCGGAAATCTCGTCATTGGCGACGACAGTTTGCTTCCGTGCACGCCGGCAGGCGTGATCGAGCTCATTAAGCGCGCGGGAATTTCCTTATCCGGCAAACATGCGGTCGTTATTGGACGCAGCAATATCGTCGGCAAGCCGGTGTCCCTTCTCCTTCAGCGGGAAAACGCGACGGTGACGATGTGCCACTCCCGTACGGAACGCATGGCGGAAATCGCGCGCCAAGCGGATGTGCTGATCGTTGCGATCGGGCGGGCGAATTTTATTGATGCAAGTTTCGTGAAGCCCGGAGCGGTGGTCATCGACGTGGGCATGAACCGGCTCGAAAACGGCAAGCTCGCGGGGGACGTCGATTTTGAAAGCGTGAAGGAAGTATCCGGTCCGATTACGCCCGTTCCGGGCGGCGTCGGCCCGATGACGATCACGATGCTGATGCAAAATACGCTCATCGCGGCGAAGCGCCATCACGGGCTTAAGTAAGCGGAGACATGGCCATGGAATCGCAGCGTATTTTATCGATCAAGGATTTGAACCGGTATATCCGGATGAAGCTCGATTCGGACCGCCTGCTGTCCGACGTTTGGATCCGCGGCGAAATTTCGAATTTCACGCACCATTCGAGCGGGCATATGTATTTTACCTTAAAGGATGAAGGCAGCCGGATTCGAGCGATCATGTTCGCGTCCCACAACCAGAAGCTTCCCTTCAGGCCGAAGGAAGGCGCCAAGGTGATCGCCAGAGGCAACGTCACGGTGTACGAACGGGACGGGCAGTATCAGTTTTATGCGACGCATATGCAGCCGGACGGCATCGGCAGTTTGTATTTGGCGTTTGAACAGCTGAAAAAAAAGCTCGAAGAGGAAGGGCTGTTCGCGGCGGAACGCAAAAGGCCGATTCCCGAGTTCCCGGAGACGGTGGGCGTAATCACCTCGCCGACCGGCGCGGCCGTACGGGATATTATCATTACGCTCGGCCGGCGTTATCCCCAAGCGAAAGTGGTGCTGCACCCGGTGCTCGTGCAGGGGAAAGGAGCGGCCGCATCGATCGTTCGCGCCATCCGCAGCATGAACGAGATGGATGAGGCGGACGTGCTGATCGTCGGCCGCGGCGGCGGTTCGCTGGAGGAATTATGGGCGTTTAACGAGGAGCCGGTGGCGCGGGCGATCCGCGAGTCGCGGATCCCGGTCATATCCGCCGTTGGCCATGAAACGGACTTTACGATTGCCGATTTTGCGGCCGATCTCAGGGCCGCTACGCCTACCGCGGCAGCCGAGTTGGCGGTTCCCCATGCAGCCGAGCTGAATGATCGTCTGCGCCAGTTCGAGCGGCTGCTCAAACAGCTGCTGCTCGAACGCGTAAAGCGCAGCCGCCAGCAGCTTGCAGCGCTGCAGCGTTCGCCCGTGCTTATGCACCCCCGGAGATATTTGCTTCAGCATGCGGAACGCCTGGACATGCTCCATATGCGTTTGAACGGCAGCATGCGGGCAAAGCTGAACCAGAGCCGGGAGAAGCGACTGCGAATTCACCACGGCCTCATGCGGTACCATCCGCAGGAGCAGCTTTCCTTCGCCAAAAAGCGAAGCGAGGCGAGCCGCAAACAGCTGATTGCGATGATGCAGTCGGTTTTGAAACACAAGCAATCGCAGCTGCGGGAAACGATGCGCCATCTGGACGCTTTGAGCCCGCTGAAAGTGATGGCGCGGGGATATAGCCTTGTATACGACGAAAAAGAGGAACATCTCATCAAATCTATTAACGACGTACAGCCTGGGGATTTGGTCGAAATCAAAGTAAGCGACGGTCAGCTTTCATGCCAGGTATGGGGAATGAAGGAGGATGGGCAAGTTGACGGAAAAGGATAACGAATTGAAATTCGAGGACGCCATGATCCAGCTCGAAGATATCGTCGGGGAGCTCGAACATGGGGACGTGCCTTTGGAAAAGGCGATCGAACTGTTTCAGCAAGGAATGAAGCTTTCGCAGCTTTGCAGCCAAAAGCTGGAGCAGGTCGAGCGGAAAATCGAAATGATCGTGGAAGAAAACGGCGAATTGCGCAAAAAGCCTTTCGGCAGCCCGCTCGATCCGGATGGCGGTGACGCGCTTGAGTGAACGAGTCTCCTTCAGGGAATATCATCAAAACATCATAGAGCAGGTCACGAAAAGGCTGGAGGAGAGCCTCCCGGCGCAGTGGCAAATTCCGTCTTCGCTCCGGGAGGCGATGCTTTATTCTTTGATGGCCGGCGGAAAGCGCATGCGGCCGCTGCTTGTCATGGCTGCCTGCGAAGCGCTGGAGGGCAATGCCGACGCGGCGCTTGACGCCGCGTGCGCGGTCGAGATGGTACATACCTACTCCCTCATTCACGATGATTTGCCTGCGATGGACAACGACGATTACCGTCGGGGCAAACTGACGAACCACAAAGTATTCGGCGAGGCGACGGCAATTTTGGCGGGCGATGCGCTGCTTACCCACGCATTTTATTTGGTGGCGCGGCTGGCCCGGGTCCACGGCGTTCCGGCCGAGCAAGCGATAAACATCACGATGGATTTGTCGGAGCTTGCAGGGCCGAAAGGGATGGTCGGCGGCCAGGCGGCCGATATGGAAGGGGAGCAGGGTCTGACCGAATTGTCGCAGCTTGAATATATTCACCTTCACAAAACGAGCGATTTAATTACGTTTTCGCTTCTTGCCGGGGGACGGATCGCCGGGGCCGACGAACAAAAGCTTGAAGCGCTTCGCACTTTTGGGCAAAAGCTTGGGCTTGCGTTCCAAATACAGGACGATATCCTCGACATCGTCGGCGACGAGGCGAAGCTCGGCAAAAAAACGCAAAGCGACATGAAGCAGGAAAAGGTAACATATCCCTATTTTATCGGGCTCGATGCTTCAAGGGGCGAAGTCGAACGGCTGACGGCCGAAGCGAAAGCGGCAGTGCTGGAAGCCGGATTTGCCGATCCGTCGCGCCTGTTGGAGATCGCCGATTACCTGATGAACCGGGATCATTGACGGCAAGCTTTATGCGTGCATAAAGTTTTGTGATATAATGACGAAAAGAATCGTCTTTCTGCAAGGAAAGCGTTAACCATATATATAATGAAAAGAGGCTTTTAACATGGAAGCCGGACTTGATGAATTGATTCCATTCTATAGAGGAAAGCGGGGAGATTGACGTGCTGCTTCCACAAATCAATCAGCCAGAACAAATCAAATCTCTATCGGTTGAACAACTGGACCTTCTGTCGGCTGAAATCCGTCGATTTCTGATCGAGAAGCTGTCCGTGACGGGAGGTCATCTGGCTTCAAACCTGGGAGTGGTGGAACTCACGCTGGCCCTGCATTACTGCTATGACAGTCCACGTGATAAATTTATTTTCGATGTCGGCCACCAGGCTTATGTTCATAAAATGTTGACCGGGCGCATGGACCAGTTCGATACGCTGCGCAAATACAAAGGTCTGTGCGGATTCGTGAAACGCAATGAAAGCGAGCATGACGTGTGGGAAGCGGGGCACAGCAGCACCTCGCTGTCCGCGGCGATCGGCATGGCAGTCGCCCGCGATTTGAAGGGCGAAAAGAACAAGGTCGTCGCGGTCATCGGAGACGGCGCTTTGACGGGCGGCATGGCTTTCGAGGCGCTAAATCATATCGGCCATGAACAAAAGGATTTGATGGTCGTCTTGAACGACAATGAAATGTCCATCGCGCCGAACGTCGGGGCCATGCACAATTACTTAAGCAAAATCCGTTCCGACCGCCATTATTTGCGGGCGAAAGACGAGCTCGAGATGCTGCTGAAAAAAATCCCGGCCATCGGCAGCATGCTGGCAAAAACCGGCTCACGCCTGAAAGACAGCCTGAAATATATGATGGTCCCGGGCGTGCTGTTCGAAGAACTGGGGTTAACGTATCTCGGCCCGGTCGACGGGCATGACATTCAAAAACTGATCGAAACCTTTAAACAGGCCGATAACGTGCGCGGTCCGGTATTTGTTCATGTTCTAACGACCAAGGGCAAAGGCTATAAACCGGCCGAAGCCGATTCCCATAAATGGCACGGCATTTCGCCGTACAAAATCGAATCCGGAAAAGAGCTGAAATCCGTCGGCAATCCGATGTATACCGATGTCTTCGGCAAAACGCTCATCGAGCTTGCGGAAAAGGATCCAAGGATCGTGGCGGTGACGCCGGCCATGCCGAAGGGCTCCGGGCTGATCGAATTCAGCGAAAAGTTCCCGAGCCGCATGATCGACGTCGGGATCGCCGAACAGCATGCGGCGACGATGTGCGCCGCATTGGCCATGGAAGGCATGAAACCGGTATTTGCCGTTTACTCGACGTTCATGCAGCGGGCTTACGACCAGATCGTCCATGACATTTGCCGCCAAAACGCCAACGTCATGTTTGCCATTGACCGGGCCGGTTTCGTGGGCGCCGACGGCGAAACGCATCAAGGCGTGTTCGACGTTGCTTTCTTGCGGCATGTTCCGAATATCGTATTGATGATGCCGAAGGACGAAAACGAGCTGCGGCATATGATGAAGACGGCACTGGATTACGATGACGGTCCAATCGCTTACCGATATCCTCGGATTAACGGGCTCGGCGTTCCTATGGACGAAAAGCTCGTGCCGATTCCGATCGGCTCCTGGGAAACCGTCCGCGAAGGCGAAGGATATGCCGTTTTGGCGTCGGGTCCGATGGTTCAGGTGGCGCTGGATGCCGCCGAGCAGCTGAAACGGGAAGGCATCAACCTGCGGGTCGTCAACGCGCGCTTTCTGAAGCCGCTTGATGAAGATATGCTGATCGAACTGGCAAACAGCCATACGAACATGATCGTGCTGGAAGAAGCAAGCGAAAAGGGAAGCCTCGGCAGCGCCGTTCTTGAGTTTTATGCTTCCAAGCATATTTTCGATACGAGGGTATCCCTGATGGGAGTGCCTGACCGCTTTATTGAACACGGAAGCGTCAAAGAACAGCGCCAGGAGACCGGATTGACCGCCGAAGGCGTATGCGCGGAGATCAAAAAAATGATGGCCTTGCATTCGTTCGGCATTGGAAAAACCGGATATTCCTCTTAGGCGGATAGAAAGTCGGGAGATAAAGAATGAATTCGCCAAAAGAACGGATTGATGTCCTGCTCGTTGAGCAGGGGTTTTACGATAGCCGCGAGAAAGCCAAGGCCGCCATTATGGCGGGCTTGGTACTCGCCAACGAGGAACGCATCGAAAAGGCGGGCATGAAGGTCCCGAGGGACACCGTCATCCGCGTGAAGGGGGCCGTTCATCCATACGTAAGCCGCGGCGGCTTAAAGCTGGAGAAAGCCATACGCGAGTTCGGGCTCGACATGACGGGCCGGACGATGCTGGATATCGGCTCTTCGACGGGCGGGTTTACGGATTGCGCCCTTCAGCATGGCGCTTCGTACGTCTACGCGATCGACGTAGGGTCGAACCAGCTGGACTGGTCCCTGCGAAACGATGAACGCGTCTGCGTAATGGAAAAAACGAATTTCCGTTACATGACGCCTGATGACTTGAAAGGTCCCGTACCGGATTTTGCGAGCATAGACGTATCCTTTATATCGCTGCGGATCATTTTGCCTCCGTTAAAGGCGCTGCTGCAGCGTCCCGGCGACGTTGCGGCGCTCATCAAACCGCAGTTCGAAGCCGGAAGGGAGAAGGTAGGGAAATCGGGCGTCGTTCGCGAGGCAGCCGTTCATCGCGAAGTCCTCATGAACATTTTGAGCTTTGCCCATGACCTTGGATTCGAGCTAAAGGGGCTGACGTACTCGCCGATTACCGGCGGAGAAGGCAACATCGAATTTTTGGCCCATTGGCATTTGAGCGATTCAAACGGGACGGAGGTCGGGAAATCCACAGAAGAGGTTGAGGCCACGCTCCAACCCCTTGTTCATGGCATAGTGGCGCAAGCCTCGAATACGTTTACGGGAAACTCATCCAAGTGATGAGTTTCTTTTCGTTCATGACCGGAGTGTGACAAAAATCGAATTGAGAAGAACGTATGTTTGGGATATAATGGACTTGAACTCGATATTTTTGCAGATCGTATTCAGGTCTTTAAAGGATTTTCTCCGGGCGGCCGCGAAGTAAACCATCGAGGTGATCGAAATGGAGGAACGGGCGGACTGGCTCGTCATGCTTCTTATTGGATTGCTGCTCTTGGTTTGGATCGCGTACGGGCTCAGGACGTGGTTATTCAAGCCCCTTCCCGCCCGGGTGCCGGATATGCCCATAAATGACAACATCCCTGACCATCCGGCGGTGGACATGCTGGAGAACGCAGGTTATGAAGTGCTCGGCGGCAAGATCAAAGTCCCTCTGTTGTTCGATGTAGACGGGGAAGATTTTCACAGCCGGCTGTTCATTGATTTTATCGCTAGAAATGACGAGAACGTCCTTTATCTGGTCAAAGTCGCCCGAAGCCGGCTTCCGATGGATTGGACGGGCAGTTCGATCCGGGACAGGCTGCTGCCCTATTTTCTTCTGTACCCGGGCTGCGGCGGCGTGTTATACGTCGACGTGGACAACGAAGAGATTGCTTGCATCCATTTTGACTGGGATGAAGAGGACGCTAATGGATATGATGATTAAATATAAGCATTTCACCAGGAGGTATGTATGAAAGGACAACGACACATCAAAATTCGGGAGATCATTACCCAGCAGGACATCGAAACCCAAGACGAGCTCGTCGAAGCGCTGCGGGCGGCGGGATTTCAGGTGACGCAGGCGACGGTGTCGCGCGATATCAAAGAGCTGTTATTGATCAAGGTGCCGATGGATGACGGAAGGTACAAATACTCGCTCCCGACGGACCAGCGCTACAATCCGCTCCAAAAACTGAAACGGGCTCTCGTGGACAATTTCGTCCATATCGATTACACCAACAATCTGGTCGTCATGAAATGTTTGCCAGGGACGGCGAACGCGATTGCGGTTTTGCTCGATAACATGGAATGGAACCAGATCATGGGCACCATTTGCGGCGACGACACGATTCTGATGATTTGCCGCACCAACGAAGACAGCGAAAGTTTGGTCGAATTAATCATGAGCTATATTTCATAAAGGGAAACGGGCATTATTTTTTGGGGGGCTTTTATCAATGCTGTTGACATTAAGTATTCGGAACTTGGCCGTCATCGAATCGGTCGACGTGTCTTTTCATGCCGGATTCCATGTTCTTTCAGGAGAAACGGGCGCAGGGAAATCGATCGTCATCGATGCGCTGGGGCTCATCGCGGGCGGACGGGGTTCGGCCGACTTGATCCGGTACGGCTGCGACAAAGCCGAAATCGAAGCCGGCTTCGAGCTTCAGCACAATCATCCCGTGTGGGAGTCGCTTGAACAGATGGGCGTACAGGCTGATCCCGAGGAGCATTTGATCATCCGCCGGGAGGTGAATCAGCAGGGGAAAAGCACGGCCCGAATCAACGGGCAGCTCGTCAATCTCACCATGCTTCGCGAAATCGGGGAACAACTGATCAATATTCACGGCCAGCACGAGCATCAGAACTTGATGCGGGCAGACCGCCATTTGCACCTTCTCGATACCTACGGCGAAGCCGTCATCGGCCCCATCAAACGGAAATATCAGGAACAATACGCCTCGTTTTCGAAAGTCGAAAAGGAATATAAAGAGCTGATGGTGAACAGCCAGAAAACATACCAAATGCTCGACTTGTACCGTTTTCAGCTGGAGGAAATTTCGGCCGCTTCCTTAAAATCGGGCGAGGATGAATGGCTGATGGAAGAACGGGTCAAGCTATCCCATAGCGAGAAAATGATGGATTCCGTCTCCGGGGCGTACGACTTGATCTACGGGCAGGGACTTGGGACGATCAGTACGGCGGTGTCCCGACTCGAGGACGTGGCGCAGTACGATGAAAAAGAGCTGAAGCCGATCTTGGATCAGCTTCAGTCGGCATATTATCAGCTGGAGGATGCTGCTTTTCAGCTGCGCAACTACCGGGACGATATCGAATTTAATCCCGAGCGTCTGGACGAGGTCGAAGAACGGCTGGATTTGATTGCTTCCCTGCGCCGTAAGTATGGAGAAAGCGTAGATGAAATCCTTGCGTACTACAACAATATTTTGCACGAAACGAGCGCACTGGAAAACAAGGACGAACGTTTGGAGGAACTTAAGACCCGGCGCGACGAATTGCTCGCGGACTTGATCGCGACCGCGCAAGAGCTCACCGAAGCCCGTCAAATGTGCGCAGCCGACCTTGCCGGACAGGTGGAAAAGGAACTCAAGGACCTTCATATGGAACGGACTTCGCTGCAAGTTCGTTTTGACCGGATCGAAGATCCTAAAGGAGCCGAAATAGACGGCCGGAGGATCAGGCTGACGCGACAAGGGATCGATACCGCCGAGTTCATGATATCCCCCAACCCGGGCGAGCCGCTGCGTCCGTTAAGCAAAATCGCTTCCGGCGGCGAGCTTTCCCGCATGATGCTTGCGATGAAGAGCATTTTCGCACGGCATGACCGCATTCCCGTGCTCATTTTTGACGAAGTGGATACAGGGGTCAGCGGAAGGGCGGCCCAATCGATCGCCGAAAAACTGGATAAACTCGCCGAAAACTGCCAGGTATTCTCCATCACGCATCTGCCGCAGGTCGCGTGCATGGCGGATCATCAGTATTTGATCGAGAAAAATATCGAAGGCGACCGGACGATGACGCACGTGGAGGAGCTTTCCGATCAAGGCCGCGTGGAGGAGCTTGCGCGCATGCTCGGAGGCGTCGAAATAACCGAAAAAACGCTCCACCATGCCCAAGAAATGTTGAAGCTGGCGGAGGAGCGGAAAGCCGTCAAAACCGCACCAGCGTAATGATTGACAGTAATAAAAGCCTTGGGGCAGGGTAATCTTAAAGGTACGCAATTGGCGACCACCTTTTCGTCAAGCGAAAGAAGCAAAAGGGAGCGTGACAGCCATTGAACTCCAGCCTCAGGAATAAAATGCTCGGTCTTTTCATTGTCTTCTTTCTATGTTTTTTCAGCACGACAGCACCTGTCCAAAGCTTTGCGTCGATTCCCAATGAAATCAGGATGTTTGCCGGCGATCAAAGCTCCATTCAGTTGGCCATGCCGGTGGCGGCACAAGCGACGGTGGATCGTCCCGATGTGCTTCGGCTGAATGGTTCGGCTTCCTCATCGCTGAAGCATCCGCTTCAGCTGATGCCCCAACAGAGCGGAAGCGCCAAGTTAACGATTAAGCTGTTTGGCAAAATTCCGTTCAAAACCGTGAATGTCCACGTCATACCCGGTCTAAAAGTGATTCCCGGTGGTCAAACGATCGGGGTCAAAGTCAAATCGGCCGGCATTTTGGTGGTGGGGCATCATCTGGTGCACGTGGATCCGACAACAAGAGTATCCCCAGGAGAAAATGCCGGAATTCAGCTGGGCGATTTAATGACGCATTTTAACGGAGAACCGCTAAAAGACATGTCTAAAGTCGCCCGGGTCGTGGAAGAAGCCGGTATGAGCAAAAAACCTCTCGAAATTACGTTCAAACGCGGCGACAAAGTCATGAAAACAAAATTGACGCCGGCCTTTGACCAAAGCGAGCAAAAATGGAGACTTGGTCTTTATATTCGCGATTCCGCGGCGGGTGTCGGCACGTTAACCTTTTACGCCCCCGAACAAGGCGTATACGGTGCTTTGGGGCATGTCATTACGGACATGAATACGCAGACGCCGATCACGGTGGGAAGCGGGGAAATTTTGCAGTCCAGCGTCACCTCGATTTCGAAATCGCAGGATGGGGAACCGGGAGAAAAAAGAGCCCATTTTTTGAAAAACGGCAAAGTATTGGGGAACATTGAGCGCAATACGCATTTCGGCATTTTCGGAAAGATGAGTCAAAATCCCGATTACAGTCTTTATAAAGAAGGAATTCCTGTAGGGTTTGCGCAAGACGTAAAAGAAGGACCCGCCGAAATTTTGACGGTTGTAGACGGTCAGCAGGTCGAAAAGTTCAAGGTCAATATCGTCCATGTAGCCAAACAGGATGCGCCGGCTACGAAAGGGTTGGTTATCCGCATTACCGATCCAAGGCTGATCGAAAAGACGGGCGGGATCGTGCAAGGGATGAGCGGCAGCCCGATCGTTCAAAACGGCAAGCTGATCGGAGCCGTGACCCACGTATTCGTCAATGATCCCAAATCGGGATACGGATGCTTCATCGAATGGATGCTCCAAGATTCCGGCGTCATACCTCAAAGGGATACAATGAATCTTAAGGCGAGTTAAGCCTTAAGATTTTTTGTCGTTTTTGGCAGAAAATGCGTGGAATTTGAATAAAAATATTTATTATAAATCAACTTCAAAAAAAAATAAACAAAAATAATTTTCGACAGAAGGAATTTAAATCGTGATGTCGAAAAGTATTTCAGACGAAAAAAATTGGATATTGATTCTAAGGAGGAAGCAGCCAGTGCAAAAAATCGAGGTTTTGTTGGCAGATGACAACCGTGAATTCACGAATTTGCTTGCGGAATACATTACGGAGCAAGAAGATATGATGGTAACTGGAATCGCCTATAACGGCGAGGAAGTCCTGAATATGATCAGTGATTCGCGAAAAATTCCGGACGTACTCATTTTGGATATTATCATGCCTCATCTTGACGGCTTGGGTGTTCTTGAACGATTGCGCGAAATGAATTTGTCTCCACAGCCGAAGATCATCATGCTGACTGCTTTCGGCCAAGAGAACATCACGCAGCGGGCGGTGCAGCTTGGGGCGTCATACTACATTCTTAAACCGTTTGACATGGAGGTTCTCGCCAGCCGAATTCGTCAACTCGTCGGCGGACAAAGCGTCACAGCCGGAAACGTAAGTATGGCATCAACGATCAAATCCAACGTCGTCCCGATGGCCAAAGGCAAAAATTTGGACGCCAATATCACGTCCATCATACATGAAATCGGCGTGCCTGCGCATATTAAAGGATATCAATATTTGCGCGAAGCCATCACGATGGTGTACAACAACATCGAAATTTTGGGCGCGATCACCAAAACGCTGTATCCGGCCATCGCCGAAAAATTCAAAACGACGCCTTCCCGCGTCGAACGCGCCATCCGTCATGCGATCGAGGTCGCCTGGACGCGCGGCAACATCGACTCCATCAGCCATCTGTTCGGCTACACGATCAACATCAGCAAGTCCAAACCTACAAACAGCGAGTTCATCGCGATGGTGGCCGACAAGCTGAGAATTGAGCATAAGGTGAGCTGATATCTAAAGAAGCGGGTACCATTTTTTCACGAATATCATATATTTTAGATTTATAAGAGACGCCTTACTTCTTGTAAGGGCGTCTTTTTGTGTTTTTTGTAGCAACATGAAGCGGAGAATCTAGTAAAAATGTTAAAGCGTACGGGTATTGATCCAGCAACGATGACTCTGTGCCGGTCACTTTTGAGATTGAAGTGTTATCAATACCGGATTCGTGCCTCGGGCACCATAGAGTAATCCTGTACCAGTAGATACGATCCCTACCATTGTGGGCGTAGATGCGGCGAAGTTGATGACATATAGGGGACATCTAGATCGCGATAGAATGACGAAGAACTTCCTGGGGGTCATATCAG
>Ga0180220_1001601_pt1 | contig 16306 bp, 11 predicted proteins | sample eDN5th37CBELigBY_FD_151335 | JGI IMG/M metagenome (GOLD analysis project Ga0180220, IMG submission 151335) | Enriched backyard soil microbial communities from Emeryville, California, USA - eDNA 5th pass 37_C BE-Lig BY (version 2) (version 2) | ecosystem: Environmental > Terrestrial > Soil >...
GACCCTCTTATTCAAGGAAAGCAACATGTTCATCCAAAACGCTTGGTATATGGCGGCCTGGGCTCATGAAATCACCGACACGCCCTTCCCTAGAACTCTGTGCGGCGTCTCCCTCGTGTTCTTCAAGAACGCGGAAACCGGCGAAATCGCGGCGCTGCAAGACAGATGCTGCCACCGCGGAACGCCGTTGAGCCGAGGGCAGGTAGTGCCCGAGGGGCTTGAATGCGGCTATCACGGCATGGTGTTCGACGGCCGGGGCGACTGCGTCCATATCCCGGGCCAGGCCCGCATTCCGGCCAAAGCCAAGGTGCGCTCGTATCCCGTCGTGGTACAGGATGAAATCGTCTGGATCTGGATGGGAGATCCCGCTTGCGCCGACTCTTCCCACATCATTTCCTACCCTTATCACAACGATTACGCCAAGTGGCCTCACAAGCACCAGGTATACCGTGTCCAGGCCAATTACATGCTGCTGGTGGACAATCTGATGGACCTTACCCATCTGGCTTTCGTGCACAAGAACACCATCGGCGGAAATCCCAAGGCCCACGTCGAAGCGAAAATGACGGTCACGCCCCGCGACGACGGCCTGCATTTCATACGCTGGCTACTGGAATCCGCCCCGCCGCCCACCTATCGCAAGGCGGTCGATCTGGCCGAGCGCATAGACCGGTGGATGGAATTCCAATACGTCGCACCCGGAACAGTGCTGCAATGGACCGGCGGCATAGACAGCGGGAAAAACGCCGTGGAAAACCGAGACCAGCCTGGTTTTTCACTGCGCATTTTTCATGGACTCACACCCGAAACCGACACCACCTGCTTTTATTTCTGGTCGGCCGCCAACGGATATCGGCAAGACGACCCGCAAGCCACCCAAGACTTGTTCCGTGAAATCGACACCGCCTTCAAGGAAGATAAAGGCATCGTCGAGGCCCAGCAGGCCGCTCTCTCGTCTACCGGCGAAGACGATCTCGTGGACATCGTGTCCGACAGCGCGCGTATCCATATGCGCCGCACCGTCAATCGCTTGCTGGCAGCAGAACACCAGAATGCCTGACGTCCGGCATTCCCCGTTTTCTCCACTTATCCCCTTCAGGAGCTCGCCCATGCACAATGCCAAATGGCTGCTGCTCAGCGCCCTACTCTGCGGTTCGGCCGCTGCAGCCCCGATAAAAATCGGCTTCCTGTCCACCTTCTCCGGGCCCGGCGCGGCTCTGGGCGTGGATCAATATGACGGATTCATGCTGGCCGTAGACCAGGACGGCGGACGGCTGGGAGGCATAGAAGTGGACGTCGTCAAAGGAGACGACGAAATGAAACCCGACAAAGGTGTGCAGATCGCCCGGCAATTCGTCATGCGCGACAACGTCGACATCGTGACCGGCATTGTGTTTTCCAATGTGATGATGGCGGTACACCGCCCCATCACCTCTGAAAACACATTCCTCGTCGGCTCGAATGCCGGCCCGTCTCCCATTGCCGGCGCCGATTGTTCGCCTTATTTCTTCTCGACCTCGTGGAACAACGACCAGTTGCATGAGGCCGCGGGGGAACTGATGAACACCATGGGCATAAAGCGCGTATACCTTCTGGCTCCCAACTATCAGGCGGGCAAGGACGCGCTGGAAGGATTCAAGCGCACTTATAAGGGCGCCATCGTGGACGAAACCCTGAGCCAGATCAACCAGGCCGACTACTCAGTCGAGATCTCGACTGTCATGGCGGAGGCGCCCGACGCCATCTATACCTTTTACCCGGGAGGCATGGGGGTGAACTTCACCAAACAGTACCAGCAGGCCGGACTGATGGAGAAGATCCCCATGGTGTCGACCTCGTCGATCGACGGCACCACCCTGCCCGCCCTGAAAAATTCTGCACTGGGCGCAATCACCAGTTCGCCTTATGCTCCCGATCTGGACAATACCGCCAACAAGGAGTTTGTCCAGGCGTACCGAGACAAATACGGACGCGAACCCTCCTTGTATGCCGCCCAGTCGTACGACGCGGCCCGGCTCATCGCCTCGGCCCTGCGTAAAACCGGCGGCGACATGACCAACAAGGAGAAATTCCGGGCGGCTCTCAAAGCCGCCGACTTCAAGTCGGTACGAGGCTACTTCGCCTTCAATACCAACCAGTTCCCCATCTCTTCGTTCTACCGGGTGGACGTCGTGAAGGACGCCGAAGGCCAGGCCGCGCTTTCGAACAAGGGCATGATCTTCGAGAAGAGTGAAGATGCCTATGCGGCGTCGTGCCCGATGAAACAGGGATAGAAAACCGGCGCGATGCCGCGAGGGCTCAGGCGCTATATCCTCGCAACGCCGCCTCGAGCCCGGCTGGCAACTCGACGTCGCCGGGCAAGTGCAACATCAGAGTCAGGTACTTCCAGGTGGAACGTGAATGTTCGATGGCCAGCGCCTCGGCCCGCGTTCCCTCGCCCCGCTCGATCGCCTCCACCAGGCTGTAGTGCTGTTCTTGCGCGCTGCGCAAGATGGCGGCGACCCGATGCTCGGCTGAAGGCGGCACATCGGTAAAAGAATTATTCAGTGAAAAGGGGATGGAGGCCAGGCGCTGCATGGCGCGGGTGATCATGGGACTTTGGGCCGCATCGCAAAGCAGTTCGTGCAGCCTGTCGTTCAGGCTTGCGTACTCGTTCTGGCGAATTTCCATGTCGGGCTCTTGAAGCGCCTCGTCCAAGGCCTTGAGGCAGGCTTTCATGGAGGCCAGTACACCCGGCGGCGGCCCTTTCTCGGCAGCCATCCGGGCCGCCATGCCTTCGAGCGTGCCTCGTATGGCGATGGCGTCGAATACGTCCTGCTCTGTAAAGCCCGAAACGACGTAGCCCCGCTTGGGCACGAGGGATATGAATCCTTCTTCGCAGATACGCTGGATGGCGGCGCGTGCGGGAGTACGGGATACGCCGAAGTTTTCGACCAGCATTTGCTCGATGACGCGCTGACCGGGCTTTAACTGCCCGTGCACGATGAGGCCCCTCAAGCCCAGCACGGCCCGTTCAGTTTGGGATAGGTTTTGGTGCTTGTCCATAACGAGAGAGAAACGCCGAAGGAGCAAGCTTCTATGATAGCAGCGGGCTCGCCCACTTATCGGATATGGACTGCCTGAAACGTTTCGGGCCGCCGGTAGACGGCGGCCCGAAACATGGGGGTTAGTGCTTGAAGACGCCTCCCGGAGACTCGCCGGCCGGCTGCTTGGTGCTGGCCACGGCCTCGGCCGCCAGCCGCGCGACTTCTTCGTCGGACAGCGGCGTGGGCATGTCCTGCAGCGCGACTTCGAGCACGCGGTCGATCCATCTGACCGGGATGATCTCGAGGTGGTTCTTGACGTTGTCGGGGATCTCGGCCAGGTCTTTCACGTTCTCTTCGGGAATCATGACGACCTTGATGCCGCCGCGATGCGCCGCGAGAAGCTTTTCCTTCAGGCCGCCGATGGGCAGAACCTCGCCTCGCAGCGTGATCTCGCCGGTCATGGCGACGTCGGCCCGCACGGGAATGCCCGTCAGCGCCGACACCATGGCGGTGGTGATGGCGATACCGGCCGACGGACCGTCCTTGGGCGTGGCGCCCTCGGGGAAGTGCACGTGCAGGTCGCGCTTTTCGAAGGCCGTGTTGGGTATGCCCCACTTCTGGGCGCGCGAACGCACCACGGTGCGCGCGGCCTCGACGGACTCTTTCATGACGTCGCCCAGCGAGCCGGTGCGCTGCACCTGCCCTTTGCCCGGCATGTCGGCCACCTCGATGGTGAGCAGGTCGCCGCCGACCTCGGTCCAGGCCAGACCGGTGACCTGGCCGATCTTGTTTTCTTTCTCGGCCATGCCGTAGTTGTAGCGGCGCACGCCGAGGAAATCGGACAGGTTCTCGGAGTTGACCTCGATCTTGACGACTTCGCCCTGGGCCGCGCCGCGACGCGCGCGGCGGCCGGCCTCGGGGTTGGACTCGAGAGTCTTCTTGACCACCTTGCGGCAGATCTTGCTGATTTCGCGCTCGAGCGCCCGCACTCCGGCCTCGCGCGTGTAATAGCGCACGATGTCGCGGATGGCGTCCTCGGTGATGGCCATCTCGCCCTCGCGCACGCCGTTGTTCTTCATGAGCTTGGGCAGTAGATGGTCGAAGGCGATATGCACTTTTTCGTCTTCGGTGTAACCCGAGAGGCGAATGACCTCCATGCGGTCGAGCAGCGCCGGCGGGATGTTGAGCGTGTTGCTGGTGGCCACGAACATGACGTCGGACAGGTCGAAATCGACCTCGACGTAGTGATCCTGGAATGTGTGGTTCTGCTCTGGGTCGAGCACCTCGAGCAGGGCCGAGGAAGGATCGCCGCGGAAATCGGCGCCCATCTTGTCGATTTCATCGAGCAGGAAGAGCGGATTGCGCACAGCCACCTTGGACATGTTCTGCAGGATCTTGCCGGGCATGGAGCCGATATAGGTGCGCCGATGGCCGCGGATCTCGGCCTCGTCGCGCACCCCGCCCAACGCCATGCGCACGAACTTGCGGTTGGTGGCGCGCGCTATGGATTGCCCGAGCGAGGTCTTGCCTACGCCGGGAGGCCCGACCAGGCAGAGAATGGGCGCCTTGAGCTTGTCGACGCGCTGCTGCACGGCGAGATATTCGATGATGCGCTCTTTGACCTTTTCGAGGCCGTAGTGGTCGGCATCGAGCACCTGTTCGGCATTCGAGATGGAATTGTTGATGCGGCTCTTCTTGCGCCAGGGCAGACCGATGAGCGTATCGATGTAGTTGCGCACCACCGTGGCTTCGGCCGACATGGGCGACATGAGCTTGAGCTTCTTGAGTTCGGCCTCGGCCTTTTTGAGGGCCTCTTTGGGAAGCTGGGCGGCCTCGATCTTTTTCTCGAGCTCTTCGATGTCGGCGCCTTCTTCGCCCTCGCCCAGTTCTTTCTGGATGGCCTTGACCTGTTCGTTCAGGTAGTAGTCGCGCTGGCTTTTCTCCATCTGCTTCTTGACGCGTCCGCGGATGCGCTTCTCGACCTGCAGGATGTCGATCTCGGATTCGAGCTGGGACAGCAGGTTTTCGAGGCGCGGCGAGGTGTCGGTGATTTCGAGCATGTGCTGCTTTTGCTCGAGCTTGAGCGGCAGATGGGCCGCAATGGTGTCCGCCAGACGGCCGGCGTCGTCGATGCCGCTGAGCGAAGTGAGGATTTCCTGGGGGATTTTTTTGTTGAGCTTGACGTATTGCTCGAACTGGGCGACCACGGCCCGGCGCAACGCCTCGGATTCGGCGCCTTGTTCCGGGTCGAGCGCAACGGCCTGGACGTTGGCCACGAAATGGTTGTCGGCTTCGGTGACGCTGTTGACGCGCGCGCGCTGCAGGCCTTCGACCAGCACCTTGACCGTGCCGTCGGGCAGCTTGAGCATCTGCAGTATGCTGGCGGCGCAGCCGATCTCGTAGAGATCCTCCGGCGCGGGGTCGTCCTTGCTGGCCGACTTTTGCGCCACCAGCATGATGTTGTTGCCGCCTTCCATGGCCATTTCGAGCGCCTTGATGGAACGGGGACGGCCGACGAACAGCGGAATCACCATGTGCGGAAACACCACCACGTCACGTAAAGGCAGCAGGGGCAAGTCCATGGGTTCCGAAGAGAGAATCGGGCTCGCAGACATAGTAATTTCCTTAAAAAGCTCTGCGTTGGAAACAAAAAGGGAAGCCTAGCCCCCCTTTTTGAGTACTACATGTGAGTTATGTAGTGACGATAGCGGAAATTTCAAGTCGTCGCAGCGATAAACCCACAAACCACAAGGACATTTCAAAGAACGGCTCAGGCAGCGCCTTTCAGTTTCGGCACAGCCGGCTTGTCGGATAGATCGTCGGCGGATTCTTCCTCGTCGCCATAGATGAGCAGCGGGGCTCCGGTACCCTGCACGGCGTTCTCGTCCAGCACAACCCGTTTGACATTCTCGAGCGAGGGAAGTTCATACATGGTGCCCAGCAGCGATTGCTCGACGATGGAACGCAGGCCGCGCGCGCCGGTGCGGCGCTTGATCGCCTTCTGGGCGATGGCGCTGAGCGCCTGCGGCCGGACCTCGAGCTCGACGTCCTCCATCTCGAACAGTTTCTGGAACTGCTTGATGAGGGAGTTCTTGGGCTCGGTAAGGATGCGCACCAGGGTCTGCTCGTCGAGCTCCTGCAAGGTGGCCACGACCGGCAAGCGCCCCACCAGTTCGGGGATGAGGCCGAACTTGATCAGGTCTTCGGGTTCGACCTCGGAGAAGAGTTCGCCGACGCCGCGCTCGGTCTTGGCGCGCACCGAGGCCGAGAAGCCGATGCCGGACTTTTCGGTGCGGTCGCGTATGACTTTTTCGAGGCCGTCGAAGGCGCCGCCCACGATGAACAGGATGTTGGTGGTGTCGACCTGGACGAAATCCTGGTTGGGATGCTTGCGCCCGCCCTGGGGCGGCACCGAAGCCACCGTGCCTTCGATGAGCTTGAGCAGGGCCTGCTGCACGCCTTCGCCGGACACGTCGCGCGTGATGGAGGGGTTGTCGGACTTGCGCGAGATCTTGTCGATCTCGTCGATGTAGATGATGGCGCGCTGCGCCTTCTCGACATCGTAGTTGCAGTTCTGCAGCAGCTTCTGGACGATGTTCTCGACGTCTTCGCCGACGTAGCCGGCCTCGGTAAGCGTGGTGGCGTCGGCCATGACGAAAGGCACATCGAGCATGCGCGCCAAGGTTTGCGCCAGCAGCGTCTTGCCGGAGCCCGTGGGCCCGATCAGCAGGATGTTGCTCTTGGAAAGTTCGACGTCGTCGCCCTTGACCTCGCCGTACCGGATGCGCTTGTAGTGGTTGTACACCGCCACGGCCAGATTGCGCTTGGGGACGTCCTGTCCAATGACATAGCCGTCCAGAAAGGACTTGATCTCGCGCGGCGTGGGCAGTTCGTTGCGAATGGCGTCACGCGCGGCCTCCTGGGTTTCTTCCAGGATGATGTCGGTACAAAGATCGATGCATTCGTCGCAGATGAACACGGAGGGCCCCGCGATCAGCTTGCGCACCTCGTGCTGACTTTTATTGCAAAACGAACAATGCAACACTTTTTCGTCTGCCGATCCTTTTTTCTCGGGCATAAAACTATAAGTTCCTATGACGACACGGCCCGCCGAGGCCGCCTGTCGATAATAATCGGCGAATACCGCTGTGGCCCCGCCGACCGGCTGGCCTACGCCTCGGCGGAGTCGGAGCGTGAGACCAGAACTTTATCCACCAACCCATACGATACTGCATCTTCGGCGGACATGAAATTGTCGCGCTCGGTGTCTTCGGCGATGCGCTCCACCGGCTGGCCGGTGTTGGCGGCCAGTATGCCGTTGAGGCGTTCGCGCAGGCTCAGGATTTCGCGCGCCTGGATCTGGATGTCGGATGCCTGGCCCTGGGCGCCGCCCGAAGGCTGGTGAATCATGATGCGTGAATTGGGCAAGGTGTAGCGCTTGCCCTTTGCGCCGGCCGACAGCAGAAAGGCGCCCATGCTGGCGGCAAGCCCGGTGCACAGCGTGGAGACGTCGGGCTTGACGAACTGCATGGTGTCGTAGATGGCCATGCCCGCGTACACCGACCCGCCCGGCGAGTTGATGTAAAGCGAGATGTCCTTGTCGGGGTTCTCGGACTCGAGGAAGAGCAGCTGCGCCACCACGAGATTGGCCGACTGGTCGTTGACCGGCCCGACGAAGAAGATGACGCGCTCGCGCAGCAGGCGCGAATAGATGTCGTAGGAGCGTTCGCCGCGGCCCGATTGCTCGACGACGATGGGCACGTAGCCCAACCCGGTGGGTGTGACCGAGTCGCCGCCGTACATCGACGCGTAGAAATCAGTGAATCGCTGCATTTATGCAGTCCCCATAAGTTCGTCGAAATCGACGGTTTCATCAGTGACCTGCGCCTTGGACAGGACATGCTCGACAACGTTGTCTTCGAGCACCAGGGCCTCGATCTCGGCGCGGCGCTGGCGGTCGGACAGATAATACGTCACGACCTGGGCGGGCTGCTCGTAGTTCTGGGCCAGCTCTTCGATGCGGGCGCGCACCTGTTCGGGCTTGGCGCGCAGTTCGGCGTTGTTGACCAGTTCGGAAACCAGCAGGCCCAGGCGCACGCGGCGCTCGGATTCGGCCGCGAAGGTCTCGGGAGGAATCGGCAGGCTGTCGGCATTGGGCACGCCGCGCTGCTTGAGCTCTTCGCGCGCCGCGGCCACGCGGTTGTGGGTGTCGTTTTCGACCAGGGCCTTGGGCACGTCGAACGTGCAGGCGGCGGCCAGGGCGTCCATGACGCTGCCCTTGGTGCGGGCCTGGGCGCGCGCCTTGACTTCGCGCTGGATGTTGGCGCGCACGTCTTCGAGCAGTTTCTCGACATCGCCTTCAGCCTGGCCCAGCGACTTGGCGAATTCGGCATCGACTTCGGGCAGCACGGGCTCGGCCACTTCGGTGACGGTGATCTTGAATTCGGCGGTCTTGCCCGCGACTTCCTTGCCGCCGTAATCGGCGGGGAACTCGAGCGGGAAGGTGTTGGTGTCGCCCGCCTTCAGGCCGCGCACGGCGGTTTCGAACTCGGGCAGCATGCGGCCCTGACCCAGCACGAAGGGGAAGTTCTCGGCCGAGCCGCCTTCGAAGGCCACGCCGTCGATCGTGCCGGCGAAATCGAGCGTGACGCGGTCGTCGTCTTGCGCGGCGCGGCCTTCGCGCGGCTCGTAGACGGCGCGCTGCTTGCGCAGGATGTCGATGGTGCGCTGGACTTCGGCGTCGCCGACTTCGACGTTGCTGCGCGTGACCTGCAATGCGGACAGGTCGGGAGCGGCGATTTCGGGATAGACCTCGAAGGTGGCCGAAAAGCCCATATAGCCTTCTTCGACGCCTTCGGTCTTGGGCTCGAGATCGGGAGTGCCGGCAATGCGCAGCTGGGCGTCGGCAATGGCTTTGTCAAGCGCCCGCCCCACTTCGGCGTTGATGACGTCGTAGCGGATGCCGGGGCCGTGGCTGCGCTCGATGATGGAAAGAGGCGCCTTGCCCGGACGAAAGCCCTGAACCTTGGCTGTGCGCGCAACACGCTTGAGCTGCGACTGGACTTCTTTTTCGACATCGGCAACAGAAACGACGAGATCGATACGACGCTCCAGGCCAGACAGAGTTTCAACCACGGGCTGCTGCATTGGGAACCTATATGTAAGTGGGTAAATGGATAGATGAACAGGATATTTTACCGGAAACTCCAAGGCGCCGAAAAAGCCTGCATGCGGGTCGGATTCGGTCGGTGCGGAACGGTCGTGGGTCTGAACACCGTCAGGCTTATTTGCAGCTTTTATTGTGTTCTTAAACGCCGCCGGAGACGACAGCACCTGCGCCGGGCGGTCGGGCGGTCCGAGGCAGCGCCCTCCAACGCCCGGCGCAGGTGCTGTCGTCTCCGGCGGCTCATGCCTGGGCAAGCCATACAAGCCGGTGTTCTTCTGTTTGTTTTCTGTTTGGCTGTCGTTAGGTAGGAAATATCGGCAAGCCTCTAACGCAAGCTGTCGGAGGTGGTGCCGTTTTTGGCCGGGCGTTGGAGGGCGCTGCCTCGGACCGCCCGACCGCCCGGCCAAAAACGGCACCACCTCCGACAGCGTTAAAGAACCCAAACCGAAGACGAACCCCAATTCGAAAACGAAGCTCGGTTACCAGCCATATTCCGAAAGAGCACTGATCACTCCGGCGGCAAAAGGCTTGAAACTTCGCCCCGGGAAACGCCGGCTGCGATGAGAAAACACGCTATAATGCTTGGCTTGCCTAGTGCGAACGTGGCGGAATTGGTAGACGCACCAGATTTAGGTTCTGGCGCCGAAAGGTGTGAGAGTTCGAGTCTCTCCGTTCGCACCATCGAGGCAGCCCGGCCCGGCGCGACGTCCGGCTAGTGCTCGACCGGCGCAGAACCAGAAGGCTTTCTCCGCCTTCGGCGCGACGCGACAGGCGGCTTGCCAATCCTGCCGGCAACCTCTATCGCGGCACACATGAATCCTCGCCTAGGCGCTCTCAATCCCTATCCCTTCGAACGGCTGCGGCAATTGCTGGCCCAGGCCGGTTCCGCGCCCGCGGACCTCGCCCCCATCAGCCTCTCGATCGGAGAGCCCCGGCACCCCGCCCCCCAGGTTGCCATCGACGCCATGCGCAATGCCATGGACGGCCTCTCGGCCTACCCCCCGACCAAGGGCGAGCCCGCCCTGCGCGCCGCCATTTCGGGCTGGATCGCCAGGCGCTACGGCATTCCGGAGCCCGACTCCGAGACCGAGGTGCTTCCCGTGCTGGGCTCGCGCGAGGCGCTGTTCGCCGTCGCGCAAACCGTCATCGACCCGGTGCCCGGGGCGCTGGCGGTGTGCCCCAATCCCTTCTACCAGATCTACGAAGGCGCGGCCCTGATCGCCGGCGCCCGGCCCTACTTCATCAACTCCCGGCCCGACCTCAACTTCGGCTACGACTGGGAGGCGGTGCCGCCCGAGGCGTGGCGCCGGACGCAGCTGCTTTTCGTCTGCTCGCCCGGCAATCCCGCCGGCAACGTGCTGCCCCTGGAAAGCTGGCAGACTCTATTCCGCCTGTCCGACGAATACGGCTTCGTCATTGCCGCCGACGAATGCTATTCCGAGATCTATTTCGACGAGGGTGCTCCGCCGCTGGGCGCCTTGCAAGCGGCGCATCAGCTGGGACGCGGCGATTTCCGCAATCTGCTGTGCTTTTCCAGCCTGTCCAAGCGCTCGAACGTGCCGGGCATGCGCTCCGGCTTCGTGGCCGGTGACGCCGCCCTGATCCGGCAATTTCTGCTTTACCGCACCTATCATGGCAGCGCCATGAGCCCGGTCGTCTCGCGAGCCAGCATAGCCGCCTGGAACGACGAAGACCATGTCGCCGAAAACAGGCGGCTCTACCGCCGCAAGTTCGACGCGGTGTACCCCATCCTGAAGCCCGTGCTGGACGTGGCGCTGCCCGACGCAGGGTTCTATCTATGGGCCGGCACGCCCGGAAGCGACGAGGACTTCACTCGCGCGCTGCACGCGGCCACCGCCGTCACGGTGCTTCCGGGCAGCTATCTGGCTCGCGAGGCGCACGGAATCAATCCGGGCGCGGGGCGCATCCGCATCGCCCTCGTCGCGCCCGAACAGGACTGCGTGGATGCCGCGCAGCGCATGGCCCGCTTCCTGCGGGAATACTCTCCGCCCCGCTAGAAACATTGCCGTCGATGGCCGGGCTCTTTTCAACCGCTACTACATACACGAAACGATGACGACAGAACTGCAAGACATCATTGAACGAGCCTGGGACGAGCGCAACACTCTGGCCCCCGCAAACGCGGACGCCCGGATACGCGAGGCCGTCGACCAGACGCTTCAGGCCCTCGACCAAGGCAGCCTGCGCGTGGCGGAAAAGGTCGCCGGCGAATGGATCACCCATCAGTGGATCAAGAAAGCTGTCCTGCTGTCCTTCCGCCTGCAGGGCAACCGACCGATGGGACAGGCCCCGCTGCAGTTCTACGACAAGGTCGACCTGAAGTTCGCCGGCCACAGCGCGCAGGACTTTGCCGAGGGCGGTTTTCGCGTCGTCCCCCCCGCCACGGCGCGCCGCGGCGCCTATATCGGCCGCAACGTCGTGCTCATGCCCTCCTATGTGAACATCGGCGCCTATGTGGGCGAAGGCACCATGGTCGACACCTGGGCCACGGTCGGGTCCTGCGCCCAGATCGGCCGCAATGTGCATTTGTCCGGCGGCGTCGGCATCGGCGGCGTGCTCGAGCCCCTGCAGGCCAATCCGACCATCATCGAGGACAACTGCTTCATCGGCGCGCGCTCGGAAGTCGTCGAGGGCGTGATCGTGGAAGAGAACTCCGTGCTGGCCATGGGCGTCTTCCTGTCGCAAAGCACGAAGATATACGACCGCGCCACCGGCGCCGTCAGCTACGGCCGCGTGCCGGCCGGCTCGGTGGTGGTGCCCGGCTCGCTGCCCGCCGCCGACGGCTCGCACAGCCTGGCCTGCGCCGTCATCGTCAAGCGCGTCGATGCCCAGACGCGCGCCAAGACCAGCGTCAACGAATTGCTGAGGGCCTGATGTCCGACGTGCGCAAACTGGCCGAAGCGCTCATCAGCCGGCCTTCCGTCACGCCCGACGACGCCGGCTGCCAGGCGCTGCTGGCCGAGCGGCTTGGGCCCAGCGGCTTCCAGGCCGAATCCATGCCCTTCGGCGTCGTGTCCAACCTATGGCTGCGGCGCGGCAGCGCGGCGCCGCTGCTGGTGTTCGCCGGCCATACCGACGTCGTCCCCACCGGTCCGCTGGAAAAATGGGACAGCGACCCATTCGTCCCGGCCGAGCGCGACGGCCTGCTCTACGGACGCGGCGCCGCCGACATGAAGAGCTCGATCGCGGCCTTCGCGGTGGCGGCCGAAGAGTTCGTCGCCGCCCATCCCGGCCATGGCGGTTCGATCGCGCTGCTCATCACTTCGGACGAGGAAGGACCCTCGGTCGACGGGACGGTGAAGGTGTGCGAGGCGCTGCGCGCGCGCAACGAGATTCCCGACTACTGCATCGTGGGCGAACCGACGTCGGTGTCGGCGCTGGGCGATACGGTCAAGAACGGACGGCGCGGGTCGCTGTCGGGGCGTCTCGCCGTGCGCGGCCGCCAGGGGCACGTCGCCTATCCGCATCTGGCCCGCAACGCGGTCCATCTGCTGGCGCCCGCGCTGGCCGAACTGACGAGCCTGCAATGGGATGCCGGCAACCAGTACTTTCCCGCCACCACCTTCCAGGTATCCAATCTGCACGCGGGAACCGGGGCGACCAATGTGGTGCCCGGAGAGGCCGTGGTCGACTTCAATTTCCGCTTTTCGACCGAGAGCACGCCCGAGGCGCTCAAGCAGCGCGTCCATGCGCTGCTGGACGCCCATGGCTTACAGTACGATCTGGAGTGGACGCTGGGCGGCGAACCCTTTCTTACGCCTCGAGGCGAGCTCAGCCGCGCCGTCAGCCGGGCCATACTGGACGAAACCGGCGTGGCGACCGAGCTGTCCACCACCGGCGGCACCTCCGACGGCCGCTTCATCGCCAAGCTTTGCCCGCAGGTGGTGGAATTCGGCCCCATCAACGCCAGCATCCACCAGACCAATGAACACATACGCATCGATACGCTGGAACCCTTGAAGAATATTTACCGCCGCACACTCGAAAACCTGCTGCTGAACGACGGAGACGCCGCATGAACGTCGCCGCGCTGGACGAACTGCACACTTTGCGCGATCTGCTGCGCTATGCCGTCAGCCGCTTCAACGCCGCCCAGCTGTCGTTCGGCCACGGCAGCGACAACGCCTGGGACGAGGCCGTGTACCTGCTGCTGCACGTACTGCATCTGCCGCTGGACACGCTGGAGCCCTTTCTCGACGCCCGCCTGACGTCCGAGGAAAAGAAGCGCTGCCTGGAGATCGTCGAGCGCCGCCTCGATGAACGCGTGCCCGCGGCTTATCTGACCGGCGAAGCCTGGCTGCAGGGGCAGCGTTTCGCGGTGGACTCGCGGGTCATCGTGCCCCGTTCACCCATCTCGGAACTGCTGGTCGAAGCGCTGCAGCCTTGGGTCGCCCACCCCGACGACGTCGATTATGTGCTGGACCTGTGCACCGGCTCGGGCTGCCTGGCGATTCTCGCGGCGCTGGCCTTCCCGAACGCGCAGGTGGACGCGGTGGATCTCTCGGAACACGCCCTGGAGGTCGCCGACCTGAACATCGAGCAGTTCGGCCTGGACGGGCGGGTGGCCACGCATCGCAGCGATTTGTTCGACCAGTTGCCTCAATGCCTGTACCAGCTGATCGTGTGCAATCCGCCCTACGTCAACGACCATTCGATGGAATCGCTGCCGCCGGAATACCGCCATGAGCCGACCATGGCGCTGGCGGGCGGCGGCGACGGCATGGACATCGTGCGCCGGTTGCTGCGCGACGCGCCGCGCTTCCTGGACGAACGCGGCATACTGGTGCTGGAGATCGGCAACGAGTACGAAAACTTCGTCAATGCCTTTCCCGAGCTCGAGCCGGTCTGGCTCAGCACGGCCAATACCGAGGATCAGATCCTGATGCTGACGCGGGAGCAGCTGGTCTCGTGATACGCGCAAACGGACTGACCCTTCGCCGCGGCACCAAGGTTCTGCTGCAGGACGCCGACTTCGTCGTCAATCCCGGCGAGCGCCTGGGCTTCGTGGGCAAGAACGGCGCGGGCAAATCGACGCTGTTCTCCCTGCTCCAGGGCCGCATCGATCTGGACGCGGGCAGCCTGTCCCTGCCCGACACCTGGCGCATCGCCAGCGTCGAACAGGAAATCACCGCGCTCGACCGGCCCGCCCGCGAGTTCGTCATCGACGGCGACACGCAACTGCGGCGCCTGCAGGCCGAGCGCGAAGCGACGCCCGACCATGACGGCCACCGCATCGCCGAGCTCGAAGCGGCGCTGGTCGAGGCCGACGCCTGGAGTGCGCCGTCTCGGGCGGAACAGCTTCTGGCCGGACTGGGTTTCGCCCCGCATGAATGGATGCGTCCGGTGGGCGAGTTCTCGGGCGGCTGGCAGATGCGTCTTGCGCTGGCGCGCGCCTTGATGGCGCCCTCGGAACTGCTGTTGCTGGACGAGCCCACCAACCACCTGGACCTGGACGCCATGCTGTGGCTGGAACGGTGGCTGGCGGCCTACCAGGGCACAGTGCTGCTGATCTCCCACGATACGGAGTTCCTGGACGCGGTGGCGCGTTCGATACTGCATTTCGATCATGGCAAGCTGGTGCGCTACCGCGGCGGCTACGAGGACTTCCTGACGCAGCGGGCCGAACGCCTGCGCCAGACCCGCATCGCCTGGGAGCGACAGACGCGCGAAACGGCCCGGCTGCAGAGTTTCATCGATCGCTTCAAGGCCAAAGCCACCAAGGCCAAGCAGGCGCAAAGCCGGGTCAAGGCCCTGGCCCGCATGGAAACGCTGGCGCCGCTGCACGCCGAGGCCGGCATAGACATCCGAATTCCCGATCCGGGCAATGTGCCCGATCCCTTGCTTACGCTGCACGATGTGTCGGTCGGCTATACGGCGGGTGACGAAGGCCCCGGCAAGGCGGTGTTGAAGGATGTGACGCTGATGCTGCGCGCCTCCAGCCGCATCGGCGTACTGGGCGTCAACGGCGCCGGCAAGAGCACGCTGATCAAGACGCTGGCCGGCGAACTGCCGGCGCTGGCGGGCGAACTCAAGGCATCGAAGGGGCTGAACATCGGCTATTTCGCGCAGCAGCAGCTGGACATGCTGCGCCTGGACGAAACGCCCCTGCAGCACCTGGCCCGCTTGGCGCCCCAGACCCGCGAGCAGGAACTGCGCAACTATCTGGGCGGCTTCGGTTTCAGCGGCGATACGGTCAATAGCCAGGTGGCGCCGATGTCGGGCGGGGAGAAGGCCCGGCTGGCCCTCTCGCTGATCGTCTGGCAAAAACCCAATCTGCTGCTGCTGGACGAGCCCAGCAACCACCTGGACGTGGACACCCGCGAGGCGCTGGCGACGGCGCTGGCCGAATTCGAAGGCAGCGTGCTGCTGGTCTCGCACGACCGGCATCTGCTGCGCACGACGGTGGACAGTTTCTGGATCGTGGCGGACGGGGCCGTGCTGGAGTTCGACGGCGACCTGGAGGACTACCGTTCGTGGCTCAACGAGCGCACGGCTGTGCAACGGGAGGCTGCGCGCAGCCAGGCTTCGGCGGCGGCTGATGCGCCGGTGGACCGCAAGGCCCAGCGCCGCCAGGAAGCGGAGGAACGCCAACGGCTTTCGGCGCTGCGCAAGCCGATCGAGACGTCGCTCAAGAAGCTCGAGACGCGCATGGAGCGCGATCGCAAGCGCTTGGACGAGTTGAATGCGCTGATCGCCGACCCGGAGTTCTATTCGGATTCCCGGCGCGATGAACGGCCTGCTGTTCTGGCCGAGCATGGGGAGTTGAGCAAGCAGATGGATGCGCTCGAAGAGGAGTGGCTGCTGCTGCAGGAAGAGCTGGAAGGCTTGTCTTGAACTCTTTAACCACCCAGCCAATTGGATGGCCCTGTTTTGAGTCTTTGAGCCGGCGTGGGGCGGGCTCCTATTTTGGGCGCCGCTCGCTGCGGTCCGGCTTCGCCGGACTTCCCTCCTACCCTATCATTTTCGGGGCGCCCGCAATGGAATGGACGCCCCTACTCGTAACGGCATCGATGTGCCAAAGTGGAGGTGTTGTTCTACCACTTAAACCGAGAGGAGCGTCCACCATGAAGATTACAACCATCGGCATCGACTT
>Ga0180220_1001602_pt1 | contig 16285 bp, 15 predicted proteins | sample eDN5th37CBELigBY_FD_151335 | JGI IMG/M metagenome (GOLD analysis project Ga0180220, IMG submission 151335) | Enriched backyard soil microbial communities from Emeryville, California, USA - eDNA 5th pass 37_C BE-Lig BY (version 2) (version 2) | ecosystem: Environmental > Terrestrial > Soil >...
AGCTTTATTCACTGATTTTTCAATTCAAAAAGAAAAGCTCCCCTCCAGGTTAAGACAGGATACAGTAATATCAAGGCGATGTCTTTTCACTAAAAACCGAGTAGTAATTTATATAAAGAAGAGAAAATCAGACACAAAATTAGCTGCTTAGTTAGGAGGTAATTTTATTGGCAGCGAAAGACTAATTTTCCAGATCAGTCAGCTCTGAAACATTATTCTCTTTTTGATTTTTTAAATAGTCAGACGGTGAAACCTTATATACTTCTTTAAAGCAGGTGCTGAAATACCCCGAACTGCTGAAGCCGATCATATATGCGATTTCAGAGATAGTATTTTCTCCTAAGTCTAATAGCTGCCGCCCCCGTTTCAGCCTTATATCACGTACAAACTCTACGGGCGACATATTAGTCAGACTTTTCAGCTTTTTATAAAATGTTGTACGCCCCATGCCGGCCGCTTCGGCAACAGAATCAATATTAAACTGCGGATCGGCCATATTGGTTTCCACAATAGCGATCACATCTTTCAGGAATTTCTCGTCTTTCGAAGTAATTGGTACTTCGCCCGGCTCTAACTTCAATACTTTTCGGCTGTTCAGCAGCGATTCATATAATTTTCTCCGCTGTCGCAGCAGGTTTTCTACAGAAGCAGTTATATGCTCGAGATGAAACGGTTTCGTAATATAAAAGTCCGCTCCATACATTAGCCCTTTTATCTGATTTTCTACCGATGACTTCGCGGTTAAAAGTATAACCGGAATATGACTTGTCGAGATGTCATTTTTCAGCTTATCAAGCATTTGTATTCCGTCCATGTTTGGCATCATCACATCACTGATGATCAAATCTGGCAGCTGTTCCAAAGCTATTTTCAGTCCTTCTTCTCCATCTGCCGCCTGCAGCACCCGGTATGCTGATACAAGCTGATCCACAAGGAAGCTCCGGAGATCTTTATTATCCTCAACAATTAAAATAGTTGATTTACCATCGCCGGCACTTTGATAAACTCCTTGTTCTTTTAACAGATTAACAGACAGATCTGTGTATCTGGCAGCTGAAGCAGCGGCCACCTGAGGTTCGTCCAAATCTTTGGCTGAAAAATGTTCTTTTCCCGTTTTAAGCTCAAGTACAAAGGTCATTCCACAGGTTTTATTATTAAAGGCGGAGATCTGTCCTTTATGGGCTAATATAATTTCTTTGGAAAGTGCCAGGCCTATTCCCGTACCTTTATTTGCATTGTCGTGATTCTGACCTCCTTCGTAATAAAGTTCAAAAATATTCGATAGTTCATCTGACGCTACTCCTGTTCCCTCATCTTTTACACTAATTGTAAATTTCTCTCCGCCGGCTTTACATGCTATTGTAATCTCAATCGTTTTGTTGTCAGGAGTGAATTTAAAAGCATTAGACAAAAGATTATATATCACGATATCCATCTTCTCCTCATCAAGCCAGGCATAGAGCTCATTCTCTTCCGAAGTGATCAACAGCCGGATATTTTTTTCCCTCGCTGTTTCAGAAAAATACCCTGCGATATCCCGGATAAAAGATATTACTTCCACTTCTGAAACTTTTAAACTCATTTTTCCACTCTGTATCTTCCTGAAATCAAGCAGCTGGTTAATGAAACGTATCATCCGGTTTGCGTTCTTGTTAACCACATGCAGGTATTCCAAGCCTTTTTCACTCAGTTTTTCTGAGTCGGCCATTCTCCGCAGCGGATTAATAATCAGTGTAAGCGGAGTGCGGAGTTCATGAGATATATTTGTAAAAAACTGCAGCTTTAGTTCAGTAAGCTTTTGCTCAACTACAACCCTGTTCCGCAGGCGGATCATTGTTGTTATTATTCTACGGGCTGCCTGCAGCAGGATAACAGCAATTATAAAGTATCCGGCATAGGCCCAGCCCGTACGCCAGGGCGGAGGAAGAATAGTTATCGCTATGCTTTTTTGAGGTGTATTATTAAAAAAATCTTTGTTAACACTTTTTACTTTGAAGACATAATCACCTGGCGGAAGCTGACTGTAAGTTGCTTTCTTCTGGTTTTTAACATAATGCCATTCGTTATCAAAACCCTCCAGCATGTAAGCGTAATGAATACTGTGGCCGGCACGATAATCAAGCACGGAATAATCAATACTTAAAACATTCTGATTGTGCTTCAGTACAACCTTATCGGTACTGTTTAAGGCATATATCAGCGGAGAGCCTGATATGCCCGCTGCAATATCAGTATTGTATAACTGCAGATTGGTTAAAGCGATGCTGGCGTTGAATTTTTTCCTGTTTATTTTATCAGGAAGAAAGGAGATAAAACCATTTATACAGCCAAAATACAATCTGCCTGATTTTGATCTAAAGCATGCTGCTTCTGAAAACCCTGATCTGGGCAGCCCGTCGTAAGAATCGTAATTTTGAAAGCTTTTGTTTTTTACCGAGAGTCTGGAAAGACCGTTCTCTGTAGCTATCCAAAGGTTTCCGTGGCTGTCATCAGTGATACTTAGAATAATATCATTAGGAAGCCCATGTTCCCGGGTATATATCTCAAACCTTAACTGCTTACTTTTACTATCCTCCCCGATAAACCTGTTCAGACCACCACCGAACGTACCTATCCACATCTGTCCCTGGCGGTCCTTATAAATAAACTGTACATCATTATTCCCGAGACTGTGCGGATCACCGGGAACCTTTACGGCTGCAAGAAATTTATACGTTTCAGGATTTCCCTGGTCAGGATCAAACCTTAACAGTCCATCGGTAGCCGCAATCCAGATTTTTCCATCATCACTTTCTTCCAAATGCCGAATGACATTAAATGAGGCATCAGGATAATTTCTGAAAGAATTACGACTGTTTTTAAAAGACAGATGACGGCCGCTGCCTACAATAAGATTAAGGCCGCCCCCGAAAGTCCCTACCCATATCCTCCCTTTTCTGTCCTCAAGAACAGAATAGATCATATTACTGCTGATACTACTGTTATCAGCTGGGTTATGCACATACCGTACGAGATGAAACTTTGAACGAGCCGCGTCTGCCGGCTCGGCCCGAAACAGTCCCTGCCCTTTTGTTCCAATCCAGATTATTCCCCGCCTGTCTTCTTTTATTGTATAAATACTGCCTAAAGCATTTTGATCCAGATTTGTAAATATACCTTTCACCGGTTCACCGTCACGATATACATACAAACCTCCGCTTTTGGCCGCTATCCAAATCCGGCCGCTGCTATCTTCGAACATAGCCCTTACTTCATTCTCGCCAGGTTTTGAAGAATTAGGTTTTAGTATCTGATGACTGAAACTATTTCCCGGGAACACAGCCTTGTGAAGACCGCCATACCTGGTGCTAAGCCATAATACACCAGTATGATCACTGTAAAAACACGAAACAACATTGGAAAACTGCTGGTCGGCAGCTTGGGGCTCATTATAGAAGTATGCGATAGTTCCAATGGACGAATCGTAATATCCGAAACCACCGCCTTTCATACTCACCCACAGCACACCGTTCACATCTTCAAAAACCGAATATGTTCTATCCTGAACCGGCTTTGTTCCCAGAGCAGGATTACCGCCTTCTTTTTTCTGTACAAACAATTTAAACTGTTCATTACCCGGATCAAATTTTATGACACCAGCGGCAGGAGGTTCTATCCATACATTCCCGGTCCTGTCTTCATACAAAGAAAAAAATGAACTATACCCCGGCATCTTTTTAAAAGACAGTACGGATGTTTTCAAATCGAGTATTGCAAGCCCTGAATTGTTGGTAGATAAATACAAGCGGTTTTGTTTTGAGGCAAGCAGCGCATTAATCGGTTTTCCAGGTGTAATTGATTTTATTTTAAACAAACGTGCCTGCTGATTATACTCAATTAGCATTCCCTGATCAGTACCGAAATAAACATGCCCGTTATATTCTGCTGCATTTTTGAACGTATAATTGGTTCCGAACGATTTCTTTCCGCTGCTGAAATTCAGATACTGCCTGAATCTGCCTCCACGTTTTTCAAGGCATACCAGCCCTGCACTGGTTCCTACCCATATTTTTCCTTTACTATCTTCAAATAAAAAATTAACCTTATCTGAAGGAAGATAAAACTCGTCTTTACCACTAGCATTGTAAGCGTATACTTCCAAAACTGTATCAGCGGCGCCTTGTTCGACACACAGGACTCCCTGAGCTTCGGTCAGCAGCCATGTCTCACCTGCAGTGCCTGGTATAATTTTTTCAATAACAATATCCTCAATATTACGGCCGGTTATAGTTTTTGTAACCGCGATGAATTTTTCTGTAGATTTATCAAATCTGTATACTTTGTTATCGTAAGTTTTTACCCACAGATAACCTTTTTTGTCTTCAATAATATTTCTGATCTTATTATTCCTGAGACTGGACCTGTCGCCCGGGCGGGCTTTGTATGTTATAAAATTACTTCCGTCGAACCGGTTAATGCCATCCCATGTCCCAAACCACATGAACCCTTCACGGTCGCGGGTCATGCAGAGTACACCATCATGAGATAAGCCATCAGCAGTAGAATAGTGGCGGATCTGGCTTTTCAGCTTCTGCCCAAAAGAAGCTTGAGGATATAACAAAACAGCACAAAAAAGGCACAAAACACCTTTTAGCGCATGTTCAAGAAAATACCTTTCAAAGCGTCCCATCTCATTAAAAGCTTTCACACTATTACACTAAGATGCAAAAAAATTACACAGCTTAATCAATTTTGAATAGAAATGGAGTTGAAGTCATATACTTCCCTCCTTGTGTTGTTGTAAACAAATAAGCTGGTTTGTCATCAATCAGCAATATCTGAGGCCTTTCAAACCTGCCATATTTCTTCAAATGCGGAGGAGGTTCCGGCTGTTTGATATAATGCGGCGCATCATAATAAGCAATAAGGGGTTCGGACCAATGAATACCATTGTCTGACTCCAAGATCAAGCCATATTTATGATTATATACCCCCATATCACGTGCAATCAGTTTAAACTTTCCGTCTTCCCTCCACACAAATGCATCTTCAAACTGTGTATTATTTCCACGGCTGGAAAAATCAATTATCGGGTTATCCTTGTATTTGTGGTATGGCCCTTCCAGTTTATCGGCGATTGCAAGGCCATATTTTCTGTTTCCCCTGATTAGCGGATTCTCGGCATTATTATACTCATCTGTATTCCAGGATTTGTAATAAAGCCAGTATTGTCCATTCGGATGCTTTATGAAAGCGGGATTGGTTGTGCAATGGTCATCCCATGCCCCAGGCTCTCCGGCTTCAAGCAGCGGCGTATCAGGGCGCTGCCAAGGTCCATATAAAGAATCTGAAACAGCAAGGCCGATACGTTTCGTATTGGTTTTACCGTTTGAATTTCCCATATAGAACAGGCAGTATTTATTATCAACTTTCTTAATCAAAGGATTATGGCAGGTAGTTCCATCCCAGAAACCTGCCCCTCTCGGTGCTAATACGGTACTAACATATTGATAAGGCCCTTCTGGACGATCGGCCACCGCATGCGCTATTTCTGAACCGTTTATCCATCCGCTCATTTTCTTCTTGGCATCCCATCGGGAGAAAAACAAGTGAATCTTTCCGTCTGGCCCCGCAATTGGACTATTGCACCATACATAATAGTTTTCCATCTCCAACACCCGGCCAACAGGTTTCAAACGGCGTGCAAAATCAGAAACCGGCTCAGTGAGAATCCCTGCTTTCAAAATATCAGGAAAGAAGCTCCATGAAGCAGCCAGAGTGAGGGCGGAAATAAAACTTCTGCGTTCCATGGTTTTGTTTATAATTCAAAGACCTAAATTAGAAAACAATACAGTTTAGACTATCATGCACTGTCCTGCCTGGTTTCTTTAAAACAGCAGAAAAACAGCACTAAAGCTTATCAATCACTTGATTTTCCGGCGCTTGCAAACTTAACTTCAAGCGGACTGCTGTTTCTTTACTAAAAAGTCTTTTAAATAAAAGGGTTCGAAATAAGCGGTATCTTCAAAATCCTTTTTCAGGAATTTATGATATGCAGGAACGGTCAGCCAGGCGGCTGAATTAACAAAATCAGGCACTGTCACAGCATTTGGGTGCGGTCCTAAAACTGGTTCGCATTTCAGAGCTCCATCCCCAAAGAAGATCATTTTATTTTTCTCAAGTATGCTGCTGAACGAACTTTCATCAATAATCTTTGCTTCTGTCGGCCAGACTTCCCTTCCTGAAGCATCCCAAACACCGGTATAAACTTCCATGCGGCGGGCATCGATCATGGGACAGTATAAGGCGTTTTCATCTGGTTTAATTGAAATCATTCCTGCTGCCATAGCCTGAAGCGTATTCACGGCAATTAGCGGAATATCGAGCGCATAACATAAGCCTTTTGCTGTAGAAACTCCGATCCGCAAGCCCGTGTAGGAACCCGGACCTTTACTTACTGCTACGGCACTCAAATCCTTCATCGCCTTTCCTGCCTGACGCATAACTTCTTCAATGAAAAGGGTAGTACTGGATGCGTGTATATTTCTTTCGTTCAGTTCCTGAACAGCGATCGTTTTTCCGTTCTCTGATAATGCCGCTGAACAGCAGGTAGTGGCGGTTTCAATTTGAAGAATAAGCATGGGAAGAATAAAAAGTCAAAATTAAAAAACTTTGCCCGACTCGACGGCTTAAAAAGCTATTTATAAAGCTCGAAAAACTTATTTACGGTACAGGATCGTGTCCATGTCCACCCCAGGGATGGCATCGGGATAGACGTTTCAAGGTAAGCCAGCCGCCTTTAAAAGGGCCATACTTTTTAATTGCTTCGATCCCATATTGCGAGCAGGAGGGTGTAAAGCGGCAGGATGCGCCAAGCAGAGGCGATAAAAGGTATTGATACAGCCTTATTAGCAGAATAAATATCCATTCAAAAGTTCGCTTAACTATCTCTGCCAGCCATTTCATCCTGATAAGATTGAATTAAGCGCTCGAAAACCGCGAGCAGTTTTTTTTCTATCAACTGATAACTGCTTATTTCTTTCCCGATATAGTTAACCGCTAAAAACAGCTGCCGGCCTTCAGCAATAAAACAATACAAATTATTGTTTTTATGCAGACGGTATGCCTCTCGAATACGGCGCCTGATCAGATTGCGGTCATGCGCACGCTTAAACCTGCGTTTCGAAACATTTATAATAACCTGCACAGGAACTCCATCCTGCCGGGAATCACTAAGCCAGGTTACTCGAAAAGGATATAAAAGAAAAGAAGAACCGTTATGAAAAAGCTGCTCAATGCGCTTTTTACTGCATAACCGTTCTTCTTTTTTAAATGTAAACATCTCCTGACTGCTTTAAGCCTGATGCGGACCAGCTAGTCCACAAGTTAATTTTTTGGCCGTAACCAGCAGTCGGAAATTAAGCTTTATGGCGGCGCTCGTCAGATACAGTTAGCCTTTTTCTGCCTTTTGCCCTTCTGGAAGCAAGTACCCTTCTGCCGTTAGCCGTGCTCATGCGCTCTCTAAACCCATGTTTGTTTCTTCTTTTACGTAGAGAAGGCTGAAATGTTCTTTTCATGACGTTATATTATATCTGTAAAATACTTTTAAAAACAAGAGCGCAAATATAGGGCGATTTTTTTTCAAAATCAAACAACAAACTTACTTTGCTGCCTGATTCCTTATGGCGTCGCGAATTTCAGTAAGCAGCACTTCCTCTTTAGTAGGCGCAGGAGGCACTTCCGGGGCAGCCGCTTTCTCACGTTTAAGGCTGTTGATACCTTTAACAAGCAGGAAAATACAGAAAGCAACGATCAAAAACTGAATAACAGTATTAATGAAATTACCATATCGTATAGCTACCTCTGCCGTATTTGCAGCGGCATCCGCAGGTTTGATCACCCACTGTTTATTGGAAAAATCAATACCCCCGCTGATATAACCGATAGGAGGCATCAATATATCATCCACCAGAGACGTTACTATTTTTCCAAATGCAGCTCCAATGATCACACCGATTGCCAGATCCATCACGCTGCCACGCATGGCAAACTCTTTGAATTCTTTGATTATAGCCATTGATTTATATATAAACGATAAAACAATAATTTAATGCTTAAAGATAAAATTATCCTCACAAAATTGCATAATTGTTTTAAACACCTCTTATTTACCCTTATATTATTATTATGTAGTTTTGCAGTTATACATTATGCTAAGACAGAACCTACAACAGAAGTTACTACAGAAGCTTTCGCCACAGCAAATCCAATTTATAAAACTATTACAAATTCCAACAGTATCGCTTGATACACGGATAAAAGAAGAGCTGGAAGATAACCCTGCTTTAGAAGACCTGAGTTTGGCAGATATTAAAGAGCCCGTTGAAGAGTACCCTGATCACGACCCTGATGAGGAAGCATTTAACTCGGAAGGAAATGATGAACTGGATGAATTTAACATTGAAGATTACCTGCAGGAAGACAATGTAAACGAATACGGCTCCCGCTATGACCATAATGGTGACGATGACGAGGACCGGAAAGAAATCCCAATAGCTGTTCAAAATTCTTTTTTTGAAAACCTGCAGCAACAGCTCGACTTAGTTCCTTTATCTGATAAAGATTTTATAATTGCCCAGCAGATTATTGGGAGTCTTGATGATGACGGATACCTCCGCCGGCCTATTGCCTCTTTAATTGATGATCTGGCTTTTTCTCAAAATGTGATGGCCGAAGAAGAGGAAGTAGAAGAAATGCTGAAACTGATTCAGACATTCGATCCCCCGGGCATAGGTGCCCGAGATTTGCAGGAATGCCTTATAATACAGCTTCGAAAGCGGGACCAGGATAATCCACTTGTCCAGAAAGCTATCATCATTGTGGAGGACTACTTGGACGAGTTTACCCGTAAACATTATGAAAAGCTCGAAAAAGCTTTAAATATGGACTCTGAAGAGCTTCGGGAAGTAGTGAATGAAATCTTAAAACTAAACCCGAAACCCGGCGATGCCAGCGGAACAACCACCAAGCAGCTTCAGATTATTCCTGATTTTCACATTACAAACAATGATGGCGTCCTCGTACTAACATTGAATGCTAAAAATGCACCTGAACTGCGGGTAAGCCGCTCTTATCAGGAAATGTTTGAACACTACGAAAAAACGCCGCAGAAAGATAAAAAGCTTAAGGAGGCTGTGCAGTTTGTAAAGCAAAAACTGGATTCTGCCAAGTGGTTCATTGACGCGATAAAACAACGCCAGCAGACACTGCTGAAGACAATGAACGCTATCATGAATTATCAGTACGATTATTTTCTTACCGGAGACGACCGGAATCTGAAGCCAATGATCTTAAAAGATATCGCTGATCGTATCGGCATGGATATTTCGACCGTATCCAGGGTGGCTAATTCTAAATACGTGCAGACAGAATTTGGCACTTTTCTGCTCAAGTCCTTTTTCTCTGAAGCCATACAAATGGATAGCGGCGAAGAGGTTTCGAACAAAGAAGTAAAGAAAATATTAGAGGAGTGTATCAACAACGAAGATAAGCGCAATCCACTTGCTGATGAAAAACTGACAGAAATTCTTAAAGAGAAGGGTTATAACATCGCCCGTCGTACTGTGGCAAAATACCGTGAAGCAATGAACATTCCTGTAGCCAGGCTGCGTAAAGAACTATAAAATTCAATGAAGCTGGAGGTATTTAATGAACCTCCAGCCCTATTGCTTTCGCAATTAAAATAATTTTGCTGAGCCAGCTCTGCAACAGTGTTTCCTTCCCTTTATCATATCGGACAGTGAGCAGAAACTCACGCTGTTCTCCCAACCTGCTTCCTGGAAAATCATATTCCAGTCCGCTGTTTAAAAATCTTCCAAAATCATATTCCAAAGCAATTGAAGCTGCCTTTATATTACCTGAGGTCCATTCTTCCTGCTCGTAAAGATTTAAAACTTCACTGGTTGTACGTCCAAGCAGAAACGCGAAGTCCTCTGCTGCATATCCATTTGCCTGAGCTGTCTTTTTTACAATTTTACCAAAATGCATTGCGGCCTTGTCCCTTTAATTTTTACTCTTTTTTTTCGAATCAGAGACCAAAAGGTTACATCAATCTTAAAACTCTTTCTACAGCAATTAGAAAGCATAAAAAAAGCCGCTTGCGATAAGCGGCTTTTTTTGTGTTCGATGTTAAAGATTATTTTTTATCATCTTCTTTAACTTCCTCGAAGTCAACGTCTGTTACCTGATCGCCTGCATCAGTCTGTCCTGCAGTATTCCCTGCTCCGGCAGTATCCTGTGCTGTTCCTTGAGCAGCTTTATACATTTCTTCGGAAGCGGCGTTCCAAGCGTTCTGCAGTTCGGTCTGGGCTGCATCAAGATCACCAAAGCTTTTAGCAGCATGTGCGTCCTTCAGTTTTTTTAATGCTTCCTCAATCGGAGCTTTCTTATCAGCGGAGATCTTATCTCCATATTCACTTAACTGTTTCTCTGTAGAGAAGATCAGAGCGTCGGCAGCATTCAACTTATCGATTTCCTCTTTCGCTTTTTGGTCTGCTTCCGCATTTCTTTCAGCCTCTTCACGCATCTTTTTGATCTCGTCTTCTGTAAGGCCGGAAGAAGCTTCAATACGGATCTTCTGCTCTTTACCGGTAGCCTTGTCTTTAGCAGAAACATTCAGGATACCATTGGCATCAATATCGAAAGTAACTTCGATCTGAGGTACTCCGCGTGGTGCGGGTGGAATTCCATCCAGGTGGAAACGCCCGATAGTACGGTTATCTTTCGCCATTGGACGCTCTCCCTGCAGAATATGTATTTCCACAGAAGGCTGATTGTCTGACGCGGTAGAGAACACTTCTGATTTCTTTGTTGGAATGGTGGTATTAGCTTCGATCAGCTTGGTCATTACCCCGCCCATAGTTTCAATACCTAAAGAAAGCGGAGTCACATCCAGCAGGAGTACGTCTTTAACTTCACCTGTTAATACGCCTCCCTGAATTGCTGCACCGATAGCGACAACCTCATCTGGGTTAACACCTTTTGAAGGCTCCTTGCCAAAAAAGCTCTTAACCGCCTCCTGTATTGCAGGAATACGGGTGGAACCACCAACTAATATCACTTCATCAATTTCACCGGCAGATAAACCTGCATTTCTCAATGCTGATCTGCAAGGCTCAATTGTACGCTTTATCAGGCTGTCAGCCAGCTGCTCAAACTTTGCTCTGGATAATGTTCTTACCAAGTGCTTAGGACCGGTTTGGTCAGCTGTGATATAAGGCAGGTTAATTTCGGTTTGTGTAGAGCTTGATAATTCAATCTTTGCCTTTTCAGCGGCTTCTTTCAAACGTTGCAAGGCCATCGCGTCTTTACGCAGATCTATTCCGGTTTCAGACTGAAACTCTGATGCAAGCCAGTCAATAATTACCTGGTCAAAATCATCACCGCCAAGGTGAGTGTCTCCGTCGGTAGATTTTACTTCGAAAACGCCGTCACCTAACTCCAGGATCGAAACGTCGTGAGTACCGCCTCCACAGTCGAAAACAGCAATCTTCATATCCTTATGGGCTTTATCCAATCCATAAGCAAGGGCTGCTGCCGTGGGCTCGTTGATGATCCGGCGGACATTTAATCCAGCAATCTCCCCAGCTTCTTTTGTAGCCTGACGCTGAGCATCATTAAAATAAGCAGGAACGGTAATTACTGCTTCTTTTACTTCCTGACCCAAAAAATCTTCAGCTGTTTTCTTCATTTTCTGAAGAATCATTGCTGATATTTCCTGTGGTGTATATTTTCTGTCATCAATTTCAACACGAGGGGTGTTGTTGTCGCCTCTTACAACACTGTAAGGCACACGCTGAACTTCTTTCGCGGCAACTTCATCGTAACTACTACCCATGAAACGCTTGATAGAGTAAATAGTCTTCCTTGGGTTAGTGATGGCCTGCCTTTTTGCCGGATCACCAACTTTACGCTCACCGTTCTCAACAAAAGCTACAATAGATGGTGTTGTACGCTTACCTTCGCTATTTGTTATAACGACTGGTTCGTTTCCCTCCATTACAGCTACACACGAGTTGGTGGTTCCTAAGTCGATTCCAATAATTTTTGACATGTTATATTATCCTTTCTAAGATTTTAATTCCTGATAGATTGTAAATCTCAGAGAGTGTAACAAGGCTTATGCCAATCTGCCCGTGTCAGGCTGATAAAGTTGATTTGACAGCCAAATTACAGAAAACAAAAGCAGTAAAAAGACAGTTTGAGTGACAGTATGACAGAAAACAAAAAGCAGCTATAAAATTATAGCTGCTTTCCGTTCTAAAAATAAAGGAGTTTTATTTTATTTTTCTTTTTCTTCGGCTTCATCTGAAGGTGCATTTTCTGGTGCGGCTTCCGCTGGTGAAGAAACTTCTTCTTCCGGTGCAGCGGCTGATTCTTCAGCTTTTACTTCAGCAGCTTTTTTAGATCTGCCTGAACCGCGGCGGCGTGTTGATTTTTTCTCAGGTGCTGCAGAGGCAGTATAAACCTCGTTGTAATCTACCAGCTCGATCAAAGCCATCTCAGCATTATCACCTAAACGGTTCTGAAGTTTTAAAATACGGGTATAGCCTCCTGGACGGCTGGCAACCTTTTCAGCCACTTCACGAAACAATATCGCAACTGTTTCTTTATTTTGAAGGTAACTAAAAACGGTACGGCGTGAATGCGTGGTATCGCTTTTAGATTTGGTGATCAATGGTTCTACATACTTGCGCAGCTCCTTTGCTTTAGCCAGCGTTGTGGTAAGCCTTTTATGAAGGATGAGTGACGATGCCATGTTAGCCAGCATTGCTTTACGATGGCTATCGGTGCGGCCTAAGTGATTGTGTTTTTTTCCGTGTCTCATTTTTTTAATGTTTCGTGCATACCGTTCCGCCAGCGGGCAGAGGAATTATGCATCAGGTCGCTTTTTTTTAATTATTCTTCGTCCAGTTTAAATTTCGAAAGGTTCATTCCAAAAGATAATCCTTTGGATTTAACCAGATCCTGAATTTCAGTAAGTGATTTTTTACCGAAGTTTCTGAATTTAAGCATATCGGCAACATCATAAGAAACAAGATCCGCTAATGTGCGTATATCAGCAGCTTTCAGACAGTTTAATGCCCGCACAGAAAGATCAAGATCAACGAGTTCAGTCTTCAAAACCTTCCGCATATGCAGGATCTCTTCGTCTACTTCTTTAGTCTCTTCTTTAGCCTGTGCCTCAAGCATAATATTTTCATCAGAGAAAAGCATAAAGTGATGGATCAGGATCTTGGCCGCCTCTTTCAAAGCATCTTCAGGATGAATTGAACCATCGGTAGAGATATCGAGCAAGAGCTTTTCATAGTCGGTCTTCTGCTCTACCCGATAGTTTTCTATCGTGTACTTTACGTTCTTTATTGGAGTATAGATAGAGTCAATCGCTATCACTCCAAGAGGTGAGTCAGCTGTTTTGTTTTCCTCTGCCTGAACATATCCCCGGCCCTTGTTAACAGTCAGTTCAATTTCAAGCGTAACAGAAGACTCCATGTTACAGATGACAAAATCAGGGTTCAATACAGTGAAATTACTCGAAAACCGGGTAATATCTCCGCCTTTGAACTGCTCTTGTCCGTTAATTATAACAAATATCTTTTCAGAGTCACCAGATTCGCCGGTTTTCTTAAACCGTACCTGCTTTAGATTTAGAATGATCTCTGTTACATCTTCTACAACACCCTTTATGGTAGAGAACTCGTGCGACACCCCTGAAATACGAACAGAAGTGATCGCGTATCCCTCTAAAGAGGATAACAGAATCCGACGTAAGGCATTGCCTATGGTAACACCGAAACCCGGTTCTAACGGACGAAATTCAAACGTACCGTCGAAATCCGTAGATTTCTGCATGATAACTTTATCAGGTTTCTGAAATGCTAAAATTGCCATTTATAGTGTTTTAAATGTGTTAAATTATAAACTGCTCCCCTAATCTGGAAGCAGTTTAATATCATTATTTTGAATATAACTCGACGATAAGATTTTCCTTGATATTTTCAGGGATTTCGTCGCGGTTCGGATAATTCAGGAATTTTCCTTCTAAATCACCGGCATTCCATTCCAGCCAGGCAAATTTATTCAGTTTTCGTCCGGCAACAGAATTGCTGATAGCTTCGAGAGATTTTGAACGCTCTCTAACAGCTACAACATCGCCAGGACGCAGGGAGTAGGAAGGAATATTCACTACTTCACCATTCACGGTAATGTGTTTATGGCCTACCAGCTGGCGTGCAGCGGCACGCGTAGGTGCAATACCTAATCGGTATACTGTATTATCCAGGCGGGCTTCCAACAGTTTCAGAAAGTTTTCGCCGGTAATGCCGCCTTTAGCAGAAGCTTTATCAAACAAGTTTGCAAACTGACGCTCAAGCATTCCGTAAGCTGCTTTCACTTTCTGTTTTTCCATTAACTGCAAACCGTATTCAGACTGCTTTCCTCTTCTGCGTGAAGAACCATGCATTCCGGGAGGATAATTTTTACGCTCTAAAGCCTTGTCAGGACCGAAAATAGGCTCTCTGAACCTACGGGCAATTTTAGATTTTGGACCAGTGTATCTTGCCATGTTGTTGTTCTTTAAAGTATCATCCCGCCTTAAGCGGGTGAATCTTAGCTTTAAATTTTATAGTGTTTATTTAATTTCTTTTTACTGCTTATTATTATTTCACTCTAAAAAGCGATGGAATAAGCATTAAACGCGTCTTCTTTTCGGAGGACGGCATCCATTATGCGGAAGCGGGGTAATATCTTTAATTGTTGTTACTTCCAGCCCTGCAGTCTGAAGCGTGCGGATAGCGGATTCACGCCCCGCTCCAGGCCCCTTAACAAATACTTCAACCTTACGTAATCCTAAATCGTAAGCTACTTTGCCACAATCAGCAGCAGCCTGTGAAGCGGCATACGGAGTGTTCTTCTTAGAACCTTTAAATCCCATTTTACCGGCTGAAGACCAGGAAATAGCCTGACCCTGGGTGTTAGTCAGCGTGATAATGATATTATTAAACGTGGCGTTAATGTGCGCCTGGCCGGCAGGCTCTATTACAACAATTCGTTTTTTTGTTACTTTTTTAGTTTTAGCCATTTTTTTAAGATGTGAGCTTGGAGAAGACAGCCTCTTACTCCAACCTGTTTTATTCTTTTAACCTTCTTATTTTTAATTTAAGATATTAAACAATAGAGGTCTCACATCTACTATCTAACATCTTCAAATCTCTTAATTATTTAGAAGCTTTTTTCTTGTTAGCAACAGTTTTACGTCTTCCCTTTCTTGTGCGGGAGTTATTCTTAGTGCGCTGGCCCCTTACCGGCAAACCTCTGCGATGACGCAGGCCGCGGTAACAGCCAATATCCATCAGCCGCTTTATATTTAACTGAACTTCAGAACGAAGCGCTCCCTCTACTTTAATCTGATCGTTAATGATCGTACGGATCGCTGTTAACTGCTCGTCAGTCCACTCCTGCACTTTCACATCGAATCCTATACCTGCCTGAGTTAAGATATTCTGTGCGGTCGAACGGCCGATTCCGTAAATGTAAGTGAGGCCGATTTCGCCTCTTTTGTTCTTTGGTAAATCAATACCTGCTATCCTTGCCATATTTTATTTAATGATTGATGATTTTCCGGGGAAATCCCCGGAGAATGATCGATTAATTGAATGCGGCTGTCCAAAGGAAATTTTCGGAGATTTACCGAACGAGCAATGCCAATCATTCATTAATTCAATCCTTCAATAATTCTTTATCCCTGACGCTGTTTGAATTTAGGATTCTTTTTGTTTATCACGTAAAGCTTACCCTTACGACGGATAATCTTACAATCCGCACTGCGCTTTTTTATCGATGCTCTAACTTTCATTGCTATTTATATCTATAAGTTATTCTGCCTTTTGTTAAATCGTATGGAGACATTTCAAGCTTTACCTTGTCTCCTGGAAGTATTTTAATGTAATGCATGCGCATTTTTCCAGAAATATGTGCAATAATTTCATGTCCATTTTCTAATTCAACACGAAACATTGCATTAGATAATGCTTCTTTTATTACTCCGTCCTGCTCAATAGAGGCCTGTTTAGCCATATGATATTGATTTTTACTTAATTATGCCCGGGGTTACGGGGATGCAAAATTAAACAAAAATTGTTATAATTTAATTTTTTTGTTTTAAAACTTCTTCAATTAGCTCAAAGGTGGTGAGCACTTCAGCTTTATCCTTTCTTACCGCCACGGTATGCTCAAAATGGGCAGAAGG
>Ga0180220_1001603_pt1 | contig 16282 bp, 16 predicted proteins | sample eDN5th37CBELigBY_FD_151335 | JGI IMG/M metagenome (GOLD analysis project Ga0180220, IMG submission 151335) | Enriched backyard soil microbial communities from Emeryville, California, USA - eDNA 5th pass 37_C BE-Lig BY (version 2) (version 2) | ecosystem: Environmental > Terrestrial > Soil >...
AGTCGAATTCGCAGGCCTGCCCGATAATGATGGGTCCCGCGCCGATGATCAGAATGGACTGGATGTCGGTGCGTTTGGGCATAAAGGTTCCGTCCGTGGCTCAAGGCATGCGCGCGCCCAGCCCGCCGGGCGGCGAAGGCTCGCGTAAGGAGATGCGATTTGAGGCTAGGCGGGCCTTATAGGGGAGGATTCCCCACGACGGAACCCCGAAAGTGAGCCCCTCTTCGCGCCTATCGACGCGGGGTGGATGGTCCAGCAACCTTCGTCCGCCTCCGTTGTGCCTGCGTTGACGTGCAAATTAGGATACAGGACCAGAAAATGACTTTGGGGGATGCCTGTGAGTCCTGAATTTCTCCTGACCACGCTCATCGTAGTCGCCTCACCCGGAACCGGAGTGCTCTACACCTTGACGGCTGGACTCTCGCGCGGTGCGAAAGCCGGCATACTCGCTGCATTTGCCTGCACTCTCGGCATTCTTCCGCACATGGCTGCCGCGATTACAGGCCTCGCCGCGCTGCTGCATACGAGTGCCGTCGCCTTCCAGGTGCTGAAGTATTTGGGCGTGGCCTACCTGCTCTACATGGCCTGGAGCACGCTAAAGGAGCATGGGTCATTATCGGTCGAGAAAGATGCCGAACCGCGCTCTGCGAGGCACGTGATCGTCTCCGGCATCCTGATCAACATTCTCAATCCGAAACTCTCGGTCTTCTTCTTCGCCTTTCTCCCGCAGTTCGTAAGGGCCGACGAGCCGGATTCGCTCGCGCGCATGCTGGAGCTGAGCGCCGTTTTCATGAGCGTGACCTTCCTCATCTTCGTGATTTACGGCGTTGGCGCTGCTGCGGTGCGGACCTACGTGATCACGCGTCCGCCGGTGCTCATGTGGATGCGACGAGCCTTTGCAGCTGCGTTCGTTGGGCTCGGGGCGAAACTGGCGCTGGCCGAGCGATGACATCAGCCACGGTTATCGTCAGGCTGCATCGGTGGCGTCCCGCATTCCGGTGACCAGAATCCTTGTTGCAGCGCAACATCTCCTAAATGCAGGCGTTCATTGCCGTTTCGACTCGCGCGGGACTTGTAGTGGCCGCTTTTTTCGCGCAGTTTGATTGTCGCAATAAATGCATTTCCGTCCGGCCATTGGCGCAGTGGTCCGTATGCCGAGCGGGTGCGGTACGTGCCAGGGCTCTTTTGGGGCAGGAATAGGGTTCCTCCTCCGGCGGAGAAAACGCGAGGCGAGGAGATGTCGATCGAGGACGAGATCAGGACCCTGCAGCAGATCCCGATGTTTCGGGATCTCGATGTGAGCAAGCTCAAGCTGATGGCGTTTGCCGGTCAGAGGATCACGTACCGCGAGGGCGAGGTTCTGTTCGAAGAAGGCGACCCGCCGGACGCGGTGTACGTTGTTCTCGACGGCGAAGTGGATGTGCTCCGATCCGGCCCGGCGGGAGACGTTTTGCTTGCGCGGCTCGGCAGGACGGAGCTGATCGGTGAAATCGGCGTTCTCTGCAACAAATGCCGTAATGCGCGCATCGTCGCCCACTCGAACGTCCAGGTTCTTCGGATCGACAAGATGAGCTTCATGGAGATCGTGCAGCAGGTGCCCAGGCTCGCCATGGCCATCATCAAAGAGCTGAGCGAACGCCTCGAGCGGGCCAACGAGCGGCTCGTCTCGCGAGATTAGGATGGATGCGTGCGGCAACAAAAAGGGTGCCTCATCGGGGGGAGACCTAGAGGCACCCTGAACCACCGATCGAATCTAGGGGGCATGACCAGTGGTCGACCGCGGAACGCACCCCACCGAATTTGGTTCCACCTCTGACGATCTCCCTGCAATGATTGTGGCGTTCAGTGACCTCGGTGCAACACACTGCTCCGCAGTCTTCCCGCCTGGGGCTGGACACCAAAGCTCAGGTCGGCTCAAACCCACCGGAGAGCTGACATGTCGACCGCCGGCCAGTGAGGGATGGAATGCGAGGACTGCTGCGCGTGCTGTGTGTGGCTCTTACCCTGCCACTTGCACCCTGGGCGGCGCTTGCGTCGGACGAGGATGTGGAAAGAGGCCAGGCCATGGCGGAGCGCCTTTGCGCAACCTGCCACATGAATCCTGGACAAGGCGAAAAGGCCGGCGCCAGCGGGATCCCCAGCTTCAAGGCCGTTGCCAACCGGCCGACACAGACGGTGGAAGGTATCGAAGCCTGGCTCGAGTCGGTTCCGCCGATGATGCCGAACCACAAGCTCACGCACGAAGAGATCCGTGTGCTGGCAGCCTTCATCATATCGCTGCGGGGAAAGCCTTGAAGGCGGAACGCGTTGTCGCTGTAGGGGCAGGGTCTAAGAGAAACGGAAGGCAACCTGAACGGGTGACGAGATGACAGAGCTCCGGACGAATTCGAAGATTGAAGCCGAGTATCGGGCCCGCACGCGTCGGTCTGCGGAGCTTTACGACCGCGCCTCGAAAGTCATACCGGCGGGCCTCACGCATGATTCCCGGACACTCTTGCCGTACCCGATCTATGCGACGCGCGCATCCGGCCCCCGCAAGTGGGATGCCGACGGGAACGAATACGTCGATTACTTCGGTGGCCATGGTGCCCTGCTGCTCGGGCACAGTCACCCGGCTGTGGTGGAAGCCGTCACGTCGCAGGTGTCGCTCGGGACCCATTGGGGCTCGTCGCACGAGCTCGAGGTGCGCTGGGCCGAGCTGGTGAACCGGCTCATCCCCTGCGCCGAGCGTGTGCGCTTCACCGCGTCAGGAACGGAAGCCTCCCATCTGGCATTGCGGCTCGCCCGCGCCTTCACCGGCAAGCCGAAGGTGATCCGCTTCGTCGGGCATTTCCATGGATGGCATGACCAGGTGGCAGCAGGCTCGAACTCCCATTACGACGGGAGCGTGCCGGCCGGTGTCCTGCCGCAAATCGTCGAGCACACGATCCTGCTTCCGGCAGACGATCCGGCGCGCGTCTCCGAGACGCTCAGCCAGCGGGATGACGTGGCCGCCATCATCTTCGAGCCGTCCGGCGCCTCCTGGGGACAGGTTCCGCTACCGCCGGGCTTCATCGCCAAGCTGCGGGAAATCACCCGAGAGCACGGCGTCCTCCTCATCTTCGACGAGGTCATCACCGGCTTCCGCTGGTCGCGCGGCGGCGCGCAGGCGCGAATTGGCGTGACGCCGGACATGTGCGTGCTGGCGAAAATCGTCGCCGGCGGTTTACCGGGAGGCGCCGTGGCGGGGCGGGCCGACATCATGGATCAGCTCGACGCGGATGCAGCCAAGCGCAACGCGCGCGAGAAGATCGGGCATCAGGGCACCTTCAATGCCAATCCGCTCTGCGCCGCGGCGGCCATTGCCACGCTGTCCATCGTAGAGAAGGAGGATGTCTGCGAGCGGGCCGAGCGCGCGGCTGAAGCGATCCGCTCCGGCATGCGCGAGATTTTAATCGAGGAGCAGATCCCCTGGGGCGTCTACGGCGAGGCGTCCACATTCATCATCTTCCAGAACCCGAAGAATCTGCCGCTCGACCTGGCGACTTTCGATCCGCTGCAGTACGGCTTCGCCGAGCTCAAGGCCGCTCGCAATACCAACCTCTCGCACCGGCTCCGCATCGCGCTGCTGGCAAACGGCGTGGACATCATGGGCGCGCCCGGCGGCCTTGTGTCCGCCACTCACGGCGAGCGGGAGGTAGCGCAGACCCTCGACGCGTTCCGGACTGCGGTGCGGTGGATGAAGGCGGAGGGGGATATTGCGGGATCGTGAACTCGTGAAATAGTGAAGTCCTGATTTCGCGGATTTGATCTACCCAGTCCCGACTTCACGACTTGGCGACTTCACGATTTCACTCCCGATGTCGCCGCTTCCCACACCGTCAGCGCCTGCCGGGTCTCGGCTACGTCGTGCACGCGGATGATCTGGGCGCCTTGGTTCACCACGGCTATGGCAGCGCCGACGGAGCCGGCCACGCGCTCCGATGCCTGCTCTACTCCTGTCAGCGTGCCGATGAACCGCTTCCGGGAAGCGCCTACGAGAATTGGGACGCCTAGCGCGTGAAACAGCGCCGTCTGCGAAAGCAGGGCCAGGTTGTGGTCCGGCGTCTTACCGAAGCCGATACCGTAATCGACGATCAGGCGAGATCGGTCGATGCCTGCGGCCTCGGCACGAAGCACCCGTTCCTCAAGGTAGTCGAAGATATCGAGCGCCACGTCGTCGTAGCGCGGGTCGAGTTGCATTGTCTTGGGGTCGCCGAGAGTATGCATGAGCACTACGGGCAGCCCGGTTTCTGCCGCAACCTCCAAAGCGTCCGGGTCGTGCGTCAGCGCCGAGACATCGTTGATGATGTCGGCTCCGGCTTCGGCGGCTCGGCGCATGACTTCCGCGTTGCGCGTGTCGACGGAAATCAGCGCGCGCGTGCGCCCCACCAGCGCTTCCAGGACCGGCATGAGGCGGCGCAGCTCCTCGTCGACCGACACGGGGTCCGATCCGGGCCGCGTCGATTCTGCTCCGAGGTCGAGAATGTCAGCGCCCTGCTCCTCCAGGCGTAAAGCATGGTCGATTGCGGCCTGGGCCGTCGGCAGCCGGCCCCCATCCGAGAAACTGTCCGGCGTGATGTTGACGATCCCCATGATCCGCGGCCGGTCGAGGGAAAGCCCGGCAATGCGCGACCGCGGCTGCCGTAGCGACTCCAAAAGCTCCGCTGCAGCCGCGGTTTGCCGGCCCCAGTCCCGCTCGCAGTATTCGCCCACCTCGAACACGCGGGTGCGGCGCTTGTCGCGGGCGACGCGCTCGATCACCTCGAGCCCCATGAACGTAAGCCAGCCACCCGCAAGGCGCAGGCCAGGGGCTTCGATTTCCTCTTCGCTCGTCGGGCGGACGGGCGTGAGGCCGACAGGTCTGATGTAGAGGTCGCGATTCATGGGTCGGCGTGAATTCGTGAAGTCTGAAATCGTGAACTTGTGAGATAGCACCCCACCATTTCACGACTTGGCGATCTCACGACTTCACGCAACAAAAAAGCGACTGCAGATCGCTCCGCAGCCGCTTCCACTTGCGTTTTTCGCAAACCTCACACCTGCGGCTGAGGCTCCATCCCGCCGGCGCCCGGCTCCTCGCGAGGACGGATGCGGCCGGTGGTCGGCACAGCCGAGCCTATCGGGCCTTTGGTGTCCTCATCGTCGTCCCGGCGGACGATCTTCTCGCCGCGCATGACGGCCAGGCACTCCTCGCCGCTGATGGTCTCGAACTCCATCAGCGCCTGCGTGATCGCCTCGAGCTCCTTGCGGTGCGCCGTCAGGATCTCCCACGCCTTCTTCTCGCCCTCGGTGACGATGCGGCGGATCTCCTGATCGATGAGCCTTGCCGTTTCCTCGGACATGTTCTGCCGCTGCGTGATAGCGTGGCCGAGGAAGACCTCCTGCTGGTTGTCGTTGTACCGCAGCGGTCCCAGGACCGCGCTCATGCCCCACTCGGTCACCATGCGGCGGGCCAGGTCGGTTGCCTGCATGATGTCGCTCGAAGCGCCGGTGTTCAGGTGCTCCTTGCCGTAGATGATCTGCTCGGCCACACGGCCACCGAAGCACATTGCGATCTTGGCCTCGCACCACTGCTTCGAGTAGCTGAGCTTGTCGCGCTCGGGCAGACTCATGGTGACACCCAGCGCGCGGCCGCGCGGGATGATGGTCACCTTGTGCAGAGGATCGCCGCCCGGCATCAGCAGGTTCACAAGTGCGTGACCCGCCTCGTGGTAGGCCGTCGCCAGCTTCTCTTCCTCGGTCATGGCCATGGACCGGCGCTCGGCGCCCATCATGACCTTGTCCTTGGCGTCCTCGAACTCGAGCTGGGTGACGAGCCGCTTGTTGCGACGGGCCGCCAGCAACGCCGCCTCGTTGACGAGGTTGGCGAGGTCCGCACCGGAGAAGCCGGGCGTGCCGCGCGCAATGACCTTCGGATCGACGTCTGGCGCGAGCGGCACCTTGCGCATGTGTACGCGCAGGATCTTCTCGCGGCCGGCGACATCCGGATTCGGCACCACGATCTGCCGGTCGAAACGGCCAGGTCGCAGCAGCGCGGGATCGAGCACGTCAGGCCGGTTCGTCGCCGCGATGAGAATAATGCCCTCGTTGGCCTCGAAGCCGTCCATTTCGACGAGGAGCTGGTTCAACGTCTGCTCGCGCTCATCATTGCCACCGCCTAGGCCTGCGCCACGGTGCCGGCCGACGGCGTCAATCTCGTCGATGAAGATGATGCAGGGCGCGTTCTTCTTCGCCTGCTCGAACATGTCGCGCACACGGCTGGCGCCCACGCCGACGAACATCTCGACGAAATCCGAGCCGGAGATGGTGAAGAACGGCACGTTCGCTTCGCCGGCAATGGCGCGGGCGAGCAGCGTCTTGCCGGTACCCGGAGGGCCGACCAGCAGCGCGCCGCGCGGGATGCGACCGCCAAGCCGCTGGAACTTCTGCGGATCGCGCAGGAACTCGACGATCTCCTGCAGGTCAGACTTGGCCTCGTCGACGCCGGCGACATCCTCGAACGTCACGCGTCCGTGCCGCTCGGTCAGCAGCTTGGCCTTGGACTTGCCGAAGCCCATCGCGCGGCCGGAGCCCGATTGCATCTGGCGCATGAAGAACACCCAGACCGCAATCAGCAACAGCATCGGAAACCAGGAGACGAGCACGCTCAGGAACGACGGTACATCCTCATCCGACGGCCGCGCGGCGATCTTCACGTCCTGCTGGCGAAGACGCTCGACAAGGCCAGGATCCTCCGGCGCATACGTGCTGAAGGCGATGCCGTTGTCGCTGAACTTGCCGGAAATCCGATTGCCCTGAATCACCACTTCGGACACCGTCCGCGACTCGACCGCGTTCAAGAAGTCCGAATAGGGAATTTCATTGCCGCGACGGCTCTGGGCCGGATTCTGGAACAGGTTGAACAGCGCAATCAGCAGCAGCCCGATGATGACCCAGATTGCGAAGTTCCGGAAATGAGGATTCATCTTTGTCCCTTCTGGAGGAGGCTCGCGGGAGCCACCGCCGCGCGCCGCCCGGACTGCGCAGCACTCATGTCACCCGATGTGCTTAGAGATAGGTGCCTGCAGAATGCTTGCCAAGTTGCCGACACGCAACCTGCAAGCATCGGACACCCACCACCAGGGCTAATTTTCTATCACGAATTGTGGCGGAAAGCCTAACGGGGTGGGGTCATATGTCATCCCGCCGGCCCGGCGCTTGCCGTTTGTCAGGCCCCGAAGATCGCGTGCAAGTGGCGAGTGGCAAAGCTCACGGGCGCCAGCGGCCGGCCATCTGCACCGAGTGGGCCGCACAAGCCGGGCTCGGCGGCCCAGAAAAACGGAACCGCGAGCAGCCGATCTCCGACCCAGAGCGACGGCAGCCCGGCAGCCGCGGCAGCGGGAATCGGCAGGGTGCGCGAACTGGGGTAGTCCCGCTTCAGCCGCGCATAACCGGCCTGCCCCAGCGGCTCGACCCGCACCGGCTCGCGATGCTCGAACGATAGGCTCACATAGAAGCGCCGGTCCCAGTAGAGGCCCTCTCCCGGTGCCAGATGGCTGATGGGCAGTGGGCGCCGGCTGGGTTCCCGATAAATCGCCAACACGGAACTGTGCCCGCCGTCTCGCTTGAGCCGAAATCCCGGCCGGATGACAGCGCCGCCGAGCGTCATCGTCTTCTGGCCGCTGGCAGTCAATCTCTCCAGCAAAGCCTCCACCTGAGATCGATCAGGTGCCTCCGGCTGGCCGCCAAAGGCACCGATCACCGCTTGCAGCAGGCGCATCGCCACTTCGGGTGGCGCTGCCGTGAGCTTCTCGGCATCGATTGCTGCCCAGGCGCCATCGTGTAGGTCCACCGCCGAGCGGGCCAGATCCTGCTGATCGCGCTCCAGCGCCTCCCGAGCCGACGCAAGGCGGCGCGCTGTCAGCGCCAGCTTCTCAGTCGTAAGCCCAAGCGTCTCGCGAGCTCCACCTGCGGCCCGCAGACGAACACGTTCGAAGCGCGCATCCCTGTTGCTGGGATCTTGAAGATATTCCGCATCGAGGGCGTCCAGTGTCGCGAGGAGACGTCTCTTCGGAACGGAGAGCAGCGGGCGAAGGAATTCGACCCTGCGCTCTTCCACCGGATGGCGGAGTCGCAGCCACAGCCGCACCTCGGCTGCGCGCATGCCCGACAGGCCGTCGACGCCACTTCCCCGCGCCAGGCGCATGAGAACCGTCTCGGCCTGATCGTCCTGATGATGCGCGAGCAGGACTTGGCGCGGCTGCGGCAGGGGCTCGTCGCCGACGTAGTCCAGGATGAGCCGATAGCGTGCATTACGCGCCGCTTCCTGGATCCCGGTGCGCGGCTTCGGATCGGTCCAGCGAAGCGTGACGTGAGCCAGGCCCAGGCGCTTTGCCTGCCAAGATACCCACGCGGCCTCCGCTGCCGACTCAGGTCTCAAACCATGATCGACGGTGATGACGAGAACGGGCGCGACGCCGTTTGGTACAGCCCCCGCCCGCCCACCGGAGTTGGCCCAGGCGGTCGCGAGTTGCATAAGCGCCGTACTGTCGGGCCCACCGGAGACGGCAATCGCTACCGGCAACCGGACATTTCGAAACAGGAGATCCCGCTCTGCGTCGCCGATCGGCTGGTCGGCCTCGCGCACGGCACGTCAGCAGCCGACTCGCTGGCGCTCAGTTGCGGCGCGCGTCTTCACGTGCGAGGGCGCGTTCGGGAATTTCGCGCTCAGCTCGTTGAAGGATGAGCACGCGGCGTCCTTCTGCCCCAGCCGGTCGAGCGACATGGCAAGCTTCAACAAGCTGTCCGGGGCTTTCGCGCTGTCTCCGTAGTTCTGATAGCCCTTCAAGAAAGCACTGGCTGCCGCCTTGTATTGCCCGCGGACATAAAGCGATTCGCCCAACCAGTACTGGGCGTTACCCGCCAGCGCATGATCCGGATAACGGGCGAGGAAGTCCTCGAACGCCCTTTCTGCCGCAGGGTAGTTCTGCTGAAGCAGATAGCCGTAGGCGGTCTCATACTCTTGCTTCGGATCACCGCCGCCGGCCAGCCCTGGAGCGGCCAGCGCAATCGTCGAGTTCGAGCCTGATGTCGGCGGCAACTCCTCCCGCAGGATCTGACCGATCGGATCACCGCTCCCCTCACCCGATCGGATGACGGTCGCGCTGAAGTCGAGATTGGAAGGCGCCTCGCTGGCTGCAGCGGGAGCACCGGGCAGCGCCGGGGCGAGCGACTCGCGTCCGACAGAGCGCGTCACCGGTCCGGCGCCGAGCGTGCGGATCTGCTCAGAGAGCTGTTCGAGCTGCGCCGTCAGGGCGCGGACCTGGGTCTCGAGCGCATCGATGCGGGCTGTGTCCGCGCCCCCTCCTATTGGAGCCGAGCGCATGGAGGGCGCCGCGCCGCCCGCATTGCGCGCGAGCGACTCCAGCGTGCCGACCTGCACCTGGATGTCGAGGAACTGCTCCTCGAGTTGGCGCACGCGCTGGCCGAGCTCCGAGCTCGCCGATGCCGCACTCTCCGTGCCCGCCTTTGGGGCCGCTTTCGTGCGTGCCTGGGCGACCTGCCGGGAGTCCGTCGTTTGCGCGACCTGCCAACCTGATGCCTTCGATGTGGCCGCCCCAAGCTGCTGAGACGACGCCTGAACGGCTGGCAACACCACCGCGCCGATCATGCCCAGCAGAAACGGTTCCCAACGCCTCATCGAATGCTTCCCTGCCCTTGAACCTGCCTCAGACGGACCATCCTTTTCGGACGCCAGTCCGCCCCAAGGCTGTTACGCCATACCCGGCAGTGTCAATTGCCATCCCTGCCGCCGACGACCAACGCGGCGAATACTTCCTAGTCGAATCGTCGCGGCGAACAAGCCAAGAAATCCATTAGCGGATTTCTGCCATTACTGCGGCGAAACTTTGAAGCCCCGATCGAGGCTGAGCCTTCGAGCGCTCTCAGCTTCCCACGCGGTTGTTCAGCACAGTCTGCGCGCGGCGGTTCTGGGACCAGCAGGATATGTCGTTACAGACGGCGACGGGCCGCTCCTTGCCGTAGGAGATGGTGCGGATACGCTGTGCGCTGACGCCGTTCTGGACGAGGTAATTCCGAACCGTCGTGGCGCGCCGAGCGCCCAGCGCGATGTTGTACTCGCGCGTTCCCCGCTCGTCGGCGTGACCTTCGATGGTAACGGTATACTGCGGGTATTGGCGCAGCCACCGAGCCTGGGCATTGAGCGTCTGCTGAGCTTCCGGCGTGAGATCAGAGCTGTCTGTCGAGAAGTAGACGAGGTCGCCGACGTTCTGGACGAAATCACGGTGCGAACCAGGCGTCGCAGGACCGGCCCCAGGACCCAGTGCGCCATCCTGAAACTCCTTGTTGGCGCATGCTGCAGCCGACAGCGCGAGCAGCAACACAGCTCCCACGCGCGCGAACCGCATCAAGGTCTGCATCTGCCTGATCCCTTCCGTTGTTATCGCCGCCGGTGAAATTGGCGGCGATGACTTGCGCCCCTTTATCCGTCAGGGTTAGCGCCGTCATCGTGCAAAAATGTGGCTGGCTTCGGCCTTTTGGATCAACCCCGTGCTGCTCTGCAACACAGCTCCGTCGACTGCCCACAACAATCGCCTTTCCGGCGCGCTTTGCGGCCCCTCGATGTTGCACGAGTGTCACTGGCATCGAGGCTCGGAAATATCTGCGTCCGAATCAACGATCGAGGAATCGGTCACCATTCCGGCGCACGCTTGGCTTTGCGCCTCATTACCGCCATTGCGGAGCCAAACGGATTGGTTGTCGACGGCCCGAATAGAAAAGACCGAGCCACTGGTCAGTGGCCCGGCCTTTTGCAGTAAGCTGCTTGCAGCTTCCGCCCCGATTAGCGAGCAACCTCGGTCGCCGGGACAGCAGCGCCAAGCTTCATCGGCTCGTAGGGAACTTCCTTACGGCACGCCCCCAGAGCAACCGCAGCAACGAGAGCCGCGACAACGATAGCGCCCTTCATGTCCATTCTCCTGATCAAGTTACAGGCCCCCACCGAACTTCTAGCGAGCGACCTTCTCGGCCACAGGCAGATCCGCACCGAGCTTCATCGGCTCGTACGGAACCTCGCGACGGCACGCACCTAGCGCCACAGCCGCGATGATCGCCGTAACAACGATCGCGCCCTTCACACCCTGCATGGTCATCTCCTAATGGCTTCGGCAGTCGCCGAATATTGGGGTACCGGTGTGGACTACTCAGATCAAGAACGGAGGGGTCCGAACAATTGTTTTCCCCCGTTGTTGATGCGATTTTGCCACTCCGTGTGACTTGGCTTCCCAGTCCATACACTCAACGAGAACTTGCGGGAGGACTGAGCACTTCTTTCGAAGCTCCCGAGGTACGCTGTGGAGCGCCCGAATCATCAAAACACGGAATCGCTTACTGATTCGTAAATCTACGTCCACGAGCGGATCAGCTGAGGAGCGGTGACCACGCGGGGTCGGATGCAAACGAGGGAGTGGGAATCAACCGCTCGTTGTAGCCGGTCAAGTCAATGGAATAGATGCGCGGTCCACCTCTTGGACCGGGATGATCCCGGAAGAACATCAATACGCGGCCGTTGGGAGCCCAGGTCGGTCCCTCGTTATGGAAGCCTTCCGTCAGGATCCGCTCGCCAGAGCCGTCCGGCTTGATAACGCCGATGAGGAATTGGCCTCCGTACTGCTTGGTGAACGCGATGTAGTCGCCGCGGGGCGACCAGACGGGAGTCGAATATCGGCCCTCCCCGTAGCTGATCCGGCGCATCCCGGAGCCGTCGCTCTCCATGACATAGAGTTGCTGGGTGCCATCGCGATCCGACTCCAAGACGATCTGCCGGCCGGTCGGGTCGTAGCAGGGTCCTGTATCGATCGCTTCCGTGCGCGTGAGTTGGCGCGACTGGCGTGAGCGCAGATCCATCTCGACGATGCTGGAGGCGCCGCCGGTCTGGAAGCTCATGATGATCCTCTGGCCATCGGGTGAGAAGCGGGGCGCGAACGTCATACCCGGAAAATCTCCCACCACTTCCTGCTCGCCCGTATCCAGCCGCATCAGCACCACCCGCGGCTGATCGCGGGTGTAGACCATATAGGTGATCTCCTGGCTGGTCGGGCTGAAGCGCGGGGTCAGCACGAGCTCCCGGCCCTGTGTCAACAGGCGGACGTTGGCTCCGTCCTGATCCATGATGGCAAGCCGCTTGAGGCGCTTTTCCTTCGGGCCGGTCTCGTCGATGAAGACGATGCGCGTGTCGAAATACCCCTTTTCGAGGGTTAGCTTCTCATAAACCTGATCGGCGATGATATGGCCGATCCGGCGCCAGTTCGCCGGAATGGTCGAGAACTGCTGGCCGGTCAGCGGCTTGCCGAGCACCACGTCCCAAAGCCGGAACTCGGACCTGAGCCGACCGTCGGACAGGCGGCTGACACGTCCTACGACGAGTGCCTCTGCGCCGACGGAACGCCAGTCGGCAAAGCGCGGCGCGACATTCAGATCGCGGATCTGCTCGATGAAGGCGGCCCGATCGAGCGGACGGAACAGGCCGGAGGACTCGAGATCGGCGCTGATCACGCCGGCGATCTCGGCGCCGAGCTTGGGGTCGTCACTCAGAAAATCCGGGATGGCGATCGGGCGAGGACGGAGGTTCGCCTCGTCGACCGTCACCCGGGTTTGGCTGAAGGCGTGCGGCGCTACGGCCATGCCTGCACCGAGCAACCCCACCTGCAGGGCTGCGCGGCGAGTAACGCCGCGTGTCTCCTTGGTTCCGGTCATCGTCCTGTCTCTGCCATGTCTCAGGCCCACGGCCGCGATCCGGCCCATGGGTTGTGCTTCCAATCAGAACATTCGCTGCGGGTCGAATGTGACCACCATGTGGTCCCACCCGCCCTGATAGAATTCCTGGGGCAAATCATACGGCTCGCACTGAACAAGGGCGCGAATGGCGCTGTTCGCGGCGTCAGCGAAGAGCGGCCCGTAGCCGGAGTTCACCACCCGCGGCGGCTGCATCAGCCGGCCTTCCGGACTGAGCCGCACCTCGACCTCCACGATGACCTTGTCGATGCCGTCGAGACCGCTGTTGATGTTCCAGCAGCGGCTGACCGCCCGCTTCATCATCAAGCCGAGCAGCGACCTCTGGCTGGCGGTCAGCTGCGTGTCGCGTCCTTCGGGCGCACCGGCAACAGCGCCGCGCGCATTCGTTTGCGTCAAAGGCGGTTCAGGCGCACCCGCCGGCGCACTTCGGTCGGGCACCTTGTTGAGCAGAGCCGCGATGCGATCGGCATCGAACTGCTTTTTCTTCTTGGCCTCCTCCGCCTTGCGCTTAGCTTCTGCCAAACGCTTCTGCTCGGCGCGCTTCTTGGCTTCTTCTTGCTTTTTCTTCGCCTCTGCACGCTTCTTCTCTTCGGCCGCTTTGCGGGCCTCTTCCGCCTTCTTCGCCTCCTCCGCCTTCTTTGCCTCTTCGGCCTTCCTAGCCTCCTCAGCCTTGCGCGCGGCCTCTTCCGCCTCCTCCTTTCGCTTGATCTCTTCGGGCGACGGTCCCTGCGGCTCAGGTGGCAACGCCGCGAGCTTCTCCGCAATCGGATCCGGGCGCGGCTCTTCCTTCGGCGCCGGCGGCGGCTCCGCTTTGGCCGTCTCCTCAGGTGGTGGCGGTGGGGGAGGAGGAGGAGGTGGTGGTGGTGGTGGCGGTGGAGCAGCAGCCTCGAGCTTCGGCTTCGGCTCCTCCTTCTTCACCGTTTCCTTTTTCTGGTTCTCGGCCTGCTGGGCCTCCAGCTGCTTGGCCGCTCGATCGCCCTTCTTCAGTCGAACGATATCCTCGGCCGTCACCAACGCGACCTCGACCGGCTCGGGCTCAGGCATTCTGAACGCTTCCGGCGACGGCAATGAGAGGACCGCCCAGGCCAGAAGCGCAAGATGCATCAGGATCGAGACTGTGAGCCCCAGTTGCACAGCTCGTTCATCCTCCGCTTTCCACCTCGGTGACGAGCGAAAGCTTCTTGAACCCGGCCTCCTTGATACGCGCCATCACGCGCGCGACGGTGCCGTATTCCACGGTGCGATCGCCGCGCACGAAAATGGGCTCGTCCATACCGCCGCGCGCCTCGGCGATGGTCTTGAGCTTCGGTCCGAGGTCGTCGAGCGGAATCGGCGTCTTGTCCTCCTGGCCGAGGAACAGCTGGCCGTCGCTCGTCACCGAGACGACCACGGGCTCCTTGTCCTGGGCCTCGAGCTGATTCCCCTTGGCCTGCGGCAACTCCAACGGCACGCCGGAGGTCAGGAGCGGCGCAGCCACCATGAAAATGATCAGCAGCACGAGCATCACGTCGACGAACGGCGTCACATTGATTTCGCTCATCGGCACACGCGAGCGCGTCCTGCGCCTGCGTCCACCGCCGCCACCATTCATGTTGAGGCTGGCACCCATTGTTTCCGCTCAGCTCCGCACGTCGATCTGGCGCGAAACGATGGCCGAGAACTCGTCAGCGAACGCCTCTAACCGTTGGCCGAGGCGCGTCGAATCAGCAGAAAACTTATTATAGAAGACTACGGCAGGAATCGCGGCGAGAAGCCCCAAGGCTGTCGCGAATAGCGCTTCGGCGATGCCGGGGGCGACGACGGCGAGGCTCGTATTCTTCGAGGCCGCGATGGCCTGGAAGCTCGTCATGATGCCCCAGACGGTGCCGAAGAGACCGACGAACGGCGCCGTCGAGCCTACCGTCGCCAGGAACAGCAGCCTGCGGTCGAGTCGCTCCATCTCCCGCGTGATCGTGACGTCCATCACCTTCTCGACGCGGAGCTGAATCCCGCCCAGCGCGCGGATATTGCCCTCCACCGACCGCTTCCACTCTCGCATGGCGGCCACAAACAGAGCCGCCATCGAAATCGTGTGCCCGCGTGACAGACCGAGGTAGAGCTCCTCGAGCGACTGACCGGACCAGAACATCTGCTCGAAGCGATCTGCCTCGATGCGGGCCCGGCGAAAGGCGAAGAGCTTTTCAAAGATGATGGCCCAGGACCAAACAGACGCGAGCAGAAGCCCGATCATGACGATCTTGACGACAATATGCGCCTGAAGGAACAGCTCCAAAAACGAGACACCGCCAGCATTCGGCGCCATGGTGCCTTCCAACATATCCGTTATGCCTCGCATCTCCAGAAAATGAGCCGTTCCGTGCGGCCAACAGCGAGCGGGCCGGCACATGCCCGCGCCCGCCTGTCAGCGACGGCAAAATTCGAGGTGCGCACCCCGGCTCAAAGCTCGCATGTGCTTTGCCAATTTGACCAAACTACGGCTCAGCTCTGCGACCCAGCGGCAGCCACTCCCCCAGCGAGGGATCGTAGGCGAGCAAATCCCCTGTTTCCATAACATAGAGCCAGCCGTGCACTCCTAATTTGCCCGCTTCAACGCCTTCTTTGACTCTGTTGTATGTGAGCAGATTGTCGACCTGAAACTGGATGTGCGACTTGATCGTCTCCAGGAGCCGGTCGGGCTCGGGCACGTGGGCCGCCGCGACAAGCCGGTGGGCCGGCCGCGTGAAGCTGAGCCAGCGGCCGAGATGATCGTCCGGGACCGAATCGGCGCTCTCCATCAGCGCCTGTATACCGCCGCAGCCGGTGTGACCGCAGACGACGATGTCGTCCACCCCGAGATGGCCGATGGCATACTCGATCGCCGCTCCCACCGAATCGTCAGCGGCTTCAGCGGGAGGCACGACATTGGCGATGTTGCGGATCTCGAACAGCTCCCCGGGATCGGCCGACGTGATCTGTGCCGGCACGACGCGGCTGTCGGAGCAGCCGATCCAGAGGAGCCGCGGCTTCTGCTTGCGGGTAGCCAGGCTGCGATAGAAGGCTTTGTCGCGTTCGAATTGTCGCTTGAAGCGTTCGTGCCCCTCGACCGCATCCCGGATGTCCGGGTCGTCCCAATCCGTACTCCCCATATGCCAGCCCCTCCCCGGCATCCTTGCTGACGCGTCCTCCGCGCTCCGCACCGCCGGTGTCGCGGCACGGAAAAACCGCGCCAGAATGCTCAGAAGTTGCAGGTGGGATCAAGGCTGACGAAAGTGGATGCGCTGACGAGGTCAGACCGGCTTCAGAGCGCTGCGGATCGCCTCTGCGATGCGCATCGGCTTGCCCGAGACGCTGACGAGCACGACCATCACCTCCGCCTCGAACAGGGGCACCCCGTCGCGCGTCACCACCTGGGCAAGGGTCAGACTGGCGGCGCCGACGTCCTGCACGCGCGTATGCACCTCGAGCACCTCGTCGATGCGGGCGGGCTTCA
>Ga0180220_1001604_pt1 | contig 16275 bp, 14 predicted proteins | sample eDN5th37CBELigBY_FD_151335 | JGI IMG/M metagenome (GOLD analysis project Ga0180220, IMG submission 151335) | Enriched backyard soil microbial communities from Emeryville, California, USA - eDNA 5th pass 37_C BE-Lig BY (version 2) (version 2) | ecosystem: Environmental > Terrestrial > Soil >...
ACCGCGAAGAACACCTGGCGATACTGGACGCCTTGGAAGCCGGCGATACCGAAGCCGCAAAACAAGCCCTGGCGACACACTTCCGCAATCTGGGCGATTATGTGATGAAGCGTGTGCGAGGGTAGGCTTCCGTCTGCGGCGCTTGGGGCCTTAAACTACTTCGAACAAGGCAGCCGCACCCATGCCGCCGCCCACGCACATCGTAACCACCGCATAACGCGCGCCCCGGCGCTTGGCCTCGATCAGAATATGGCCAGTCAGGCGCGCGCCTGTCATGCCATAGGGATGGCCTATGGATATGCTGCCGCCGTCGACGTTAAAAAGGTCCGGATCGATGCCCAGCTTGTCGCGGCAATACAGCGCCTGGCAAGCGAACGCCTCATTCAGCTCCCACAAGCCAATGTCCTGCACTTTCAGGCCGTGCTTTTTCAACAATTTGGGAACGGCATAGATGGGTCCCAAGCCCATTTCCTCGGGAGCATTCCCGGCAACAGCCATGCCGCGATAGATGCCCATGGGCGTCAGCCCTTCCCGCTCGGCCAGGCTTGCGCTGACCAGCACGCAAGCGCTGGCGCCGTCGGATAACTGGCTGGCGTTGCCTGCCGTGATCACACCGCCGTCTATGACCGGCCGCAAGGCAGCCAGGGACTCGAGCGTAGTACTGGGGCGATTACCTTCGTCCTGTTCCAGGGTAACCGATTTCAATGACGTCTGGCCGGTCGCCTTGTCCTTTACCAGCATCTCGACCGTCATCGGCACGATCTCATTGGCGAAACGGCCTTCTTGCTGCGCGCTCGCGGTCCGCAATTGAGACTGCAGCGAATACTCGTCCTGCGCCTCGCGGGATATATTGTATTTATGGCAGATATACTCGGCCGTGTTCAGCATGGGCATATATGAATTGGGCACATGCTTAAGCACAAGCTCATCCTGCTCCGCATTGGCCCATTCATAATAGCGATTCTGCACGATGGAGATATTTTCCTGGCCTCCCGCAACGACAACGTCCATGCCATCCACCATGATTTGCTTGGCCGCGGTGGCAATCGCCATCAGTCCGGATGCGCACTGCCGGTCTATGGTCTGCGCGCTGATCGATACCGGCAGATTGGCTGCAAATACAGATTGCCGGGCTACGTTCCATCCCGACGTACCTGCACCCAGCACCGTACCGACGATAACATCATCAATCCGTTCCGGATCGATACGAGCGCGATCAATGGCATGTTTCAAAGCGTATGCCATCAAGGTCGGCGACTTAGTATTATTGAAAGCACCTCGAAACGCTTTACCGATAGGGGTTCTCGCCGTCGAAACAATTACCGCTTCTTCCATGTGTAGTCCTTGAAAATCATGATAAAAATATGGCCGTGTCTTGGGTCCCGCGCATTTTTTCTAGCGCCCGGCCGCTGACAAAGACTCTGGTATGTCCCAGTAACCAAAGGGGTTGCCTCGCTTCGTTGCGTAAGAAGTGATGCGCTTGGCCAGTTCGGCCTCGCCCAGCGTCCGCGCATAGAACATCGGGCCGCCACGGTAAGCGGGGAAGCCATATCCGCTGAGCCACACTACATCGATGTCGCCCGCACGATAGGCAATGCCCTCTTCTAGAATCCGGTAGCCCTCGGTAATCAGGGGGTACAAGCAGCGCTGCACGACTTCCTGCGCTGTAATGTCATTGCGCCGCTCAATGCCATGTGTAGCGGCCAACTCGGCGAAGAGCGGTTCCACATCGGCATCTTCCACGGGTTTTCGGCCTTCATAACGGTAATAACCGCGTCCGGTTTTTTGCCCGAAACGGCCTATTTCATGCAGTTTCTGCACGACTAGCCGATATGCCGGATCACCAGGCAAAGCGCCCGCTTTCTTTTGTTCGATAACCACTTTCGCCGCAACATCGACGCCGGCCATATCGATCATGCGGCAAGGCCCCATCGCCATGCCGAAGTCTTCCAGCGCCTTGTCGATGAATGCCGGCGATGCGCCTTCGAGAATCAGAAACTCGGTTTCACGCAAATAGCCTTCCAGCATGCGATTACCGATGAAGCCAAAACATACGCCTGAAACGACAGGAACTTTGCCGATAATTTTTCCGAGACGCATGACGGTAGCCAAGACATCCGGCGCCGTCAGATCGGCGCGTACCACTTCCAGCAAGCGCATGATGTTGGCCGGGCTGAAAAAATGCATGCCCAGAACATCGGCAGCCCTTCCAGAAGCCTGGGCGAGCTTGTTCACATCGAGCGACGATGTGTTGCTGGCAAGAATAGCGCCAGACTTTGCAACTTTTCCGAGCCTCTTGAAAATTCCTTGCTTGATTTCGAGACTCTCGAAAGCCGCCTCTATGATCAGGTCGCAGGAGGCTAATGACATGTCATTGGCTTCTGTACGCAGCAAATTACAAAAGCGTTCGGCATCCTGTGCGCTGATGCGGCCTTTATCGACCGAGGCGCCATAGGTTCTTCGTATCGTCTCTTTGGCGCGGGCCAGGGTCTCGACACTAAGGTCATGCAATACCACAGGTATGCCAGCGCTGGCGAAACTCATGGCGATTCCGATACCCATCGTGCCCGCGCCCACTATCCCCACGGATGTAACGGGACGAAGCGCCAGCCCTTCAGGCAAATCAGGAATCTTTGCAGCTTCCCGCTCGGCAAAGAATGCATGCCGCAATGCTTTGGATTCTATAGAAGCCTTGCACTCCAGAAACGATGCGCGCTCGAATGCCAGACCTTGGTCGAACGACAGCTCCGCCGCCATCTTTACAGCCTGCAGGCAAGCGCGGGCGCCATGGCCACCCCTATCCTTCGGCGGCAAGCTATCCAGCCACCTTGACATGGCCGTGCTGTCTTCTTGTCCGAGCTCAAGAGGGCGATCTTTGAGTATCCTCGCGTGCATGTCGCCATCGGCGACAAGGCGGGCAAATTCCATCGCATGTATGTCGAGATTGGCGTCGAAAATTTCGTCCACCAAGCCGATTTGCAGCGCTCTCCCGGCCGATATCGGCTTGCCGATCAAGATCATGTCCAATGCGTTGCAGACGCCAATAAGCCGCGGCAAGCGCTGGGTGCCTCCCGCCCCGGGCAATAGGCCCAGCGTAACCTCTGGTAGGCCCAACTGCGTCGAACCCTGGGCGACACGGTAATGACACGCCAGGGCCAACTCCAGTCCGCCGCCCAGCACCGATCCATGCAAGACGGCAATAGCGGGAACGGCGAGGGATTCCAGCAAGCTGTGTATTTCATTGGGATCGGGTAATGGAATATCGACCGCGTCGAATTCACGTATATCGGCGCCCGCCATGAAAGTACGGCCCTCACAACGCAGCAATACGGCCTTTACATCGCCGGCTTGCGCAATACGCGCCAGAATCGGCGCCAATGCCTGGCGAACCCGCTGCGACGAGGCATTGACCGGAGGGTTATCGATGGTGATGACGCCAATGCCGTCATTATTGGCGTAGCTTACAAGCTCAGACATAAGGTTCTGTCCCCACTCCATTCCGTTAAAACCAATCGGCCTGCATGGCCAATACGGTGTCATCACCGTTCAGAATCAGATCCAGCCACATTGCAGTCTTGGGAAGCTCATAGGCAAAGAAATAGCGCATCGCCATTCGCTTTCCCTCAACAAACTCAGGTCTGGCAGCCGAAGATTCCAGCGCTGCCAATAGAATCTGGAGCCATAACCAAGCCACCACGATATGGCCGAAAGCCTGCATATAAGGTACGGCGTTGGCCAATGCCCGTTCCGCGTATTCGGGCCGTTGCGCCTTGCGCGTCGCATCGGACAACCGGCTTAGGCAACTCGCCAAGGCTTCTGCATACGGCGCCAATTCCTGATGTGCGCTAGCCTGGGCGAGAGTGTGCCGCAGCTCATCGACCCATAAGGCATAGGCCCGTCCATCGTGCTGGCGAACCTTCCTTCCCAGCAAATCGATCGCCTGTATGCCGTGCGTACCCTCATGAATCATATTCAGGCGGTTATCCCGCCAATATTGCTCCACGGGAAAGTCCCGAGTGTAGCCATACCCCCCCAGCACTTGAATGGCTAGGCTATTCGCTTCAAGACACCATTCGCTGGCCCAGCTTTTGGCCACGGGCGTGAGCAACTCGAGCATCAGACTGGCGCACTCCTGTTGCGCTGAGTCGCCTGTACGTTTTTCATCCACCAGACGGGCACAATACAGCGCCAAAGCCAAGCCACTGTCGCTTAAAGATTTCTGCGCCAGCAACATGCGCCGAACGTCGGGATGCTCTATCAGCCTGACCTGCCCCCCATCCGGCTTTCGGCCCCCACTGCTGCGCAGGCGCCCCTGGCGGCGTTCATGTGCGTAAGCGAGCGAGGCCTCATAGCCTGCATAGCCCAACATTGTTGCGCCCATGCCGATATTGATTCGCGCTTCGTTCATCATATGGAACATGAGCGGCAAGCCTTGCCCGGGCTGGCCTACCCGATAGCCGATTGCGCCACTGTTTTCGCCAAAACTCAGTAAAGTATTCGGGATGCCTCGATATCCGAGCTTGTGGTTCAGACCCGCCAGTACGACATCGTTTCTGCTTTCCGTCAGAGCACCTTCCGATGTGATTAGAAGCTTCGGAACGATGAACAATGAAATGCCCCCGGGGCCTGCCGGCAACTGCCCGTTCTTATTGGGAATCTTGGCCAGGACGAGATGCACGATGTTTTCGCACAGGTCGTGCTCGGCGCCCGAGATCCACATCTTGCTGCCTTTGATGAGGTAACGCGGCCCCAATGGGCATGCTTCATAATCCACTCCGTCAGGCAACGCTTTGGTAACAAGATCGCCGAGGCTCGACCCCGCCACCGGCTCGCTCAAGCACATGGTGCCAAAATAGCGCCCTTCGATTTGCGGCAGGGCAAACGCCTTTTTCTGTGCGTCGGTGCCGTGCGCCATCAGCAAATTGGCGTTGGCGTACGTGAGCATGCCGAAGGCGGCCAGACCGATGCTGTTCAAAGAGAAGAAGGTATTGGCCGCCATATCGACAACGTAAGGAAGCTGCATGCCGCCGACCTCGTTATCGTGGCCGGCCGCCAGCAAACCGGAATCCGCATAAGCCTTGATGGCTTCTTTCACCCCCTGCGGCAGGCGCACTCTTCCATTGTCGAACTCCGGCTCCTGTATATCCACCAGACGATTCAAGGGGTGGAATTTTTCGGTGGCGATACGTTCGCTTAGATCCAATACCGAATCGAAGGTTTCCCTGGTATGCGCCGCATAGCGCTCCCGCTGGGTCAGATCCTCCACCTTGAGCCATTCATACATCATGAATTCAAGCGTTTCTCTCACAATCAGCCTCGACCCTGCAATCAAATGGAGTTGACGATTTGCCCGCCATCGACGGTCAAAACGGTACCGGTCATGTAAGCGCCGGCATCGGAGGCGAGCAGTAACGTGGCGCCCGCCAGATCGCTGCATTGCCCAAAGCGGCGCTGTGGGATCCGTTTGAGCAGGGCTTGCGCAAAGCCCGCGTCCTCGAATTCGCGATGCATCTGCGTTTCGATATTGCCGGGACATAGCGCATTGACACGCACATTCTTGCGCGCGAGCTCGTAGGCCATGACCTTGGACAAGTGAATGAGCCCGGCTTTGGTGGCCCCGTAGCTGGACAACATGCCGCCGGGCCGCAATCCGGCCGTGGAGGCCACGTTGACTATGGAGCCGCCGCCCTGATCCGCCATGCACCTGGCGGCACGCTGCGCGACCAGAAACGCGCCTCGCAGGTTGGTCCCAATCACGGCATCGAGCTCTTCGACTGTTTGCTCCAGGAACGGTTTGAGCAACGCCACCCCTGCGCAATTGACCAGTATGTCCGGATAGCGGCCAAGCGAGGAGCGGATCTGCTCGAAAGCGGCATCGATGGACTCGGCCTGTGTTACATCCATGGCTATACCCGCCGCTTTTCCCCCCTGCTCGTTAAGGCGGCCTGCTTCTTCGGTCACTACTGGCTCCCGCCGCGCCGCGAGGACGACCGAAGCACCGGCGCGTGCAAGCACGCCGGCCAGGTGCCGGCCAATGCCGCTTGAGGCTCCCGTAACCAGTGCCAGCTTCCCTTCCAGAGCAAATGAAGCTATCTCGTCAGAAATCATGTCGCCTTTTCCCTTTTTCATAGTTCGTCTGCCCGACGCAGCCTGGCCTTGATAGGCATTCGGCCCGACATGGGCTATATGGCGCCGGTGCACTCGTGAATAAACTTGAGCACGCCTTCATTGAACAGGTCGTTACGGTCGCCTGTGATCATGTGGCCCGCGCCACTGACCTCGAACACCTGTAAATGCGGCAGCCGCCGGCGGAACTCTGCAACGCCTTCATCCGTTACCACATTGCTGTACATGCCCTTGACCAGCAACACGGGAACAGCGATGGACGCGCAGATCGCATATAGCCGCTCGCGAAAAACAAGAGGCTCGATCAAATCGGAAGTCGAAAAAAATACGGGATCCCAGTGCCAATACAATCGTCCATCGTCATGGGTGCGCAAATTCTTCATCAGGCCGCTGATATCTTTCGGCCGCGGCCGGTGGGGGTTATAGGCGGATACGGCATCCGCCGCCTGTTCCAGGCTATCGAAGCCCCCCATATGCCTTTGCAGGAAATCCACGATCTGTTGCGAACCCTGCGCATCCAATCCAGGCACCACATCAACCAGAATGACGGAATGCGCAATTTGCTCTTTGGCCAGACCCGCGGCGAAAAGAGCCGTCATGCCACCCATGGAGGCTCCCACGACGACCGGCTTCCGGGACAGCGTTGCAATGACGTCAAGCAAATCGCGGCCCAGCGTTTCGAGCCGATAGTCGCCATCGGGCGCCCAATCGCTGTCGCCATGGCCTCGCGCGTCCAGGCTGATTGCCCGGTAGCCGCGAGACACCAGTTCTTCGAATGTTTGGCGCCAGGAATGCCGGGTTTGGCCGCCGCCGTGCAGAAGTATGATCGGCTGCGCTTGCGGATCGCCCCCAATATCGGCGGCCAAGGTCAAACCATCGCGATTAGCGAAACGATATGGATGGGCGCCGGAACGCACATGATGTGTATGCATGATCAGCTTCTTTACGACGCGCTAACGGAACTACATGCCCAGCAGGCGCATGTACTCCTGCTCGATCATGGGTAGCCCCTTGATTTCTTGGCTGATTCTTCCGCGTATCATGACGTAGCCTCTATCTACATTACGCCCTACCAGGCGCACGGACGGCTCGGCGATCACCACGGCAATACCTTCTTCAGCCAATCGAGAACAGAGTTCGATCACCTGCTCGACAATGACGGGAGCGAGGCCCAGCATCGGCTCATCCAGCAAAAGGACTTTTGGATCCGTCATCAGGGCTCGCGCCAGGGCCAGCATCTGTTGCTCTCCGCCGCTCAAGGTACCCGCAGCAACGCTGCGCCGTTCCTTCAATCTGGGAAAACGCTCTATCGCCGCCTCTACACGCGTCTTATCCAGCGATAACGCATCGACGATGACTTTCAGGTTCTCTTCGACCGTCAAGCGCGGAAAAATTTGACGGCCCTGCGGAACCAGCACCAGTCCGCGCCGCGCGCGCCCCGTTGGGCCGAGCGCATCCAGGCTATCGCCCGCAACGCTTACCTTGCTTCCGGGAGCTTTCAAGGCGCCCATCATGGCCAGAAAGAAGCTGCTCTTGCCCGCTCCGTTGGGGCCGACAATGGCGGTGATGGTACCGGGATGGGCAAACATCGCAGCGTCGGTCACCGCCTCGACGCTTCCGTAGCGGACCGTTACGGAGCGCGCATCCAGCGCGAATACAGTACTCATTCAGCTCACTCCAATATATGTCTCACGGAAGACGGGGCTGGTCAGGCATGACTGAACATCACCTTGCACCACGATCCTTCCCTGCGCCAGGAGCGCCATGCGATCGACTTGAGGCGCCAGAATGTCGATATTGTGGTCGACGAGCAGCACGGCGGCTCCCGCGGCCTTGAGCTTGCCGAGCGAATAAATAATGCCCTGTATGCCGCTGTCTCCGACGCCGGAGAAGGGCTCATCCAATAGCACGACCTTGGGCTTCTGCATCAAGATGCGCGCAATTTCTACCAAGCGAAATTCGCCAAAAGTGACTTCACCGGCCAAGCGATCGATGTCGGTCAGCGCCACATCGGCGCATACCTGCTCGACCTGCTCGCTTAACGCTCCCCATCCTTTGAAGAAACCGCCCAGCGCCGAACTGAAAACACGCGGCAAGCCCTTCAGTTCGCTAACGCTGGCGCCGATGAGCACGTTCTCCCGCAGCGTCAGCTCCTTGGCTACCTGGGGGTGCTGGAAGGTGCGCGCCAAGCCTTGATAGGCCCGCTTTTCGCTGCCCAGTCCTCTTGCTTCGTGCTCGCCAAGATAAATGGCGCCGGAGTCCAACGGCGTGATGCCGGAAATGATATCGATCAGAGTGGATTTGCCCGCACCATTGGTTCCCAGCAACCCCAGGATTTCGCCGCCGTTGACTTCAAAGTTCACGCCGAGAAGAACCTTCACGCCTCCATATGACTTGAGAACCTCATCACAACGCAGATAGCTCATGTCAATGACCCTCCCTTCGCCACACCGGGCTTCTTGAAGCGTTGCCGCAGCGCAGCCAATCCACCCAGCACGCCCTGCGGGAATACCAGGAGAATGATCAAGGCGAGAATGCCGAAGGTAAGCACGCCCGGGCCTTCAAAAAAATCGAACCCTAGCGTGAAGAACACCACAATGAGCGCCCCGAGCACGGAACCCCACGGAGTGAACATGCCTCCCAGAATAGGCATGAACAGCACCAGAAACACCACCTTTATGCCAAATGATTCAGGCAGGATGAATTGATTCATGAGCGCCAGCAACATGCCCGCAATGGATGCGATGCCGGCGCCCAAGGCCAGGGAGATGATGCGCAGGCTTACTATGGGCACCCCGCAGGCCTGCGCCGCCGGCACGGTTTCGCGCTGGGCCCGTAAGGCGACACCAAAAAATGATGTCCGGTAATGGACGATGGCCGTGGCGATGACCCAGACCAGTAGCGCTCCGACGGCGATCAACTCAGTGCGGCCAAGCTCCCAGCCAAACAGGAACAGGCGCGGAATGCCGCCGATACCTTCCGGACCGCCTGCCCAGTTTCCTGAATGGATCAACCAGGTGTGCACCACAATACCGAACAGCATGGTGGCGACCGCCAAGTGAAATCCGGATAACTTGCGCGTAACGATGGCAAGAATAGCGGCGGTCAGCATGGATAAGCCAACGCCCAGTATGGGTGCGAGCCATAGCAAAGCGCCGCCCTGCTGTCCAGTGATCGCAACAGAATAGGCCCCGATGGCAAAGTAGGCGTTATAAGCAAGAGAAAGCCTTCCACCCAAGGCTAATGGCAAATACATGCCTAGCGCCAGCAAGGCGTATACGATGACCAGAATGCCGAGGTCTTGTCGATATACCTGGCCTCCTACAAAAATAACGAATGCGAGCGTGCCCAGCAAACCCAGCAGGCTTTCCGTGCGCAGCGCTCGCGCAAGCCTTTGTTGGTGAGTCTGTGTCGTGTTCATGATGTAGTTTTGTTCCTCGACTTAGGTCCGCACCCGAACGGTGAATATGCCTTCCGGCCTGACGGAGAACACCACGAGCACCAGCAGCAGCAACATGTAATCACGCGCGCCCCCGCCGAGAAACCAGATAGTGAGCGCTTCGATCAAACCCAGCAGGATCCCTCCAACCAGGGGAGCCCAGGCGCTACCCGTGCCGCCGATCACGAAGGCTATGAAACCGGCAATGGCAAATGCGAGATGAGAATGGAAGTTCAGCGGCGCCTGCGACGCGTAAAGCACCCCCGCCACGGCGCAGACGGCGCCTGTCGCAAAGACCGCTGCGAACTTGATGCGGCGAATGGGCAGCCCCAGGACACGCGCCGCCGCTTCATTATCGCCGGCCGCGCGCAACATGCGGCCATATCTGCCATACCTGAGCCAGGCGACGACCACTGCGAAGACGATCAACGAAATAGCGAGGTTCCAGACGAAACGGCTTTCAATGATGCCATCGCCGACAAAGTAGATGGCATCGAACAATTGCTTGCCCTGGATGGGTCGCCGGCCAAAAATGACGCCGGCCAATTGTTCGATGACAAACATCAATGCCACGATCGCCACCACGGCGCCGAACTCATCGCTGCTCCTGGCGAGAATCGGACGCAGTATGGCCGCTTCCGAAATCCAGGCAAGTAAAATAGCCAGTGCTACGGCAATCAGCATGGCGATCATCCACGCCTGACCCATGTCCTTGGAGACCACCGCCAATGCCATGCCCGCGAACATGACGATGGCGCCTATCGCGAAATTGATGGCGGTCGTCGCCTGGAAAAACAAAAAATATCCCAGGGCGACCAAACCATACAGCGCGCCTATCCCTATGCCAGAAGAAACGATGCTAAGTAACATGGCTGCCCTTACTTGGTCGGCTGATAGACATCCCACAGAACAGAAGGCTTCTGGTTCTTGAACTGCACGATGACGAGGCCTTTTTCCGAGGTTCCGTTATGCACGCCCCGCGCGAAGTTCAGGGTATTGCCCTTCTGGCCGAAGGCCGAGGGGAATGCCGTGATTTTTTCCACGGCATCGCGCAGTGCAGTGCCCTCCAGCGATTTCGCCGACTTCGCCGCCGTTTTCACCAGCATCAGCCCATCCCAAACAACGGCATGCAGCCAGACAAACGTATCTTTCCCGTGGGTTTTCTCGTAAATCGCCTTGACCGCATCGGTATTGGGGTTGCCCGGGCCGATCGGATCGACGACCAGCGTGCCATCGACCGCATTGCCGGCCAATTCCCAGATCTTCGGCGTAGCCGTCAAATTGTTCTGCGCCCAACGTTGCGCTTTGACGCCGAAGCGCTGAAGACTTTTGTACATTGCCGCCGACTCGGCTGCTGAAGCAAAGGAATCGAAAACCACATCGGGGTTTTGGCCGCGCACCCGCATGACCTGCGAGTTGGCGTCCGTGGAGCCGATTTCCATCATTTCATCGGCTACGGTTTCAAAACCGGCGGCTTCCCAGGTCTTCTTATAAGCGTCCCGCACGACGCGGCTGGTGGGCGAGCTGTCCGAAATGACCGCTATCCGTTTGAAGCCGAGTTTCTTCCATGCGTCGATATAAGCACTTCCGCTGATCTCACTGATGGGAGCCATCGTGAAGATATATTCATTATTGGGCGGGCTGACCAGCCGCGAGCTGACGTTGGTGGGCGCTATGCAGAGTATCTTCTGCTCCGCGCATACTACGCGGCCCTGCATGGTGGCACCGGACCCCGACAGGAAGAACAATATGTCGGCGCCACGCTCGATCAAGCGGCGCGACTTGACGACAGTAAGGTTGGCGTTATTTTCATCGTCCTCGAAGATAAGCTCGATGGGGCGGCCTTGAATGCCGGCGTCACTACCGGCCGTGCCCCCCATATAAGCGACCTCGCCCTTGTTGATCGACTCGGCGAACAGCTTGATCGCCTTCACGGATTCCTGCGAATAGAATGTGGCGGATCCGGAACGATCTTCGATCACGCCGATAACGACGGGGTCGCCCTTGGGTGCGCCAGCCGCATATGCGGCGCCGATGCCGATAAGCGAAGTAAGCGCGCTTACCGCCGCGGCAAGAATTGTTTTATTGCGTATTTGAAACATTGTTGTCTCCCGATTAAATGGACAGCCTTTACCAACTACGTTCTATCGCTTCCTCAAGTCGAGCAAGCGCTTTGGTTTTTCACCCGATTTGGTGTATTCGTCGAGATCTCCGGACTCGACGATCTCGACTCGAATGCGCGCCCCAAGCTCCGCGCTAAGCTGAGCAGTCAAATCATTACTCAGCGCCTGTACATCTACTGCAGCCGATTTGCGCTCCACACGGATCACCATTTCATCCTGGCGCGCCACGCCTTCGCCGACATGCGACACCACGCACAAAAACTCGCCTGTGGTACGACGGTCTTTCTTGATCGTGCCCTGACAGCTCATGGGATAGATATTGGTGCCGCGCAGCTTGACCATATCGTCCATACGGCCGAATAAATTCGAGAGCTTCTTCGAACATACGCCGCACTCGCACCTTTCATGCCGATACATGGCCATCATGTCGCGGTGGTCATAGCGTATGAACGGAGGCACACTGCGGTGCAAGCTGGTCACAACGACACTGCCCGCCTCGCCGCTGGGCAGACGACGGCCTCGCTCATCGCAGATCTCGATAAATGCCGTGTCTTCGTTGATGTGCTTGTCCTGCTTGTGTTTGCATTCCCACGCCACCAGGCCCACCTCATGCGAGCCGTAGTTGTCGTAGACGGGCGCGCCCCAGGCCTCTTCGAGCCCGCGGCGCAACGCACCATCGCTGTCCGGCCCCAGGAAGGTAAAGAGATACTTGGTTGGCAGTTGATGCAGATCGAAGCCTATTTGCTCGGCCACTTGAGTAAGCCGGCCAAGATAATCCCCATAGCAATACCAGCCATTGGTGCCCCAGGCTTTGGCAAATTCCAATTGACGTTCGCTGGGCGTCACCTTGCCTGAACCAGTTGTGACGGGCACACAGCCCAACCAATTGAAAACAGCGTTGTATGCAGACCAGCCGGCATTGGCCAGCGACGTCGTAAACGGGATCTGGATGACATCGCCAGGCCTCGCACCTTGGGCATACAAGCCTCTAGCCGTCTGTATGCCCTGGACTTCCCAGGCGATCGCGTCGAATAGCGTGACGCGAGGCATGCCCGTGGTGCCGCCGCTGGTCTGAATCTTGAGAGGAACATCGCCAAAATCTTCGCGACGATACGGATGATGATCTCCAAACGGCGGCGCCGACTCGATTGCCGTCTTGAGATCGTCACTATTGAAAGTAGGAATCTTCTCGATATCGTCCAGGCTTTTTATGTCTCCCGGCTCCAACCCAGCGGTCGACCACCTGCGCGCATAGAACGGCAGCTTCCAGGCGTCATCCATGCGTGCCATGAAGCGCTCGTTCTGAAGGACATGGATTTGTTCCTCGGACATCGCGCCGACCGTGCTGCCGTAGTCGGGAGGGGGAGGATAGTCCGCAATCAATTTATCCCAGTCCAGCGACCTGAAATAGTAAGGTATTGCATTACTCATTAACGTCATCTCCATGGCTTTTCGTCAAACATCGCCAAAGCTTGCCGGGATCTTGCGGCCACCTGTGGGCCTCAGCTTTTCCCCACCAAATCCGACAGCCTCTCGAGGGATTTGCGCGCATCGGCGATGGCGGGCCGCAACTCATCCAGATTGATCGATTTGCCATCCGAGGCACGGACCGACTCCAGGCCCATCATCGCAACCTGGTCCGCGATCTCGTCGGGATTCAGCCGGCCGTCAGGCCTATACCACCATGCCGACCAGCTACACAAGCCAATAACAGAGAACGCCGCCACGACCGGGTCCACCTTTCTGAAATGGCCGCTTTTTATCCCTCGCTCGATGGCAATGCGAAAACGATCGTAAATACCACGCTTGGCCCGTTCATTCAGCCGGCGAATGTCATCAGGCAAGTCATTCTCTGAACGCTCGACGACCCTGAACATGACGGTGTTGTTCAATATGAACAACACATTTTTTCGCGTCATCTCGTATAGTGTTTCGGCCGGATCCCGCGATCCGTCGGCCGTCAGGGAATCGCCCACGTTTTCCAGGTAGATGGTTACCTCTTTCACTAAAGTCGTCAGCACATCTTCCTTGCTGACGAAATAGTGATACAGTGCAGGCCTGCTTATTCCCAATTCGCGCGCCACGTCCAGCATGCTGGTGCCCGCATACCCTTTTTGGCTGAAAAGCTTGGCGGCCGCTTCGATGACAGTGCGCCGTTGAAGCTCCCGTTTTTCTTTGATTCCAAGCATCTTCTGTTTTGCTTTACTCATATCAATCGTTCATTGGTTCGTCATGGTCCAGCCGCCTGAGCGGTATCGCGCCCAATCACCGCCCGGCCTTCCAAAGTTCGTCATATACTGATTCAAACCACACGTGCAATTTCGTCGGCTGCATTCTTTCCCGCGATGCGGCCAAAAATCAAAGAGCTTCCTAAAAAGGATCCCGACATGTAGCCGGCGCCGTGAAAGCCGCCTGTCACTTCGCCGGCGGCATACAGCCCCAGGATGATGTCCCCCTGCGCATTGATCACCTGCATGTTCCGGTTCACCCGCAACCCGCCATTAAAGTGCGTAGTCCCGGGTACCAGCACCGCGGCGTAGAATGGAGGCTCGAGCAAGGGGCGCAAATCGCCCGCTGTACCCACACAGTGAGTACGGTCGAAATCTGGATCCCGGCCTGCCTCTACATAGCGGTTATAAGTGGCGACAGTCCGGCGCAGGCCTTGGGCATCCACACCGTGCGACGCATGCAGCGCGGCGCCCAGTTCCTCGAGAGTGCCGGCCTTGGTTTCGCGGCACAGCCCTAGCACGTGGGCCAGCTTCCATTGCATATAATCCCGACGGATTGCCGCGTCATAGATCTGGATCATTAATGTTTCAGGCTGCTTTAGCCCGGCCCAGGAAAGATCCAGATAAACGTCGGACTCGCGGCAGAAGCGTTGACCATTCTTGTTGACGAGGATGGCGCCTTTATAGTTGACCAGCGACATGGCATTCATGACGGGATCCACGGGGCCGGTCGGCGCGACGCCAATATCGAGATAGGTCGTGGCGGCATTGATATCCCTGCCCATCAACAAGCCGTCACCCAGTGAACCCGGTCCCGTAAGCGGTGTAATTTTCTCGGCTCCCGCCTTACCATGCTCTTTGATAAGTTCTGGATTGCGCGTGAATCCACCGGTGGTCAAGACAACTGCGCGACGCGCGCGCAGCACATTTATGCTGCCATCCTGCGATACTTCAACGCCTGTGACGCGTCCTTGTTCGTTGAGCACAAGACGGCGCGCACGAGTGGACGCGAGAATTTTGACGCCACGTCGCTTGGCTGCTTTCTCCAGCTTCAATACCAGCTCCGCGCCGCCACCTATGCCCCCGGGCTCATGGGCCCATGGTTTGCTCATATGAGAAAAGTGCATGGTGCCTATGAATTCAACCCCCAGGTCTTTCAAACGAAGATAGGTGTCTGCACTGTTCTCGGTATAAACGCGCGACAATTCAAAGTGGCTATCGTGGTGGTGGGCTTCGTCGAGATCCGCAAGCAGCTCGTCACGCGAACCCGGCTCGAGTTCCGTTTCGCACAGCGTGACATAGCCGCCGGATAGCCGTGAACTGCCGCCGATTTCGGGCTGGCTTTCAAGCAATACAACAGACGCGTCCATTTCCGCAGCCTCGACCGCGGCAAATAGGCCGGCCACGCCCGCGCCTATCACAATTACATCCGCATTTTCCTGCTCAATGTCGGCAGCCATGAGGCCTCCTGGGATAAGTAACCGTTACAAGCGACTTATTACTATTTCGCAGGCTTGAAGACCTCGAGCTGCACTCCGTGCATTTCTTTGGGATGTATGAAGTTGACTTCGCCAAATACCCCTTTTGCCGAGTCCTTCAATAGGGGGGTGAGTCCTTGGCCTTGCATATCGCCCAGCGCCTTTTCCAGGTCGTCGACTTCAAGCGAAAGCAAAAAAACCCCCTCACCCTTTTTCTCGATAAATCTCGCGACTGAGGTATCAGGCCGCGTGGACGCAATAAGGTTGAGGTGAAAACCGTTGACGTTGAAACTCGTGCCCTTCAAGCCCGGAAACGCGAAATTCTCTTCGGTGATGAAAGTACCCGGCACCCCGAGTATGCTTTCGTATTTTTTTGTGGCGCCATCAAGATCGGCCACAGCGATGTTCAGCCCATAAACACCTTTGATCATTTCGTCTCCCGAGACAGCATGTAGTTACTATATTGACGCAATAGTAGAATTTATAAACACACATGTCAATCAATGATGTCGAAAAAACAATCACAGGTGTAGATTTTTGATGTAGCGCATGTCCGCAAGGGCAAAGCCTGTGAACTCCAGCCTTCCGGCGTATTTGGAAGGGGGTGATCAGGAAGAGAAAGGAGCCAGAACGGCGCCGCGGTTTATGTTTATGGCGGTTGCGCTCCGGATCTTCCGGCCGCCCCATGGCGATCGGACCGGCGCCGAGCGGCCTCGGTCGGCAAGCGTCCTATGCCAGGCAACCAGGACGCGTTCCTGTATCAGATCTTGATGGGACGGGTGGGAAGGGCCGGCAGGCGCTGGGCGTCTATGGACAGGTCGGCATGCGGGCCGATGGCGGGCAAGGCGTCGAGCAAGCGCGGCAGCAGGGCTTGCATCAGT
>Ga0180220_1001607_pt1 | contig 16257 bp, 13 predicted proteins | sample eDN5th37CBELigBY_FD_151335 | JGI IMG/M metagenome (GOLD analysis project Ga0180220, IMG submission 151335) | Enriched backyard soil microbial communities from Emeryville, California, USA - eDNA 5th pass 37_C BE-Lig BY (version 2) (version 2) | ecosystem: Environmental > Terrestrial > Soil >...
TGCTCCGCGCTTTGCGCGCGGTCGCCCGGTTCCCTCTGCGAGTGCAATGTTGGATGCTGCGGCGGTGGCGGACAGGACCGCGATCATTGCGGTCTGGGATTTTCGGCGGGCGCTGCATACGGCGGTCCTGTCCACGTCCGCCTCGCGCCGGCCGGCAGTCGTCCGGAAGGTGCCGGTTGTTGTTGGTCTGACGTTCAGATGCCTCAAGCTGATGATGCCGTGAGATCTGACGCGCGCACCCTTCCAAGCACCCGCCCTAAGCGAACGGATGCAGCGGGGGTAACTCCGCCGCCGCCAACAGTTTAGCGCGATTCGCGATGAATTTGTATGATGGCTGAACAAGCACCGCGCGCCCGAAGGCACGCGATGCTAGGAGGTTCAGGCCGCTCCCGCCGCGCCGGCCACTCCCGCCGGGCCAGGCGCGCCCGCCGCCGCAGCAGTCTCGTTGGCCTTGGCGGCCTGTTGCACGGCCTTCTGCACCTTCTCGAACGCACGCACCTCGATCTGACGGATGCGCTCGCGCGAAACACCGAATTCCGATGAAAGGTCCTCGAGGGTCGCGGGCTCGTCGGAGAGCCGGCGAGCTTCGAAGATGCGCCGCTCACGATCGTTCAGCGTGCTCAGAGCAGCCTCGAGATAGGTGCGCCTGTGCTCCATCTCGTCCTTCTCGACAAGCTCCTCTTCCTGATCGGGAGCGTCGTCGACGAGCCAGTCCTGCCATTCGCCGGAATCGAGATCGGCGCGCACTGGGGCATTGAGCGAGGCATCGCCGCCGAGCCGCCGGTTCATCGAGATCACATCTTCTTCAGGCACGCCGAGTCGCTTCGCGATGGCTTTCACCTGATCCGGCCTCAGATCACCTTCTTCCAGCGCCTGAAGCTGGCCTTTGGCCCGCCTCAGGTTGAAGAACAGCTTCTTCTGCGCAGCCGTGGTGCCCATCTTCACCAGGCTCCAGGAGCGCAGGATGTATTCCTGGATCGATGCTCGGATCCACCACATCGCGTAGGTCGCCAAGCGAAACCCCCGGTCCGGATCGAAACGCTTGACCGCCTGCATGAGCCCGACGTTGCCTTCGGAAATGATTTCGCCGATAGGCAAGCCGTAGCCTCTGTAACCCATGGCAATCCGCGCCACGAGCCGCAGATGCGACGTGACCAGCTTTTGGGCGGCTTCCGCGTCCGCATGCTCCTGCCAGCGCTTGGCGAGCATGTACTCCTCGTCGGGTTCCAGCATCGGAAAACGCCGGATCTCCTCGAGGTACCTCGCGAGGCCCATGGACCCGCCCGCGATTGTCGGCAGTGATTTCGTCGCCATCTCAGTTTCAGCCGAGTATCAGACCATCGTTTCGGCGGTGAAACCCGGTTGCTCCCTCCGACAGATATAGGTTCTTCCAGCAGCATGACCGGAGCAAGGCATTATGCGCCCACCCGTTAGTTGCACACAAATTACGGCTTCGTGTGTGCCGCCGAGCGCTGCGGTCGTGTCTGTCGGGAACGGAGAATGCGTATCGGAGTTCCACTGCCCTCTACTCATGTAGGTAGGCTCAGTTACTTTTCGAGACCTGACCCTTCCATGAACGTTCGGTAGTCCCCTGATCCGTCGCGGCGGCACGCAGCGCATCGCGGAGCGCCGCGAGATCCGGGGGAAGGGGGCTCTCGAACCGCAGCGCCTTTCCGGTGCGAGGATGCTCGAAGGCCAGCAGGGTTGCGTGCAAAGCCTGACGCCCGAGTTTTTCCAGCGCTGACTGGCCTTCGGGCGAAAGCCTCCGGGCGCTGGCAGCAAAGCCGGAGCCATAGGTCGAGTCGCCGAGCAGCGGGTGGCCGATGTGGGCGAGGTGCACCCGGATCTGGTGGGTGCGGCCGGTCTCGAGCATCAGGCGCACTTGGGTGACCGCAACCTTCTTGCCCTCCACATCCGGGTACGTTTCGATCACCTTGTAGTGCGTCACGGCCCGCCGTCCGCTTCCCTCCCGCACCACCGTGATCTTCGTCCGGTCTTTGAGACTGCGGCCAAGTGGCGCACTTATGCTCCCTTGCGCTCGGTCGAACTGCCCCCATGCGAAAGCGAGATAGGCCCGCTCGAGCCGCCCATCCGCTCCATGTGCTGCGAACTGCTGCGCCAGCGCCTGATGGGCGAAGTCGTTCTTGGCGACGACGAGCAGCCCGCTCGTCCCCTTGTCGAGGCGGTGCACAATGCCGGGGCGGAGAACGCCGCCGATGCCGGAAAGGCTGTCCCCGCAGTGGGCGATCAGAGCGTTGACGAGTGTTCCTGACGAATGACCTGCGGCGGGGTGCACGACGAGGTCCGCCGGCTTGTCGATGACGATCAGATCGTCGTCCTCCCAGACGACGTCTAGGGGAATGTCCTCCGGTTGCGGCTCAGCGGGCTCCGGCGGCGGCAGCTCGACGACGAGCGCATCGCCGGGTTTGACCCTCGTGCCGGGGTCTTCTATGGTCCCACGCCGATTTCGGACGCGGCCCGCTTTGATCAAGGCCTGGATGCGCGAGCGGCTGAGGTCACCAAGTCGAGACGCCAGAAAGCGATCGATGCGCTCCCCGGCTGCTTCGGCTGGCACTTCCAGGTGTCGGCGCTCAGGCTCGCTTGTCATTGTCATGGGGCCGGCACAACTCCCGCGTAAAGGTATCGCGAATCCATGCCAACATTCGACCCCGCGCAGCCGGCTGGCAACGACAACCAGAGCCTCGGCGAGCCCGATGCCAGGCAGGTGAAAATTCTGAAGATCGTCGTCATCTTTCTCGGGGTGCTTCTTCTGGTAGGTTTTGCGGTGGTGATCGGCCGGATCGCCTATCTCGCGACACAGCCGGGTGCCGGCATCGGGTCTGCGACTCAGGCCCAGAACGTGAATGTCGACCTACCCTCGGGTGCCACGATTCGCCAAACGACCGTCTCCGGCGACCGCATGACCGTGGAGTACAGCGCCCGCGACCAGACGGGCATCGTTGTCATCAGCCTGACGACCGGCCGGATCGTGAGCCGCATCACCTTTCGCCCGGAGGCGCCGAGCCAGTAGGGGGGCGACACCTGCGCGTGGGCGGGCGGAGCCGATCTTGAACTCTGGCACCGGGCGAGCCAAATAGCCGCTTGATCACGCCGCTCTGGTCACCTATAGCTTGCGCCCTGAGCGTTGCCCCGTTCGTCTAGTGGCCTAGGACGCCAGCCTCTCACGTTGGTAACAGGGGTTCGAGTCCCCTACGGGGCGCCAGAATCGCGTCTCACGCGATCTCAGCCTTTCTCAGATCGTCTCCCAAGCAACTGAAAATCAACGAAAATCGCTGAACTTCTGTCTCGGGGCGTCTCGGCTTGTTTCACGGCAGCTCAGAGATTTGATGGTATTTTTGATGGTATCGGGAGGCGGGCTATGGCGCTGACCGACACGCGTATCCGCAACGCCAAGCCGGGGGAGAAGGCGTACAAGCTCAGCGATGCCAACTGGCTCTATCTGGTCGTTCACCCCAACGGCTCGAAGCTGTGGAGGATGAACTACCGCTTCCTCGGCAAGCAGAAGACGTTGGCGATCGGACCGTACCCCGAGATTAGCCTGCAGGAAGCTCGGCAGAGGGTTGCTGAGGCTCGCAAGCTCCTGGCTCAGGGCATCGATCCTTCAGAGCACAAGAAGAACCAAGCTCGGGCGGCCAAGTTGGCTTCGGGGCAGACCTTCAAGGCGCTCGCAAAGGAGTTCCTGGCGAAGTGCGAGGGGAAGGGTTACGCCAAAGACACCCTGGATAAGAAGAAGTGGATTCTGAACGATCTCGTCATCCCCGTCATAGGCCATCGGCCAATCGCGGACATACGACCGTCCGAGATCCTAGAACTCCTGTCCGACATCGAGGCCAGTGGTCGGCTTGAAACGGCGAAGCGGGTTCGCCAGACCATCGGGGCAGTATTCCGCTTGGCCGCCCTCACAGACCGGGCTCCCGGCGATCCGACTCCCGTCCTCCGAGGTCAGATCAAGACCCCGAGGGTCACGAGTTACCCTGCTGTCGTTCGACCTGACGAGTTCGGCGAGCTGATGCGCCGCATTTCGACCATTCGGAGCACCATCGTCCGTCTGGCTTTGGAGTTCCAGGCGCACACCTTCACGCGACCCATCGAGGTACGCTTTGCGACTTGGGATGAGATCGACCTCGAAGCGTCCGTTTGGACCATCCCTGCCGAACGGATGAAGATGCGTCGGCCTCACGATGTTCCGTTGGTTCCGGCAACCCGTCAGATCCTGCGGGAAGTCCGTAAGTACACTGGCAGGTCGCAAGGGCTCATTTTCCACTCGCCGCAGAACCCGAACAAACCCTTATCGGAAAACACCCTCAACAAGAACATCTGGGCACTCGGCTACAAGGGGAGGCACTGCTCCCATGGGTTTCGGTCCAGTGCCTCGACGATCCTCAACGAGAGCAAAAAGTACGACAAGGATGTAATCGAGTTCCAGCTCGCACACCTTGTCGGCAACGAAACCCGGCGAGCCTACAATCGAGCTCAATGGTGGGATCAACGTGTGCAGATGATGCACGATTGGGCCAACATGATCGCGAAGATGCGCGAAGGCACAAGTTCGCTCACTCCTGGCCGAGTGGTCGACACTGTGCAACTATAGACGACAATGCACGTCGCCGGAAATGACACCTGTATCGGGGTCCCGGCAATACTCTTGATTGTAAAGGCATGTGCATTCCACTTCGGTGAACGCTGAACCGGGAGTTCACGACCGCCCTCCTAATTGGCAGGGAGGAAAGCCTTGGGTGCTGGCGCTGAAGTCCCGCGAGCAAGAGGGCAGGTAGGAAGTGACGAGAAGCCTGGTCAAGCTCTCCTGAGCTTCGAGTGACGGCGACGCCAGTTCCCTCACCAAAACATCCCTCAGGTATCTTAGTAGCCGAGAACAGGCTATCCAAACGTTTGGGCTGAAAACCTCTATGACGTAGCCGCCTCAGCTAGATTCTGCGTGCCGCGATGGTCTATGTCATCCTGCGAGTCGCCATGTGGCAGACACATGAGGATCGCGGCGGGGGAAACCAAGAACCATGGCAGTCAAGAAATCGGATCTCTATTCGTCTCTCTGGGCCTCGTGTGACGAACTCCGCGGCGGCATGGATGCCAGCCAGTACAAGGACTATGTACTGTTCATGCTGTTCATCAAGTACGTCTCGGACAAATATGGTGTCAGTGACGATCTTGAGCCTCCGATCATAATTCCTCAGGGTGCGAGCTTCCAAGACATGGTCGCACTCAAGGGAAATCCGAACATCGGCGATTTGATCAATACACAGATCATTCAGCCGCTTGTCGAGGCCAATGAAGCTCTGGCCCGCACCGATTTTCCTGACTTCAACGATCCGAACAAGCTTGGCGAGGGCAACGAAAAAGTCGAACGGCTTTCCAACCTGATCGCCATCTTCGAGAACCCTGATCTCGACTTCTCAAAGAACCGCGCCGATCACGACGACCTTTTGGGTGACGCTTACGAATACCTTATGCGGCATTTCGCAACCCAGAGTGGCAAGAGCAAGGGACAATTCTACACGCCAGCCGAGGTTAGCCGCGTCATCGCTAAGGTAATTGGCATTTCGCCGAAGAACACTGTCGCGGCGACGACCGTTTATGACCCGACCTGCGGCTCGGGCTCGCTGCTCCTGAAGGTTGCGGCCGAAGCAGGTAAACGCATCACCCTTGAGGGGCAGGAAAAGGACGTGACCACTGCCGGTCTCGCCCGCATGAATATGATCCTTCACGATTTCCCTACGGCCAAAATCCTAGCCGGCAATACGCTCGCTAACCCGAAATTCCTCGATGGCGACCGCCTCCGCACTTATGATTATGTCGTTGCCAACCCGCCATTCTCTGACAAGGCTTGGTCCAACGGGATCAATCCGGAACGAGACCCGCACGGTCGCTTCGGTTGGGGAGTGCCTCCACGGAAGCAAGGTGACTACGCCTATCTTTTGCATATCATCCGCTCAATGAAGAGCACCGGCAAGGCAGCTTGCATTCTGCCTCATGGGGTTTTGTTCCGTGGCAATGCCGAGGCAGAAATCCGCAAAGCACTTGTCAAGTCTGGCTATCTGAAAGGAATAATCGGTCTACCTCCAAATCTCTTTTATGGGACAGGTATCCCCGCTTGCATTGTTGTACTCGACAAGGAAAATGCTGCGGCGGGACGCGGCGTCTTCATGATCGACGCCTCGAAAGGTTTCCGGAAGGACGGTGCAAAAAACCGGCTGCGCGAGCAGGACATTCACCGCATTGTCGATACGTTTAACCGTGGCGTGGATGTCCCTGGCTATGCCCGCATGGTGCCGTACGATGAGATCGCCGATCCAAAGAACTCATTTAATTTAAACCTCGCACGCTATATCGATAGCTCCGAACCCGAAGACATCCACGACATTGACGCTCACCTCAACGGCGGCATTCCCCAGCGCGACATCGACGCGCTTGGTTCCTGGTGGCAGATTATGCCCGGCCTACGCGATGAGCTGTTCGATGAGTTACGTCCCGGCTATCTGAGCCTCACGCAGCCAGTTGAGAACCTAAAGGTCGTAATAGAGGAACACCCCGAGTTCCGCGCCTTCAAAGTCGCCGCGGCCGAGACCTTCGCAGCGTGGCGCACACGGACGGATGTAGCTTGCCGGGCCTTCGGCCCAGGGAGTCACCCGAAGGAACTGATCGAAATCCTTTCTGAAGAGCTACTCGAGTCCTTCCGCAAAGTGCCGCTTGTCGATCCATACGACATTTATCAACATCTGATGGATTACTGGGCCGAGACGATGCAGGACGACACCTACTTGATCGCGGCCGAGGGTTGGCTCGCAGGTGCCCTCCCACGCGAGATCGTTAAGCGGAAGAACAAGGATGGCAAGCTCGCTTGGCCTGAGCCCGGTGACTATCAGCTCGGTGGCGGGCGTGGGGCCCGGCGCTTCACCTCTGATTTGATCCCTGCGCGCCTGATTGTGGCGCGCTACTTTGCTCCGGAACAGGCCGCACTCGACGCTCTCGAAACCCGCATTATGAAACTGGAACAGGAGCTAGCCGAGCGGCTGGAGGAAGGTGCGGGTGAAGATGGGCTGCTCGCCGAGGTGATAGAGGGTGAGGGGGAAAAGCAAAGAATTACGGCCAAGGCGATCAAGGAACGGATGAAGGAAATTAGGCACGATCCGGATTTTGCTGACGAATATGAAGCACTGGGGGCCTATGAGGCACAGCTCAACGAGCTGGAAGCCACTAAGAAGGAACGAAAAGCAAGAGAGGAAGAGCTTTGGGGAAAGGTACATGAGCGTTACAAGATGTTGACGGAGGAAGAGATGAAGGAACTGGTTGTGGCGGATAAGTGGCTCGATACCATACAGACTCGGGTTGAAGCCCATGTCGCACGCGCGGCTCAGGGGTTGATAGCGCGAATCAAGCTGTTGGCCGAGCGCTACGCTACGCCGCTGCCCAAGATTGAGAAGGAGGTTGATGCGCTAACGGCTCGGGTGGTGGAGCATCTGAAGGCGATGGGGGCGGTATGGAATTGAAGTCCGAATACAAGCTGACCGAAATCGGGATGCTCCCGACGGACTGGAGGGTGCTACCGCTAGAAAGCATAACCGAGCCGAGTGCACCAATAAGGTACGGCATAGTACAAGTTGGACCAGACACCCCTGACGGCATTCCGATCGTCCCGATCAAGTTCATCAAGGAGATTGAAACTGCGCCGCTCCACAGGACGGCAAAAGCAATTGAAGAACGGTTTTCCGGGAGCCGGATATCTGGTGGTGACGTCCTCCTTTCCGTCAAGGGAACAATTGGACGTGTAGGTATCGTGCCGGAAGGTTTTACAGGAAACATTGCCCGCGAGATTGCCCGACTCCGCGTCAGAAATGAATTCTGCCCGCAATTCGTGGCCTATCAGCTCGAAAGCGACCAGACTCAGCGCCGAATTCGTAGTGCTATCGTAGGGACGACTCGCATGGAATTTTCTATTGCGGGCGTTCGAAAGTTTTTAATCAGCGTACCGCAGAGTAAGGCAGAACAACAAGCAGTGGCTGCTGCTTTAGCAGATATCGATAAGCTGATTTCCTCCTTGATGCGCCTGATCGCCAAGAAGCGCGACCTGCGGCAAGGCGCGATGCAGCGCCTACTCACGGGCCAAACCCGTCTCCCGGGGTTTTCGGCGCCGTGGCAGGTGAAGCGCCTGGGAGAGTTGGGAGAAATCCGAAGCGGTGGCACGCCAGCAACTTCGGAATCCAGCTTCTGGAATGGTGGAATTCCGTGGTGCACACCGACTGATATCACGGCGCTTTCGGGCAAAAAATATTTGGTTGCGACTGCCCGAACAATTTCCGAAAGGGGTTTAGCCGCTAGCGCTGCCGAGATTTTGCCGCCCCGATCCTTGATCATGACATCGCGGGCGACCATCGGGGAGTGCGCAATCAATATGGTTCCCATGGCGACTAATCAAGGCTTCAAGAACATCGTACCGAGCGAAGAGGTCGACGTTGAGTTTCTCTATTATCTCATGGGGATGCAGAAATCACGATTAATCGCCTTATGCAGTGGGAGCACGTTTCTCGAAATCAGTAAAAGGCAACTCGAACATTTTGAGGTGTGCCTTCCTTCGAGCAAGAGCGAGCAAACTGCCGTCGCTCGCATCCTGTCCGACATGGATGCCGAGATGAATGCGCTCGAAGCGCGACTTATCAAGACCCGTGCCCTCAAGCAGGCAATGATGCAGGCGCTACTCACTGGCCGGGTTCGACTACCGATCCAGTCCAATGCCGCACCCGAGGTGAGGGAGTACGAGCATGCCTGACCGACCGCGAAGTGAACGTGCCACGCAGGATCGGTTGACCGCGTTCATTACGTTGCCAGAAAATCAGGGCGGTCTTGGCTATCGCGCCCTCGGCGACTGGTCAGGTCGGCCGGATAACCGCTGCGTCGAAACTGAGCTCCTGCGAGCTAACTTACATGCCCGCGGTTACACAAAGGGCGAAATCGACGCGGCGATCGTCCGACTTATGCAAGCGATCGAGGTGACGGGCACGACGCTCTATCAGGCGAACCTTCGGACTTACACGCTCCTCCGGTATGGCGTGGATGTTCAAACTTCGGTAGCTGCTCCTCACAAGACAGTTCATCTGATTGATTGGGAGAACCCCCAAGTCAACGACTTTGCCTTGGCCGAAGAGGTGACGTTGAGGGGTGGGCACGAGCGCAGGCCCGACCTAGTCGTCTACATCAATGGCCTCGCTGTTGTAATCATTGAACTGAAGCGCGCTGCAGTCGAGATCGGGGACGGCATCCGTCAGTTGATTTCCAATCAGGACGAGATCTTCAACGCTCCCTTCTTCGCCACGGCCCAGCTCCTTCTCGCAGGCAGCGATGCGCAGGGCTTGCGCTATGGCACAGTGGGCACACCCGAAAGGCTCTTCGTCGAGTGGAAGGACGAGGATCCCCCGCCATGCGAGCTTGCTCCCGGCGCGCTACTCGATCGACCGGTGGCGCAATTGCTGCGCAAAGATCGACTCCTCGACTTAATCCGCAACTTTGTAATCTTTGATGCCGGCATCAAGAAGGTGCCCCGGCAACATCAGTTCAAAGCCGTGAAGCTAGCTCAGGAGCGCCTTGCAAAACGCGAAGGGGGTGTAATCTGGCACACGCAGGGCAGTGGAAAAAGTATTCTGATGGTGCTGTTGGCAAAGTGGATTTTGGAGCGTGAGCCGGATGCTCGAGTGCTGATTGTTACCGATCGCGACGAATTGGATAGGCAGATTGAAGGCGTGATGCGCAACGCGGGCGTCGTCGGTCCCGATTCGCCATCGCCTCGCGTGACTCGTCGCGACGAGTTCGTGAGCTGGCTAGGATCACCAACGCCGCGGCTTATCTGCGCACTCATCCACAAGTTCGATACAACCGACCTCTCCGGACCGCCACCAAAGGTGATTGGGCGTTTCTACGTATTCGTAGATGAATGCCATCGCACCCAAGGCGGTGACATGAACAAACAGATGAAGCGCTGGTTGGAGGGTGCAATTTTCATCGGTTTTACGGGCACCCCACTTCTACGCAAGGATCGCAAGACCACGCGCGAAGTTTTCGGCACGTATATCCATACATATAAATTTCACGAAGCTGTGCGCGACAAGGTTGTGCTCGACCTTAAATACGAGGCGCGGGACGTACCACAGCGAATGACCAGCCCGGATGCCATTGATGCCTGGTTTGAAAAAAAGACGAAAGGACTTAACAAGTTTCAGAAGGCGATTCTGCGTGAGCGTTGGGCCACGATGGAGGAATTGCTCAGCGCAACTGAGCGCAAGCGTCGAATCGTTGCCGAGATCGTGCAAGATTTCGACCTGAAGCCCCGACTAAGCGATGACCGTGGGACTGCGATCCTTGTGACTGCGTCGATACGGGACGCCTGCGAGTATTTCCGGGAGTTTCAGAGCACACGGTTCGGTCCGCATGTCGGCATCGTCACGTCCTATGAGCCGAACCACAATACCATCTCACGCGAGCCTGCAAACAGCGACGAGCGTTACAAGTACGATACCTACACAAAGTTTGTCCTTAAAGACGGTCAGAGCACGACAGCTTACGAAACTGAGATAAAGCGGCGTTTTATCGAGGAACCGGCGAACACCAAGCTCTTGATTGTTGTTTCCAAGCTGCTCACTGGCTTCGACGCGCCGAGCTGCACTTATATCTATCTCGACGATAACCTCCGCGACCACACGCTGTTCCAGGCGATCTGTCGAACCAATCGACTTGACGGCGACGACAAAGAGTATGGCTATATCGTTGACTTCAAGGAGCTGTTTGGCAACGTTCAGCACGCGGTCGCGGTTTACAATTCCGACGAGCTGGATACTGACGAAGGTAGCTGCGGCGACAACAATGTCCAGATCAAGAACTGGCTTGAAGAGGGGAAAGCTAGACTCGACGGCGCACGAGAGGCTCTACATTACCTGTGTGAGCCGGTGCCGCCACCTCGCGAGCTTGAACAGTTTCTGCGGTATTTCTGTGGTGATGCTGCCGACTCGAACGCCCTGAATGAAACTGAGGCACTGCGGGTGTCTTTTTACAAGTCTGTCGCTGCCTTCGTTCGGGCCTATGCGGCTATCGCCCAACATCTTGATGAAGCCGGATACGATTCCGCGGCGCAGCAAATGATCCAGCGCGAGGTTGAGTTCTATACGGATCTGCGTGCTGCCGTCAAAAGGCATTCGGGGGAGGAGCTTGATATCAAGCCCTATGAGGCGGATATGCGCCATCTCCTCAACACCTACATTCAGGCTGATCAAGCACAGGTTTTAGGCAATCTTTCTGACGTTTCACTTACGCAAGCTATTATCGAGACCGGAATCCACGATGCAATCGCCAAGCAACTCAACGAGAAAGGAAAGCTTTCGAAGAACGCGGTTGCTGAAGGAATCATCAATAACATTCGAAAGACGATCATTCGGGATCAGCTGACCGATCCTCGCTTCTACGAAGAGATGTCGAAGCGCCTGGAGGATTTGATCCGACAAAGGCGGGAAAGCGCCGAAGCCTACGAGGAGTTCTTGCGAAAGGCTGAGGATCTAATCCGTAGGTTGGCAGCTCGGAACAGCAATCCTGACATACCCGCAGCACTTCATGGAAATCGTGAGGCCGCCACGATCTTCAACAATCTCGCGAATCTTCCAGCGACCATATTCAAGTGCCCGACCGACGATGGCGCGAAAGCGGAGCTTGCGCTGCGTATAGACCGAGCGGTCCGCGAACACGCACCGGCAGGATGGAAAGGAGATCCGGTCCGTGAGAGGGAGGTTAAGAACGTATTATTTCCACTGTTTAACAGGGATCGGGACGCAACTCTCGCAATGTTCGAGATCATCAAGAACCAACCGGGATACTGATGACCGAAGTGATCGAAATAGGCGACATCTCCATCAGCGTGACCCGTAAGGACGTCAAGAACGTCCATTTGTCGGTCCATCCCCCCGACGGGAGGGTAACCCTTGTGGCGCCTAGATCAACGCGGATCGATGCGGCTCGGGCGTATGCTGTTACGAAAATCGCTTGGATTAGACAGCAGAGAGAAAGCTTACTCACCCAGGCCCGCGAAACGCCGCGGCAGTTCGTGGGACGAGAGACGCATTTTCTCTGGGGGCGCCGGTATCTACTCCGCGTGATTGAGAAAGACGAGAAGCCGCAGATCAAGCTAGACCACCGGACTATTCACTTGCAAGTGCGACCGGGAACCTCGCGCGAAGCGCGCGCCCGGATCATGCATTCGTGGCACCTCCGACTTCTCCACGATATCGTGCCGTCACTTATTCGGAAATGGGAATCTCGAATTGGCGTTGAGGTTCGGAGATACTATCTTCAGCGCATGAGGACAAAATGGGGGAGCTGTAATTTCGTTCGAAAGACTATTCGGCTGAACACTGAATTGGTTAAGAAGCCCCGGGATCTGCTTGAGTATATTGTTGTCCACGAGATGGTACATCTCCTGGAGCCGACTCACAGCTCAAGGTTCTTCACCTTACTCTCAGAGCATTATCCTAAGTGGGCAGAGGCTAGATGCGATTTGAATGAACTTCCAATACCAGCACTTTCAACAGATTGGTAGTTAGGGCCGTTCATTTGCTCTTTTCGGCAGTGATACCGCGATCTAGCTAAAGCACTCGATTGACGACGACACTTTGTATTCAACCACGTGTGGGCCGTTCACCCTCAGGTCAGCTATTTAGGCCGTGTGGACGAATTGACTCAGGTATCGGCCTGAGGATTCCGCGAAGGAGCCCGGTGTGATTCATGGATTGCCGACTGGTTCTGGAGGTCGGCATGTCCAAGAAGATGAGTAAGCGGTGCCGTGACCGCACGTGGCATGACCGGGGCGGGTCATGTGATCGTCGGCCGCCATGCGCACGGATCGAGACGACCATAGCGACGTCCATAATGACGTCTCCAAGCCTGTTCGGCTGCGCCGCGTCGAGGTGCTGAACGGCGTCGAGCGCCGGCGGAAGTGGCCGGACGAGACAAAGTTTGCGATCGTCGCCGAGGCGCTGGAGCCCGGTGTCGTGATCTCGGACGTGGCGCGCCGTCACGACATCAATCCTTCCCAGCTGTTTGGCTGGGTCAGGCAGTTCCGGGGCGAGGTCCTGGCCGCCAGTCGACAGCCGCACGCGCCTCGTCCGCCGCTGTTCGTGCCGACCGTGCTGGATCCGGCTCCCGCCCCGGTCACAAAGCCGGCGCCCGCTCCCTGCGAGGCCGCAGCGATCGAGATCTCGATCGGTCCCGCCACGGTGCGTGTCCGCGGTCCGGTCGACGGCAAGGCGCTCGCGATCGTGTTGAAGGCGCTGAGGGTGCTGGCATGATCGTCCCGCCGACCGGCATCCGCGTGCTCGTGGCGACGAAGCCCGTCGATTTCCGCAAGGGCATGGATGGGCTCGCGGCCTACATCGAGCAGCAGCTCCAGGCTGACCCGTTCTCGGGCGTCGTCTACGTCTTCCGCGCGAAGCGCGCCGACAAGGTGAAGCTGCTGTTCTGGGACCAGACGGGGCTGGTGCTGGTGACCAAGCGGCTGGAGGACGGTCGCTTCCGCTGGCCCGCAATCCAGGATGGCGTGATGCGGCTGTCACCAGGTCAGCTCTCGGCCCTCTTGGAGGGACTGGACTGGTCGCGCGTGCATATGCGCCGCGTGCGGGCGCCACAGGCGACGCAATGATCCTGGTGACAGGTTGACTCGCGGCAGAATGGTCCGCTGACGACGCGCCAGGCCTCGCCCATGCTGTGGGCATGACGGATTCGACCGACGCTTTCCCGGACGACATCGAGCGCCTCAAGGCGATGCTGCGCGCCGAGCAACGCGAGAAGCGGCAGATCGCTAGCGAGCGCGATGCCGCCATCGCCGAACGTGATCGAATGTCTGCCCAGAACGAGCGTCTGCTCCACATGCTGCGCCAGCTGCGGCGCAATCACTTCGGGCGCAAGTCGGAGAAGCTCGACGAGGATCAGCTCGCTCTCGGGCTCGAGGACCTGGAGACCGCGATCGCCTCGGGTGAGGCCGGCGTGGAAAAGACCGACGCGACGCTGGCAGCGTCGCGCAGGACGTCGCGCAAAGTCAATCGCGGCAACCTTCCGGCGCATCTGCCGCGCGAGGAGATCGTGATCGAGCCGCAAGCCAAGGTGTGCCCCTGCTGCGGCGGCGATCTGCACGTCATTGGCGAGGATCGCTCCGAGCGGCTCGATAAGATCCCGGCGAAGTACCGGGTGATCGTGACGCGCCGGCCCAAGTACGCGTGCCGGGCCTGCGAGCGCACCGGCGCCGACGACATCGCCGGCATTATCCAAGCGCCCGCTCCTGCGCGGCTGATCGAAGGCGGACTGCCAACCGAGGCGCTCGTCGCCGATGTGGTCGTCTCGAAGTACGCCTGGCACCTGCCTCTCTACCGGCAGGCGCAGATGATGTCCGCCGAGGGGATCATGATCGATCGCTCGACCTTGGCGCACTGGGTCGGCTTCGCGGCCTGCGAGCTGATGCCGCTCTACAGTCGACTGATCACAATCCTGAAGGGCTCGAGCAAGCTGTTTGCCGATGAGACGCGCTGCCCGGTGCTCGATCCCGGGCGCGGCAAGACGAAGACCGGCTATCTCTGGGCCTTGGCGCGCGATGATCGACCGTGGGGCGGCTCCGATCCGCCGGCCGTCGCCTACCTGTACGCGCCCGGACGCGGGGCTGAGCACGCCACGCGCCATCTCGCCGGCTTCTCAGGCGTGCTGCAAGTTGACGGCTATGTCGCCTACAAGCAGCTGGCGGACCCGAGGCGCGTCGGCGGCCCGCTCGTGCTCGCGCACTGTTGGAGCCACTTCCGCCGCCAGCTCTACGACGTCGCCAAGGGCGGCAACGCGCCGATCGCGAGCGAAGCGCTTGTCCGCATTGCCGAGCTCTACGGGATCGAAGAGGAGATCAGGGGGCAGGGCGCCGAGGCGCGCCGCACGGCTCGGCAGACGCGCACGAAGCCGCTCGTCGACAAGCTCAAGGACTGGCTCGAGAAGCAGCTTGCCCGCCTGTCCAGGGGCTCGACCACGGCGGACGCGTTCCGTTACGGCCTCAATCACTGGACCGGCCTCGTCCGCTTCCTCGATGACGGGCGCATCGAGCTGGACTCGAACACGGTCGAGCGTTCCATGAGGCCGATTGCATTGAGCCGGAAGAATGCTCTCTTCGCCGGCAGTGACGAGGGAGCGAAGAACTGGGCGGCGATCGCATCGCTGATCGAGACAGCCAAGCTCAACGGAGTGAACCCGCACGCCTGGCTCGCCGATACTCTGACGAGGCTCGTCAACCGCTGGCCCGCATCCCGCATCGACGAGCTGATGCCCTGGGCCTACGCCAACGCCAGCCACTGATCCGTCAACGTGCTGACGGAGCCCCGCTTACACTTGAAGTCGTCCTTGCTCTCGATGACGATCGGGTCGGTCAGAGCCCATTCCAGCGCAGCCTTATAGATCGCGTACTCTTCCGGTGACGTCTTTGAGCGAAGTATCTTCTGTTGAACTTCAAAATCTGCTAACGTCATAAATTCGGCACTCCGGCAAAGAGTGATTAACTACGTCGATCGACCCGCTCCAATAATGCTTCAGCCAAATATGAGGAAATCTTATCGCGGAGCGAGCGGAATACCCGCTTTCGTGCAAACGAATTCTGTCGGCGAGTGCGGCGCTGGCCAATGGCGTGCCGTCGGATACGTACTGGCCGGAGCCTGATGGTGCCTTTGGCGGCACGCCCCCCGCCAGCACCCTTGACGAGACTAGGCACGCCGCAAAATGGCGTACCGCCACGCGCTAAGTCGGCTGCGCCGATACTACCTAATCGCTTGGCTCGGTCTCCATTCGCTTAGCTGCTAGATCATGAGCTGTCGAGCAACGCTTCACACCCGAAGCCCCTCGCCGAGTCCCTTGCGCCAACCTCGATTCTCTCTCAGCTGCTGACTTGATGCCCGCTTTGAGCGTCACTTGGCCCGAGACCTGCGCCCTACCTTTTAGAGATCTACCGCCCTGCTGAGGGACGGCCGCATTACCACGGAGATCACCTGTGAATCCCGGAACTCCGGAGCCGCTGACCGAGAATGGCATCTATATGCCATTGCAACCCGCACCTAAGACGCGTTCGGTGACCCGGTCAATTCCCTTTTGTTCTGTATGCGGCGGCGACGTCCCTGGCGGTACACGATCCGGCCAATGTGCAGGTTGGACGGCATTTGCTGGGCTATTCAG
>Ga0180220_1001608_pt1 | contig 16254 bp, 15 predicted proteins | sample eDN5th37CBELigBY_FD_151335 | JGI IMG/M metagenome (GOLD analysis project Ga0180220, IMG submission 151335) | Enriched backyard soil microbial communities from Emeryville, California, USA - eDNA 5th pass 37_C BE-Lig BY (version 2) (version 2) | ecosystem: Environmental > Terrestrial > Soil >...
AGATTAATACGGGCGGCCACGAGCACGCGCGCGCGCGCCGCGGCGACGGCGGCGGGGTCCTTCGTCTCGTCCAGCACGATCGCGAGCGCCGGCCGTATGACACCATGCACCAGCCACCACATGACGAGCCCCGCAAGCACACCGAGCCAAAGCATCAGCGCTCGTGCCGTCGGAATATACACCGACGAGGGAAAGACCCACCGATCGAGGAGATAACCCGTCGTCAGCAGCAGAATCGCGCCGCTCGCCGCCACCACGTGCGAGGCAATCGCGAACGCGGCCGTCACCCGCGGCACGATGTGGACCAGCAAGACGTTCCGTCCGGCTTCATCGGTCTCCCGCAGGGCGATGATCTGAATGAAGTTCACGAACCAGATCATGCCGACCCAGACCATCGCCGCCGTGATGTGGACCACGCGGCTGAGGAACGATACCAGGCCCAGCTTGTCGCCCGTGCTGTCGGCGAACCAGTAGACGAGACCGAGTGCGGCGATCCCGCATCCCAGCCAGAGGACACGGACGGGCTCGGCCAGCAGCGCCTTCATGCCGACCCCCATCCGCTTGGCGGCTGCACGGCATGTTGCGGGCGACCCATCTTTCACTCTGCCCGGGCGCGGTCGATGGCGATGAGCGCGGCGGCGACGCGGCGGCCCTCGCCAAGCAGCATGTTGTAGGTCCGGGCCGCAGCTCCCGTTGCCATGAACTCGAGGCCGACACCGACCGCGGAGAATGCCTCACGCACATCCGGTGGCGGCACGACGAGGCGATCGCCGGTCCCGAGCACGACGAGATCGAGATCCCCGTGCCGCGCGAGCACGCGGGCGAGCGCTGTACGGGTGATCTCCGTCGCGTGAGCGATCTCCCACGCCTCGATGGCATCCGGGAGGCAAAGGATCGAGCCGCGATGGCTCATGCCGGCGAAGCGGAAGCCGCCGTTGCCGTACGCGTCGATGGGCGCTGCCGCCGGATAGTGCGCCTGACGGTGGTCCGTGACCAACCAACGCCTCCTCTTGCCGCGCCGCCGTCGAGCCCGGCCTGCCTACGCCGGCTTGCGGGCGGCGGTTTTCACTTTCTCGTTCGTCGCTCCTGCGTCACGCGGCACGCCGAAGTAGCTGATCATCGGCGCTGCAATGAACATCGACGAGTAGGTGCCGATAATGACTCCGAACAGCATCGCAAAGTTGAAGTTCCGGATCACCTCGCCACCGAAGATGTAGAGGGCGAGCAGCACGACGATCGTGGTGATGCCGGTGAGGATCGTGCGCGACAACGTCTCGTTGATCGAGAGATTGAGCAACTCGATCGTGTCCATACGCTTGTATTTGCGCAGGTTCTCGCGGATGCGATCCGACACGACAACAGTGTCGTTCACCGAGTAGCCGAGGATCGTCAGCAACGCGGCAACGATCGAAAGGTCGAACTCGAGCTGGAACAGCGAGAAGAGGCCGACCGTGACGATGACGTCGTGCGCGAGGGCGACGATGGCGCCGATCGCGAACTGCCATTCGAACCGGAACCACACGTAGGCGACGATGGCCATCAAGCCGGCCAGAACGGCGATGAAGCCGGTGGTCCTCAACTCGCTCGACACGGCCGGTCCCACCACCTCCACGCGCCTCTGCTGGTACTTGTCGCCGATCGTATCGACCACTTTCTTGAGCGCCGCTTGCTGGGCCTCCTCGCCGCCGGCCTGCTGCTCGATGCGGATCAGGACGTCGGTCGGCGCGCCGAACTGCTGGATCTGGATGCCGCCAAGCCCCACGCCCGCGAGCTGGTTGCGCAGCGCCGCTATGTCCGCCGGCCCGGATTTCGCCTGCATCTCGATCATCGAGCCGCCCTTGAAATCGACCCCATAGTTGAGGCCGCGGAACAGGAAGAGACCGATGGAGAGCACCATCGCCAGCACCGAGAGGCCGACGGCCAGATCCCGATACCGCATGAAGGGCAGCCGCACGTGGTGCGGGAAGAAATCGATGCCCTTGAAATTGGGAATGAAGCGCATGTCGGCCAGCGTCTCTCGTTAGACTGGAACCTCAAGGGACCGGGTCTGCGGTTGCGCGCGAAGCCACAGCCAGACCAGCAACCGCACGACAGTAACGGACGCGAAGATCGAGGTGACGATGCCGAACGTCAGCGTCACGGCGAAGCCACGGATCGGGCCCGATCCCAGCCAGAACATCACCACGGCGCACGCGAGCGTCGTGAGCTGACTGTCGGCGATCGTTACGAATGCCCGATTGAAGCCCGAATCAATGCCCGAGATGGGCGTCTTGCCGGAGCGCAGCTCCTCGCGGATCCGCTCGAAGATCAGCACGTTGGCATCGACCGCCATGCCGATGCCCAGCACCAGACCCGCGATGCCCGGCAGCGTCAGCGTCGAGCCCACCAGCGACATCAGCGCGACCGTCATGACGAGGTGCACGATCAGGCCCACGCATGCGAAGATGCCGAACGTTCCATAGGCGAGCGTCGTCAGCACGATGGTGGCGAGGCCGCCGATGATGCCAGCCGTCTTGGCGGCGGCGATCGAATCGCTGCCGAGAGATGCGCCGACCGTGCGCTCCTCGACAACGGTAAGCTTCACCGGCAGCGCGCCCGAGCGAAGCTGAACGGCGAGCGTGTTCGCACTATCGACCGAGAAGTTGCCCGAGATCTGCCCGGTGCCCCCGAGGATCGCCGTCTGGATGATCGGCGCGGACAGCACCCTGCCGTCGAGCACGATGGCAAACGGCCGCCCGACGTTCTCCTGTGTGAAGCGTCCGAACTTGCGCGCGCCCTGCTGGTTGAACCGGAACGTGATGATCGGCTGATTGGTCTGCTGATCGAAGCCCGGCTGGGCGTCGACAAGCTCGTCGCCACGCACAACGGGGCTTTCCCTCAAGAGATATGCCGGGCCACCCGGCTCGTCGGACGGATAGATCTTCCAGCCCGCGGGAGGCCGGCCCTGCTGGCGGACATCCTCGACGGAGACGCTCGTGTTCACCTCGTGAAACGAGAGCACGGCGGTCTCGCCGAGCAACTGCTTCAGGACGGTCGTGTCCTGCAGGCCGGGATACTGCACGAGGATACGGTCACGCCCCTGGCGCACCACCGTGGATTCTGCCGTGCCGAGCGCGTTGATGCGTCGATTGATGGTTTCTATGGCGGCACCGGCCGCATTGGCCTGGCGCTGCTGGAATCCGGCCGGTGTCGGCGTGATGATGATGCTGTCGCCCTCGCCGCGGGCGACCTCGACGTCCGTTCCCGTGGCGCCCGTGAGAGCGCTACCGAGGCTCGTCTGAAGCTTGCGCAACTCGCGCATGGCCTGGTCGATCTGCTCGGGCTTCGTCACCCGCACAACCACCGCATTGCCCCGGATCGTTATGCTGGCCGGTATCTTGGCGTCGCTGACGAGCGTCTTCCGGGCGTCGTCCCGGAGGCTGTCCAGCCACTCCTTGCGAAGCTGGTCGCTGTCCATCGCGAGCAGCAGATGGGCCCCGCCCTGCAGGTCGAGGCCGAGGCGAAGCTGGCTCTTCGGCATCCAGCTTGGCCACGAGGCGACTGTGCCCGCCGAGAACAGGTTCGGCAGCGCGACCAGCACGCCGACAAGAAGTGCGGCCGCGATCGCGAGGATTTTCCATCGTGAGAAATAGAACATCAGGCTTCAGCCTTTCGCTTGGACGGCGGATCGTCCAATGGCGCCGGTCCGCCTCCCGCGTCGCGACGCCCAACCCACGTGTGCGGATCTCAGCCGGGTGAGAGCGCCCTGCCGATCACGTCGCGTCCTTGACCGGCTCGCCCTTGCCGCGAACCTCCGTGACCGCACCGCGCGTCACCCGCACCCGCATCTGCTCGTTCAGCTCGACCTCGAGCTCCGTATCCCCGTCCTTCGCCTTCACTACCTTGCCGATGAAGCCGTTCCCGAGCACCACGGTATCACCGCGCCGGACGGTCGAAATCATCTCGCGGCGCTGCTTCTCGCGCTGCTGGTTGGGCCGGATCACCAGGAAATAGAAGATAGGGATCATCAGCGCCAGCGGGATCAACATGCTGGTGAAGGGATCGGCGCCGGGCGCCTGGGCATAGGCCGGAGTAATGAAAAGCATCGGCTTGGAGGTCCTTGATTGAAGCAGCGATTGGGTCCTGGCGGATGCGTCGCGCCGCCGAATGCGGCCAGCATAACGCCCTCTCCGGCATCGTCTGCGGGCCGGACTATAGTGGCCGCGGCCTCGTTTGCAACCGGAACCCGGCCTTTCCAGGCGATCAACCACCCATCAACCGGCCGCAGTGACGCTCCGTGCCATGTCGACTATAGAGACCGCCGACACCTTACAAGCCTTGAGCCAGACGGAGTTTTTCCACTCATGTCCGCCGACCCCAATCTGATCGACCGCCTCGAGCGCCTCGCGGCAGCGCTGGAGCGGATGGCACCGCCGTCCGCACCGCCGATCGACTTCACGCTCGCGGAGGCGTTCGTCTGGCAGACGGGGCCGGAGGCGTTCATTCCGGTGCCGCACGTGAGCCGGCAGCCGCTCGCGCTGCTCAAGGGCATCGAGCGTGCGGCCGACCAGCTCCTCGACAATACTTTGAGGTTCGCCAAAGGCTTCCCCGCCAACAACGCGCTTCTCTGGGGCGCGCGCGGGATGGGCAAATCGAGCCTCGTCAAAGCTGCCCACGCCGAGGTGCGCCAGCGCCTCGAGAAGAAGCCCGGCAGGGACGACCTGAAGCTCGTCGAGATCCATCGCGAGGACATCGACAGCCTGCCGCGCTGCCTCTTCCACATGCGCCCGGCACCGCACCGCTTCATCGTGTTCTGCGACGACCTGTCGTTCGATCACGACGACACGTCGTACAAGTCGCTGAAAGCCGTTCTGGACGGCGGCATCGAGGGCCGCCCCGAGAACGTCCTGTTCTATGCGACGTCGAACCGCCGGCACCTGATGCCGCGGCACATGATGGAGAACGAGCGGTCCACGGCGATCAATCCGTCCGAAGCCGTCGAGGAGAAGGTCTCCCTGTCGGACCGCTTCGGCCTCTGGCTCGGCTTCCACAACGGGTCGCAGGATCAGTACCTCGAAATGATCCGCGGCTATGCCAAGCACTACAAGCTCGCAATCGCCGACGATGAGTTGGTCCGCGACTCCCTCGAATGGGCGACCACGCGCGGTGGCCGCTCGGGCCGTGTTGCCTGGCAGTATATCCAGGATCTCGCGGGGCGGCTCAGCGTCAAGCTCGGCTGAGGAGCCGCGGGCGGCTATTGATCATTGCGACGGGACCGGAGCCGGCTCGCGGTCGAGCAAGGCGCCGCACTCGGCGGCCGGCCAGAGACGTCGCAGAGCAAACGCGAGCGGTGTCAGCACCGCGAGATCGGACAGGCTCGGCACCGTCACGAGCCCGCGCGACGGTGTCGTCAGCAGGCGCCTCGCCTTCAGGCGCGAGATCAATCGACTCATTGTATCGGGATTGAGGGCCAAGTAGCTCGCCATATCCGCGCGCGAGAAGGGAAGTTCGAACGCACACCCCGCCGGCGTCCGATAGCCGCCGCAAAGGGCGAGTTCGACGAGGAAACTCGCAAGGCGCTGCTCGGCCGTCAGCTCCCTCAGCATGAGCGCTTGCGTCGCGAGCCGGGCGACGAGGCGCGCCGATCCGGCCGCAAGCGCGACCGCGCTGCCGCTCTCCAGCGACGATCGCCGGATCACCACGTGAGTTGCCGCCGTCAGGTTCGTGGCATCCACCGGCCAGACGGCATCCCGCGAGAAGACATCGCGCGGCAAGAGAAGGAGCGCCGTGCGACGGCCGCCGCCGTCACGGGGCGATTGCATCGCCAACATCCCCTGCTCGACCCGCAGCACCTCACTGGCACTGATCCAGTCGAGTGGAATGCTTTGGCCGCGCCGCAACTGAAGCGTTCCCTCCGTCGCGGCGCGGGCGAACAGCGGCTCGCTTGCCGCGGACCGTGCGTGCGTTCCGATACGTGGGAGCTTGCTTCGATTCACCGATGGGGCCGCCTTGCCGCGAGTTCGTATCGGATGAGCCTGCGCCGGCTGGATCAGGCCCGCTTGAGGCAGGTCAAAACGGCCATCTGATCCACGTCAAAAGCGCCGTGCTCTTGGCGCCACAGCCACGAGTCCACCCGCCGCGGTCTGACCGAGATCAGAAACCGGGGCGACTAAGTGCTCGAAATCCCGACATTTCCGGACAGATCGTCGAAGGCGATGGCGAAGCGAGTCGTTCTCGCCGCGCCGAAAACTGGAGAACACGGAAATGAGGATTATGAGGACCGCACTCACCGCGATCGCCATGGCTGTCGGCCTGGCGCAGACGGCCGTCGCGGGCGACGACAACGGCAACTTCATGGTGCGCGTGCTCGGCACCGGCATCATCACGCAGGACAGCCTCTCGTCGCTGCGCTCCGTCTCGGGTGCGCCGGTTGCCGATCTGAAGGCTGCAGGTTTCGATGCGTCGGTCAGCGACGAGGTCATCCCGGCTGCAACACTGACCTACTTCCTCAGCAAGAAGCTCTCGCTGGAGCTGCTTTGCTGCTTCGCCAAACACGACGTGAGCCTGAAGGCCCCGCCTGCGTTCGCGGCACTCGCCGGCAACATCGGCGAGACCTGGATCTTTCCGCCGGCCGTGACGCTGCAATACCACTTCGACGGGTTAGGCCCGCTCAAGCCCTATGTCGGCGTCGGCGGGCAGTACATCGCCTTCTTCAACGAGAAGACCGGCGGCAACACGCTGCAGGCCACCAGCGTCGAGATCGATGGCGCCTTCGGCGTGACGGTGCAGGCCGGCTTCGACGTCGCCATCGGCAATGGCTGGTACCTGAACGCGGACATCAAGAAGACCTGGCTCGACACCACGGCAACCTGGCACAACTCGGCGGTCACGGGCGGCGACATCGTGGCCAAGGTGGACCTCGACCCGCTGATCATCTCCGCCGGTCTCGGCTACCGCTTCAACCTCGAGGACATCTTCGGCGGGCGTCCAAGCCATGAGCCCTTGAAGTAGCGTCGCGCGACACCATTGTCTCTCCGAACGCATCGGGCTTGGACAGAACATCCCGGCCCGATGTGCTTTCCGGCGCATCTATGCCCTGCGCTTCGTCTCGTAGCCCTGGAACGGAGATGGGATCTTCTGGATCTCGGCAACGCACCGCGCGAGCCGTTCCTCGTCCTCGTCGGCGCCGATCTGGAGAAGCACCGTATCCGCCGACCCGCCATAGCGCTTGGCGATCGCCTCGGGCAGCGCCTCGTAGTCGACGACGGTTGCGAAGAGGTCGATCAGCTCCTCCGGGATCTGCTCGGCCATCTCGTTCCAGCGCCCCTGCCGCGGCAGCGGGTTCACCTTCTCCCCCAGCCATTCCATGTCGTGCAGGCGGAGCACATCCCAGTAGGCCCGCGTCGAGCAATAGAACGCGATCCGGAACCGCACGTAGGCGCGGGCCCTGGCGACAGTCTCGGCATCCTTGCCGGTGCCGATGAAGCCATAGCCGCCCGCGATCACCTCCACGTTCTCGCGCGAGCGCCCCGCCTTTGCGAGCCCTTCCGAAATGCGCACGATCGAGACCTCGTCGAGGTAGCGTCGTGTCGAGAAGGGATGCAGCCTGACGCCGTCGGCCACCTCGCCGCCGAGCTTCAGCATCGCCGGTCCCACGGCTGCGATGGAGATCGGGATCTGCGGCAGGCCGTTCGGCCGGGGCGAGAAGTTGGGCGTGACGAGCGTCAACTCATAAGTCGGCGAGTGGTAGTCGATCGGGGTCTCGGTCTCCCACGCGTGCCAGACGGCGCGCACCGCACCGATATAGTCGCGCATACGAGGCGCGGGCGGTGACCACGGGATGCCGAAGCGGCGCTCGTTGTGCTGCTTCACCTGCGCGCCGAGCCCCAGGTAGAAGCGCCCGCTCGATGCGAGGTTCACGTCCCAGGCATGGTGCGCCATGATCGTCGGCGAGCGCGGGAACGCCATCGCCACGGCGGTGCCGAGTTGGATGCGATCCGTCACCAGCGCCGCCGCACCGAGGGGCAGGAACGGCCCATGGGCGTTCTCCGCGGTGATGACGCTGTCGAAGCCGGCGCGCTCGGCGAGTTGCGCGACCTTCTGCGCCGCCCTCAGATCATTGTTCGGAATTTGCGTGATGACGCGCAACGTATCCTCCCCGCGTGCTTCTCGTCTTGCCAGGCGTGGCGATCGGGCGCCCGCCCGGAACCGCCATTCATCAGAGCATGCCGCGCGAGACGGGCACACGACAAGCGCCTAAAGCCATCTCGGGCATCTTCACCTGCCACTGGCGACCCGGCGCATCCTCGCCTACGGTGCCCCGGTCATCTCCGGAGGCCCCATGTCCGCCGACCAGTATCCACGCTTCGACACGCTGGCCCTGCATGCCGGCCAGCAACCCGACCCGACGACGGGCGCCCGTGCCGTGCCGATCTACCAGACGACGTCGTATGTCTTCGACTCGACAGAGCATGCGGCCGGCCTCTTCAACCTCGAGCGCGCGGGGCACATCTACAGCCGCATCTCGAACCCCACCGTCGCGGTCTTCGAGGAACGCGTGGCGGCGCTCGAAGGCGGAGTCGGAGCCGTCGCGACGGCGAGCGGACAGGCCGCTCTCTTCCTCGCGATCTCGACGCTGATGGGCCAGGGCGGGCATATCGTTGCGTCCTCGCGCGTCTACGGCGGCACGCACAACATGCTGGTGCACACGCTGCCGCGGTTCGGCATCACGGCGACGCTGGTCGATCCGCGCGATCCAAACTCGTTCGCGCAGGCGATCCGGCCCGAGACGCGTCTGGTGCTCGCGGAGACGCTCGGAAACCCCGGCCTCGAAGTGCTCGACATTCGCGCGGTGGCGAACGTCGCGCATGCGGCCGGCCTGCCGCTGATGATCGACTCCACGTTCTCGACGCCCTTCCTCAACCGGCCGTTCGACTGGGGCGCGGACATCGTCATGCACTCGGCGACGAAGTTCATCGGCGGACACGGCGTCGCCATCGGAGGCGTCGTGGTCGACAGCGGCCGCTTCGACTGGGCGGCCTCGGACAAATTCCCGACGCTGACCGAGCCCTACACCGGCTATCACGGGCTCGCCTTCGCGGAGGAGTTCGGTCCCGCCGCCTTCATCATGCGTGCCCGTGCCGAAGGCCTGCGCGACTTCGGCGCCGCGATGGCCCCGCAGACCGCGTTCTATCTGCTGCAGGGGCTCGAAACGCTGCCCGTGCGCATGGCCCGCCACGTTTCGAACGCGGAGGCCGTGGCAAGCTTCCTCGAGAAACACCCGGCCGTCGAATGGGTGAAGTATCCAGGCCTTGCAAGCCATCCTGACCACGCGCTCGCCAAATCGCAATTCCCACGCGGGGCAGGAGCCATGATGAGCTTCGGCGTCAAGGGCGGCCGGGTGGCGGGCGCGAAGCTGATCGAGCGCCTGCGGGTCTTCTCTCATCTCGCCAACGTCGGCGATGCGAAGTCACTGGTCATCCATCCGGGCTCGACCACGCATCAGCAGATGAGCGCCAGCGAACTTGCGGCTGCCGGCATCGGCGAGGAGTTGGTTCGGCTTTCGATCGGCCTCGAGGACCCGACGGACCTCACCGAGGATCTGGATCAGGCTCTCAAAGCCTCGCAAAAGGGCTGATGCCATGCTGCTTACGGTCAACGGCAAAGCGGTCTATGCAGCGACGGGCGCACGCGACTTCGATCCGTCGAAGCCGGCCATCGTCTTCATTCACGGTGCGGGCCTCGATCACACGTGCTGGCAACTGCTGAGCCGATGGTACGCATGGCACGGCTGGTCCGCCTTGGCCGTCGACCTGCCGGCGCACGGCCGCTCGGAAGGGCCGCCGCTCGAAAGCATCGACGCCATGTGCGACTGGGTGCTCGCGGTGATGGATGCAGCGAAGGTCCGTCAGGCGACGCTGGTCGGCCATTCCATGGGCGCCGTCATCGCGCTCGAGACGGCCGCCAAGAGCCCCGATCGTGTCGCAGGACTCGCCTTGCTGGGTGTCTCGTCGGCCATGCCCGTGCACCCCATGCTGCTCACGGCCGCGAAGGAGGAGCCAGAACGCGCTTACGATATGATGACCGGCTGGTGCTTCGCCAACGCTGCGAAGATCGGAGGCAATACGGCTCCGGGCTTGTGGATGACGGGCGGTGCGCGGGCCCTGCTCGGCCGCGGGCGTGAGCACGCGCTCGCCGCCGACCTCGCGGCCTGCAACGCCTGGACGACGGCCGCGCAGTCGGCTGCCGCAATCACTGTGCCGACGCTCTTCGTCCTCGGCGACAGCGATGTGATGACGCCGGCGCGCAAGGGGCAGGAGCTGGCCAAGCTCGTTCGGGGCGCGAGCGTCGTTGCGCTCACCGGTTGCGGGCACATGATGATGCAGGAGCGGCCCGACGCCACGCTCGACGCTTTGGTCGCAAAGTTCGGCGCCGGCGCCTAAGATCGCGCAACCCGTAAACGCTGCCAGCCCAGGAACCGCAATGCCCACAGCCCGCAATCTCTGCTCGCCGAACATCTCGCTCAAGCGACAGGTCACGAAGCCGTCGACGCGCTCGAGGGGCGGCATCGTCGTCACGCAGAACCGAGCCGCCTCGGAGATCGGCGCCCGCGTGCTGAAGGAGGGCGGCAACGCCATGGATGCCGCCGTCGCAGCGGCCTTCGCGGTCGGCGTGCTGGAGCCCTGGATGAGCGGCATCGGTGGCGTCGGCGCCCTGCTCCATCGCGATGCCAGGACCGGCAGGGTCACGGCGATCGACTTCGGCGCCCGCTCGCCGAAGGGTCTCGTCATGGAGGACTTCAAGCTCGACGGCGGCAAGGACGCCAACAACCTGTTCGGCTGGCCGTCGACCGTGGGCAATGTGCACGCCGCGGGGCCGAAGTCGACCGTGGCCCCCACGCAACCGGCCGGTCTGGCGCTCGCGCACCGGCTGCTCGGCTCGCAGGCCTGGAGCCGGCTGCTGGCGCCGGCCATCGCCATTGCCGAGGACGGGCTCGTGGTCGACTTCCACACCACCCTGATCGTCGCCAACGCGCTCGGCGACCTGCTGAAGGACCCCGGCTGCAAGGAGCGCTTCCTGCGCGGTGGCATGCCGCCGATCGCGCCCGCTCCGCAGACCGGCCAGGAGGTGCTGAAGCTGCCGTGCAAGGTTCTGGCGCGCACGCTGAAGGCGCTCGCGTCGGATGGCGTCGAGGTGATGTACAAGGGCGCGCTTGCCCGCGCCATCGCCGAGGACGTGCAGGAGATGGGCGGCTACATCTCGCTCGACGATCTCGCGGCCGTCGCTCCCGTCGAGCGCGAGCCGCTGGCCCGCACCTACCGCGGCCAGACCATCACCGTGCTGCCGGAGCTCAACGGCGGGCCGACGCTGCTCCTCGCGTTCGATCATCTGGCGAGGAATGGTGGTACGCCCGGCAGTGAACCGGACGGTGATCGGTTCGTCGCCTACGCCAAGGCCCTCGATTTCGCCTGGAAGGACCGCTTCACGCGCATGGGCGACGCCGGCGAGCGCGGACTGCCCACATCCACCACGCATCTCTCCGTGATCGACCGCGACGGCAATATCGTCACGCTGACGCAGACGCTACTGTCGCTGTTCGGCAGCCGTGTGATCCTGCCGCAGACCGGCATCCTGATGAACAACGGCATCAACTGGTTCGATCCGCGCCCCGGCGGCCCGAACGGCCTGGCGCCGGACAAGCGCGGCCTGTCGAACTATGTGCCGACGCTGATGGAGAAGGACGGCGTCGCGGTCGGAATCGGCGGCTGCGGCGGGCGCCGCATCATCCCCGCGGTGTTCCAGCTTCTGGCGCAAATGGCCGATTTCGGCTGGGATCTCGACCGCGCCTTCCACCAGCCGCGCGTCGACGTCTCGGGCGGGGCCGTGGTTTCGATCGATCGCCGCCTGCCGGCGGAGGCGAAAGCCAGGCTCTCCGCCGCCCTCGACACCGTCGAGGTCGACCCGCTGCCGCATCCGACCAACTTCACGATTGCGGGCGCTGTCAGGCGGGCCGGCAACGAGAACGAGGGCGCGACGGAACCTCAGCAGCACTGGAGCGAGGCCGTCAGCGAGGACGACGTCTAACCAACACGTCAAGCGAGCAGCAAACCGGAGGAAGCCATGTCGATCGCCGATCCGAACAAGACCATTTTGACGGGCGAAAACCCGTTCCTTCGCCTCTCGTCCACCGCCGACGGGCCGCTTACCACGAACGCGAGCTTCTGGCGCATCTATCTCTCGCCAGCGGGTCCGGGTCACGTGCTCTATCTCAAGAGCGAGCTGACGGACAACGCGTGGCGGATCTATTCCGACAACATCTCGATGACGCGCTGGCTGCAGGACACGGTGCAAGGCATGCTCAATCCGGAGCTCGCCGACAAGAGCCTCTCCGTGCTCGATGCGGCGTTCGAGAAGGAAGGCGATCCGCGCACGTTCTGGACGGAGCGCATCGTGACCAGCAGCGAGGAGTTCTCGCTCACGTGGTACGACATCGGCGAGCCGCTGATGCTGCATCACCAGCCGGGCCACAACGGCCGCAGGTATGGGCTCAACACCGTGCTCATTCCAGCGCTCGGCGCACGGTTCATTCGCAATGACACCGTCGCGTCCGGCAAGGCATGGCCGGTCGATCGCGAAGGCCGCCCCTTCTCCACCTCGGCGCTCGCCTTCTCCGAGAGCTGGACCGAGCCACGCGGCTGATCCTTACCCGCACCAAAGCGTGCTCATGCCCGGTAGACGCATCCTATACGACACTCTTCGGTTTGGCATCGCAATCAAACCGCGAAAACCGTATCCCCGGCTCAGCACTGCGTGAGCAGCGCGCCGAGCCGGGTCTTCGCCCGGCTGGATATGTGGGAAGGCCCTGGATCGGCACGTTCCGCGCGCCGCCCGGGAACTCGGAACGGTATTTGAAGAACCACCAAGAATCGGCACGTCCGAAATTGCGTCCAACTGATATCAATGCGCTTTAGACGGGCGGGATGCGATCCGACACCAGCCTCAGCTTGGAGCAGAGCGTCGCGGTGCCATAGATGCTCTCGTAGGCGTGCCATGTCGCGTGGCCGATCAGGGGGAAGGCCACGACGAGGCCAACGAGCATGGTCGCGAAGCCGGCCGCGATCATGACGGCGATCAGGGCGGCCCAGAGCGCCAGGGGCTTCGGGTTCCTCGTCACGGCCCGGAGGCTCGCCCGCATGGCGGTTACGGCGTCGACCCGCTCGACCAGCAGCATCGGCACGGCAACCGCCGACATGGCAAACACGACGGCTGCCAGCACGCCGCCGACGAGCGAGCCCACGATCAGGAGCCCGAGGCCCGGGACGGTGAAGAGCAGCGTCGGCAGGAACTGGCTCGGCGGCGGCAAGCCGCCGCCGCCCATGAAGAGCACGAGGAGAATGAAGGCGAGTTCGAGCCAGACCAGGAACACGATCATCAGCCCGACGCCGAAGAACGCGATCTGGCCCCTGGCCGTGAACCCGGCCTTGAGCGCGCTGCCGAGCGACACGGGCTCGCCCAGGCCGAGGCGCCGGCTGGTGTCGTAGAGGCCCATTGCCAAGAACGGCGCCAGCAGCAGGAAGCCGCCGGCCAGCGCCGGGAACACGGAATGCGCCTGAAGCGAGAAAAGACCGAGCGCCAGCGCCAGCGCGGCGGCGGCAAACACGGCGCCGTAGCTCAGGCCGACGACCGGCGCCTGCCACAGGTCGCGCCAGCCCGCCGCGAGCCACATCCACGGCTCGTCGAAAGGAACCCTCGCGGGAGCCCGGAGCGCGACATCGCCCGACGCCACGGCTCTGCTCGCGGCCATTTGCGGCTCCTCGCCCATTTGCTCCTCCTCCCCGTCGCCTCGCCGGGCTCGGCGTTATGATTTCTCGGGCGGCGCCGGCCTGCCGTCGCCATCGTCGAGGGCGCGCCAGGCGGCGCCATCCAGGTCGTCGTACTGGCCGGTCCTGAGGCACCACATGAACGCCGCGAGGCCGAGACCGCCCAGCGCGAGCGCACAAGGAATGAGCCAGACGAGCGCCGTCATGATTGCCTCTCTCTCGGACCGGCCAGCGCAACGCGGAGCGCATTGGCCGTCACCGCGACCGATGATGCCGACATGGCGACCGCGGCGATGAGCGGCGTTACCAGCCCCATCATCGCCAGCGGCACGAAGACGATATTGTATCCGATCGCGATCGCGAAGTTCTCGACCGAGCGGCGCTGCGCGGCTTTGGCGACGGCCAGCGTCTCGACCACCGCGCCCAGCGCCTCGCCCTGGAAGACGGCATCCGCCGTCGTCTGGCTGATGTCGGCGGCGCTCGACGGCGAGATCGACGCATGACCGGCCGCAAGCGCGGGCGCGTCGTTAAGGCCATCTCCGACCATGAGGACATGGCGGCCCTCGCCCTTCAGCGCCTCGATGCGCGCGATCTTCTGGTCGGGACGCTCGCCGGCCCGCCAGCTATCGACGCCGACGGCACGGGCCGCCTCGGCAACAGCCTCCGCACGATCGCCGGATAGAATCTCGACGGTCAGGCCCCGCGACTTCAGGGCCGCAACGGTGGCCGGCGCATCCGGCCGGAGGGGGTCGGCGAAACCGAATGCGAGCGGTGCGGTCTCGCCGTCGCGCAGCCACAGCGAGGCGAACCGGCCGCCGGCAGCATCAACGCCGCAGTGGAGGGCCGAGCCGAGTCGGACCTCGCGGCCGGAAACGATCGCCGTGAGGCCGGCACCCGTCGCCTCGGTGATGCCGGACGCGGGCACGGTGCTCAGCCCGCGCGTCTCCGCGGCGCGCACGATCGCGCGCGCATAGGGATGACGGCTCGCGACGGCGAGGCTCGCGGCAAGCGCAAGCCGGTCGTCCGGAACGCGATCGGCATCGACGAGGCGCGGCTCGCCGAGCGTCAGCGTGCCCGTCTTGTCGAGCACGACGGCATCGACCGCGGCGAGACGCTCGAGACCGTCCGCCGCCTTGACGATGATCCCCTTCCGGAAGAGGCGTCCCGTGGCCACGACCTGGGTCACAGGCACGGCGAGCGCCAGCGCGCACGGGCAGGTGATGATGAGGACGGCGATGGCCGCCTCCAGCGACGGCTCCCAGCCGTTTCCGCGCAGCATCCACGTGACGAACGTCGAGAAGCCGAGGATGTGCACGAGCGGCGCGTAAAGCTCGGCGGCGCGGTCCGCGAGGCGGACATAGCGGCCGCGCCCCTGCTCGGCCACGGCCATCATGCGCCCGATCTCCGAGATCAGCGAGCCGTCCTCGCGCGCCGATGCCTCGACCTCGATGGCACCGGCCAGATTGACGGTGCCGGCATAGAGCGTGTCGTCCACGCGCGCGTGACGGGGCCGGCTCTCGCCGGTGATGAGGCTCTCGTCGATCTCCGTGTCGCCGCTTACCAGTCGCGCATCGACGGGGATGCGCTCGCCGGCCGCAACGAGGACGCGCATGCCGGGCTCGATGGCGCGGGTGGCGATGCGCTCGGCCGTCCCATCCGGATTAAGGATGGTTGCCGCGGCGACGCGCGCGCCGAGCAGGTTCCGCGCGGCCGCGGTGGCGCGGCTGCGCATGCGCTGGTCGAGAGCCCTGCCGATCAAGAGGAAGAACAGCAGCGTGACCGCGGCGTCAAAGTAGACGTGATCGAGGCCCCGCGCCGTCTGATAGAGGCTCATGCCGGTCGCAAGCAGCACACCGAGCGAGATCGGGACGTCCATATTGAGGCGGCCGGCGGCCAGCGCACCGCGCGCCGATACGAAGAACGGACGCCCCGCATAGGCGACCGCCGGGACGGCGATCAGCGCCGAGAGCAAATGGAACAGCGTGATGAGCGATGCCGGCATGTCCTGCGCCTGCCCGGACCAGACGGCGACCGACATCAGCATGATGTTCGCCGCCGCGAAGCCTGCAACCCCGAGGCGGCGCAGGAGATCGGCCTCGTCCGCCTGGGCCGAGGCGGGCGCCTCGTCGGCAAGCGGCCGCGCTTTGAATCCGGCCGCACCGAGGGCAGCGATGTAGGATTCCTCGTTGGCTGTGGGTGTGTGCGTCTCGATGGTCACGCGGCGCTGCGAGAGGTTGGCCCGGGCCGAGACGACATCGGGCAGCGCCGCGAGCGCGCGCTCGACGGAGCGAATACAGCCGCCGCAGTGCATATTCTCGACGGCGAGCGTGGTGATATGGCGCGCTGCGGGCTGCGCCGTCGCCTCGTCCCGCGGGCCGGCCGTCGGCACATCCATATCCGCCGTCGAAAGCGTCAGCACTTCAGGCATATGCGCCTCCGCATGCGATAGACGGGC
>Ga0180220_1001610_pt1 | contig 16245 bp, 16 predicted proteins | sample eDN5th37CBELigBY_FD_151335 | JGI IMG/M metagenome (GOLD analysis project Ga0180220, IMG submission 151335) | Enriched backyard soil microbial communities from Emeryville, California, USA - eDNA 5th pass 37_C BE-Lig BY (version 2) (version 2) | ecosystem: Environmental > Terrestrial > Soil >...
TTCGAACGTCGTTAAGCGATGGGATACGAATAACGGGGCTGCACGGCCGTTCCAAGGTTCGCCCGCTTGCCGTAGAGGAAGCGGAGGTGATGGTCGAGGTGGTTGACGCCGCCGACGAGCAGCTCGGCCAGCGTCACGCGCCCCGCCTGATCGTGCCGACCCGCGCGGGCGAAATCGGCCTGGACGCAACGGCGCAAGATCCGCTCGGTCCACCGCCGATTGACCTGAAAGAGCGCCAGAGACTCGGCGAGCGGGGCCTCGTTCGTGGAGAGCCGGCCGGTCCAGGCGGTCTCGTCGAAGGCGGTCAAGAGGGGGGCGTCCTCGGCGATGACCCGCTTCATCCGGTCGCTGATCACCAGATCGGCGTCGACCAGGTGGGCGGCCAGTTCGGCGATGCTCCAGGTCCCCGGGCCGGGGCGGGCCTTCGCCTGTTCGTCGGAAAGCCCGTCCAGGGCGTAGGCCAACACCGACGAGCCGATGGCGTAACGATCGATCAGGGCGACGGTTGGGGCGGTCATGGTTTCTCGCCTGGTTGGGCGTTGGTCTCCGTTTCGGCTTCGGGGTCCGACTCGGCTCGTCGCCAAATCGAAAGCCGCGGCTCATGGTATTCCAAGAACCAGATCTCCTCCTCGACCCCCAGTTCCCGAGCGAAGCGCTGGGCGACCAGGTGGTTGACCACGGCCATCGACGCCGAGAGGAAATCGGTTCGGGGATCGCCCGAGCCGTTGAGGTTGTGAAAGATGAATCGGATCACCAAAACGCGCTCGTCGACCGGCCCCGAGGCCGAAAGAAAGCGCCCGTCCATCTCGTAGATCGAGTAGCCGCGCGAGGCGTGGCGGAGCGTCTTGACCCAGGCGTCCTCGTCGAAGTCGGGGTCCTTTTCCCGTTCGGCGATCGAGTCGCGAATGAAGGGGACCTCCCGGATGGCCCGTTCGTCGAACAGGTCCTCCAGGACTTCCTGGACCTTTCCGAAATAGCCGAGCTTCTTCGGCAGGATGACCTCGTACATCCGGGCGGGCTTGGGTCCCTCGAAATGATAGTCGGCCATCTCCCGCCTCCGAATTCGCCGTCGGCGTCAGTCGCCAACCTCAACGGGTCCCCCCGGAGGCAGGACCGTTCGCAACGGACAACGCTCGCAAAGCGGCGCGGCGGGCTTGCAGAACCGGCGGCCGATGTTGGTCATGCCCCGCGAGAACGCCTCGAGCGCCTCGGCGTCGTCTCGGCAAACGGAGATGATCGTCGAGGAGACCTCGTCATAATCCGCCGTCGGATCGATCCAGCCGTGCCGAACGAAGATTCGGTACGTCGCTCGGTCCACCGGGTAGGTCGCCGCGCCGAAGATCCGCAAGGCGATCGCGTCGGCCGTCGCCCGCCCAATGCCGTTGATCCCGGCCAATTCATCGCGCCAGGTTTCGGACAACCCCTCAACGGGATTGTCCTCATCCTCCAATTCGTCGCGGCGGGACTGATACCAGGCGGCGACGCGCCGAATCAGGCGGAGAGTCGTCGCCGGCGTTTCGACGCGGGCGTCGCGAAGGGTGTCGGCCAGCTCGTCCGAGCCGGCCGCGGCCAAGGTCTCGGGGTCCAGGAGGCCGGCTTCGGCCAAGGCCGTCGTCAGACGATCGCCGCGACTCGATCCGGGCGTCCGGGAGGCCAGAAGCGCGACCAAGGCCTCGAATCGAGACGAACCCGCGGGGAGCGCCGCGCGCCGGCCGGTTGGAACGGCCAGCGCTTGGGCGATCGTCGGGTAGGCTTCGCTGAGGGTCGGCATGGCGACGGCCTTCGCGGTGTTTTGGAGTCGCGCGAGCGCGAGACGGCCCGTCGGCGGGGTTGTCCCTCCGTCGCGGGCCCGGGGATCGCCGAGACGCCCCGACCGGCTCAGCCTTGCTCTTCTTGGGCCTTGGCCAGAGCGGCGTTGTACTGGCGGGCGAGTTTGCTCTTGCGCCGGGCGGCCGTGTTGGGGTGCAGGACCCGGCGGGCGCCGGCCTTGTCGATCCTGGCGACGGCCGCGCGGTAGGCTTCCTCGGCCTTGGGGAAGTCCTTCGCGGCGACCGTCTCAAGAGCCTTCCGCGAGGAGGTCTTGACGATCTTCTTGGCGATCCGATTGCGCATGCGCCGCTTGGCGCTTTGTCGCAGCCGCTTGGCCGCGGATGGGGTGCTTGGCATGGGTCCGTCGATAATCCCGCTTTGAAAACCAAACTCGATGGCGCCCGGGGCGCGATCCCCCGAGACCGCCTCTTCGACCGACTTCCGTGGATTTCCAGTCGGCTCGCACGAAGCGAAAACTGTACCACGAAGGGCGATTTCAGTTCAAGTTGCGAAGCCGTTGCGCGACGTCCAAATACGTGTAATCGTTGGCCGCGACCTCGTTGTAGTGCTCTTCGGCCGCCTCCATGTTGCCCAAGGTCTCGTTGACCCGGCCAAGCTGGTAGTGGAGGGCGTTGAAATTATCGGTGTCGTCGGGCTCGATCGCCTTGAGGGCCTCTTGATAGGTTCGCTCGGCGAGCTTGCCCCGGCCGTCGGCCTCGAAGCTGAGCCCGGCCTGGAGCAGCGCCTGGATCTTGAGGGCCGGGCTCGACTTGGCGATCTGGAATTCGCCGATCGCCTCGCCATGCTTGCCGTCCTTCGCCAGAACAAGGCCCAGCTGATAGCGAAGCTCGTAATCATCGGGGTTCAGGGCGACCCGCCGCCGATATTCCTTGATCTCGTAGTCCAAAAGCAGCCTGGCGAGCTTCTCGAGCTTGTCCTTCGAGTCTTCGTCGCCGGGGTCGTTCGCCACCCGCTTCGTCAGCGAGTCCATGGCCCGCTTCATCCTCGTCATCTGCACGTCGGCGTAGTTTTGCAGGAGCATCGGGTCTTTGGGATTGGCCTTCAGGCCCGCCCCCAGAACTTTTTCCGCGGTCTCCAACTGGCTTCGCTTGCGGAGGATGTCGGCCAGTTCCAGGAACGCCCAGATCTGTTTCGGATCGCGCTTGATTTCCCTCTTGAGCCGCTCTTCGGGCGAGAGCTTCTCCTGCTTCAGCTTGCCGACATCGGACGCCGGCTCTTCGGCGGGCGCGGCGGGCTTGGCCTCCATCGCCTTCTCGACGGCGTCGTCATACCGGGCGCGCTTGATCGTGGCGCTGGCGGAGAGGCCGTTGATCTTGCGGTGGGCCTCGTCGTCGTTGGGGTCGATCTTCTTGACCGTCTCCCAGGCGGCGATGGCTTTGGGCCAGGCCTCGCAAAGCTCGTGAACGTGCGCCGCGTGGCGGAAGAACTCGGCGTCCTTGGCGGCCTCGTTCTGAACCGACTCAAGATACCACTGCGCAAGCTGATAATGGCCCAGCATCTCGGCCGATTCCGCGGCCTCGCGGGCGATCCCCACGTCCCAAGGATTGTTCGTGAAGCCGTCTTCGCAGATCTCCAGACTCTGCGCGTACTGCTCCTTGGAGCGGGCCGACCGGGCGCGAAGCTGAATCGGCTTGTTGCGCGCGCCGACCAGTCTTCCCACCTTCGACGGATCATTATTGAACTTGCGCCTTTGGACCCCGCGCAACGCTTGTCGAAAGCCTATTTCGCTTGGCGCCAGTTTGCACGCCTGCTTATACATATCGATGGCGTAGTCCAAATTGGACTTCTGCGCGGCGTCGTTGCCGTACTGGAAGAAGGTTCGGGCCTTCGCCACATCTTGAGTGTCCGATTCCGGAGGCATCGGAAATGCTCCTCACCAGGCCGAGGAAACGCGGTGATTCGTCAGTGAACCAGGATATCCTCTTGATTCTAATCGAAGGACCGCCGGCTTGCCATGAGCCTACGTCGAAACCCATGATCGTCCGCATCCTCGCGCGGAGCGGGGGCGATGGAGTCATGATATAACACGAGGGTGGCCCGGCGCCGAGCCGGGACGGACGCGATCCTCACGCACCTCGAAAATCGTGGAGAACATCCCCTCAATGTCGCAGATTCTCAGAGACGATGGTTTATCCGCCCTGGTCGAGAGCGACCGTCTCGAAACCCTGGCCGTCGGCTTCGAGTTCACCGAGGGCCCGCTGTGGCTCGCCGACGGATCGATCCTGTTCCAAGACATCAAGACCGAGCGGACGCACCGGGTTCGCCCGGACCGCTCCGTCGAGTTGGTTCGCGAGAAGACCGGGGCGGCCAACGGCCAGACCTTCTCGTCCGACGGCCGAATCATCTTTTGCGAGCAGAACGGCCGGCGGATGTCGTCGATGGCCCCCGATGGCTCCGACGTTCAAACGCTCTTCGAAAACTGGCGCGGGCGGAGGCTCAACAGCCCCAACGACGTCGTTTGCCGGAGCGACGGCCAGGCGTATTTCACCGACCCCGCCTACGGCGTCACGCCCGAGAACAAGGTTCTTGAGTTCCAAGGCGTCTTCCGCTGGAACCCGGCCGAAGAGGGGGACGAGTCGCTTCACTTGCTGATCGACGACTTCGAGAAGCCCAACGGCCTGGCCTTCTCTCCCGACGAGCGGACGCTCTACGTTTGCGACACCGGGCGCTATCACGTTCGGGCCTTCCAGGTGGGGCCCGACGGCGACTTGCTGGACGCCCCCGGGCGGGTCTTCGCAACCCTCGACCCCGGCGAGCCGGGCGGCCCCGACGGGCTGAAGGTGGATCAGAAGGGCCGCGTCTACGTCGCCGTCGCGTTGGGGATCTGGGTCTTCGAGCCCGACGGCCGCCTGCTGGGGATCCTCGCGACCCCCAAGCGACCCTCGAACATGACCTGGGCCGACGCCGACGGCCGCGGCCTGGCGATCACCGCGGTCGACGCGGTTCATTTCGTCCGGTTCAAGGAGCCGGGAATCCTTCCTCGGTTCACTCCCGGGATTTGAGCGCGGGCGCGGCCGGCCGAGCCGGGGCGACCCTTCCAATCGAGGCTCGGCCGGCGCGATCCCGTCAACCGGCGCTTGAATGACCTATTCCGATGCCGATGTTTCGTTTATAATTTGCAAGTGACCCCCGTCGCGTTCGCGGCGAGATTTACCTTGAAGCCGGCCACCGTTCCGAGTCCCCGCCCCCCGCCGAGACTCGCGGGCAAACCCATGACCAGCGCTCGCGTGGCCGGCGCTGGTTGACGTAGGAGGACCACGTGGCTAAAGAAGAACCACTACGAATCGAGGGGCGCATCGTTGAGGCGCTCCCGAACACCCAATTCATGGTGGAGTTGGAAAAAGGGCATAAAGTCCTCGCCCACATCGCGGGCAAAATGCGGAAGAACTTCATCCGTATCGTCCCCGGCGATCGCGTGACGGTGGAAATCTCGCCCTACGACTTCACCAAGGCGCGCATCGTTTACCGAGAGCGGTAATCGGCCGCTCCGCTTCAAACGTCCCCGCCTCCCCGCCTATCTCTCACGCCACCACAAGCGCGGCTCAAGGCCCAGCGCTTGGGACGCCGGTTCGATGACGCGCCGGAACCGCGCGGCGTCGACCGGATAACCGGCCGTCGGCTTCAATCCCGGAACGTGGCCCGCCCAGAAGGCGTTGAAGACATCCATCCAGGCCTCGCGCGCGGTCTTGCTCACGATCGACGCCAGGGCCACAAGGCCGTCCTGGGCGTCGGCGCGGGGCGTCAGCCGCAGGCTCATCCTCCGCCCCGGCGCTTCGAGCCGATACTTGCTCAGCGCCGGCCCCTCCGGCCCGCTCTCGATCCTCGCGTCGGGGAAGGCCGCGCGCAGGGGCTCGCCGTAGTAGTGCCTGCCCCCGTGCTTGTCTCCTCGAACCTGGGTCGGCAGCCCATCGGCGGCTAGTTCCCAGACCTCGCGCAAGAGCCGCTGGAACGCCTCGAAGTGAACGCCGGCTTTGGAGCCGAAGCGCGCCAGGCCCTGGTTGAACCGCTCCGGCCCGACGATCACCGAGCGGACGTGGGATATCCGCCACCTCCCGCTTGGCGGCGCGAACGGCTTGCGGCGCAATCGTGGGGCGTTCCGCTCCAGCGCTTCGCTTCCGAACCAGGCGGGGCCCTCGCCGTTGGAGGAAATCCATCGGGCGAGTTCGGCGGGGTCCGGCGTCCCCGTTCCGCAAAGCGCTTCGATCAGCGCTTCAAGGTGTTCGGGCGGTTGGTGGCCGGCCGCGTCGAGGACCGCGAGACAGGAGGCGACGAGCCGATCGCGGCCCTTGCCCCTCTTGAAGATCGCCTTGGAGTCGTCGACCCAAGGCGATCTTCAAGAGCGCCCCGCCCGACAGACCGTCTCGCCCAAGTCGTCCCAGAACCGCGCGGGGGGATCGAGCGCGGGCGTTTCGAGACCGTCGGGGACGGGGTCGGCCTCGATGATCACCGCCGTCATAACGAGCGGTCCCAGGTTTGGCCCGTAGCCCGCCTCGTCGATCCCAACCCATCGCACGGCGCGCGATCCTCCTTGGGGGCTCAGGCGGCCGTGGCGTCGGCCTCGGTCGTCCTGGGCTCAGCCTCGATCTCCAATTCCGTGTCGTCCCAAATGGCCGAAGGCGCCCGGCCCAGCATTTCCGCGGCGAGCGAGGCGTAGTCTTCCGCTCCTCGACTGGTGGGGGCGTATTGGAAGATCGATTCGCCGAAGCTGGGGCATTCGGCCAGGCGAATGTTGCGCCTGATTCGCGTCTTGTAGAGCTTGGCGTCGGACCAGGGCGTAACTCCCTTGCGGCGGGCCGAGAAGAAGTTCCGCAGGTCTTCGACGACCTCGCCCCCGAGTCGGGTTCCCGCGTCGTAGAGGCAGAGCACGATCCCGCCGACCTTCAGGTCGCGGTTGACCCGCTTGGAGACCAGATTAACCGTCTCCAGCAGCTTCGACAGCCCGTGAAGCGCCAGGAAGTGCGCCTGGAGGGGGATCATCACCTCGGTCGCGGCGCAGAGCGCGTTGAGCGTCAGCACGCTGAGCGACGGCGGACAGTCCATCAGGACGAAATCGTACTTCTCGGTGTCCGCGGCGAGTTGGTCTCGGAGGATCACCTCGCGGCCGACGGTTCCCAGAAGCTCCAACTCGGCGCCGGCCAGGTCGATGTGGCTGCCGACGATCGAGAGGTTGGGAGCGACCTGCCGCCGGACCTCCTCGATGCTCTTGCCCTGAGTTAGGATTTCGTACAACGAGGGCCCCGAACGGCCGGGCAAAAGCCCCAGGTGAAGGGTGGCGTGCGCTTGCGGATCGAGGTCGATCACCAGCACCTTGTGCCCTTCCAAGGCCAGCGCGGCGGCGACGTTCACCGTCGACGTCGTCTTGCCGACCCCGCCCTTTTGATTGAGCACCGCGATCCGCCGCATGGCTTCTCCCTCCCTGGACAATACCGCTCCAACGCGCCGGCAATTCTCTTCCGGCCGCTCCGCCGCGAAGGCGACTCCTTCGCCAAACGCGAACGCCTCGCGGACGGACCCTCCGATGGCGAGAGTCTAATCCCCGACCCGCGATCCGCAAAGACGAAATGGGGCGGTCTCGCTTCGCCATGCCGGCGTTGGAGACCGCCCCGTTCATCTACATCGACTTTTCAGCGGTCCATCTGCAATCCGGCTCAGGCGACCCGGCGCCGTCGCCAAGCCGCCGCCCCCAAACCAAGCCCGCCGGCGATCAGGCCCATGGCGATGCTCCCCGGCTCGGGCACGGCGGCGGGGCTAAGGTTGAAGTTGTAGGTCGTGCTATCGCCATTGAACCCGAAGGCGATGTTGTCCGCGGCGCCCGAGAACGAACCGCCCCAGCCCGAGCCGATGCCCACATAGATCCCGGTGATCTTCGAGGCGGGGCCCAGAGTGGCAACCCAATCATCGAGGCTTTTGAAGGTGTTGACGCCATTCGCAAACAGCGCGTTCGTGGCCCAGAACGTCCCCCCGATCGCGTTGCCGTGATACCAGGTATCCAGGTCGATCGGGTCGTTCGTCGAATAACCATTGTAAACGGGCTCCCACACGAGGGACCCCGACTTCCCGTTGGCGGTGACTTCCAGCTTGATGGCGGGCGCGAAGTGGGCCGCGGCACCTCCGCCGGTTCGAATGTAGTCGTACGACAGCGTGGTCAGCTCGCTGAGCAGTCCGATGACGCCCCCGGGGCGAAAGGCGATGCCGGCTTTCGAGTTGCTACTCGCGCCGCTGAAGTACACCGACCCGTTGCCGTCATGGGGCAGGTTGCCATTGATGCCGACAGCGCCCCCGTTCGCGCCAAACCCGCCCAACCCGGTGGTGGCGTCGACATACCTCCAACCAGAGGCGCCGATCGGCTCCGTCGGATTAAAGAAACTCCCGGTCCACATATCCCCCGTGCTTTGGTCGTTCGCGTACACAGGCACGGTCCCCGCGTCCGCCGATTGCGCCAAGCCGAGCGCCAGAACGGCGACCCAGGCGACCCTTCCACCATTTCGCAGCCAAGTCTTGATCATCAATTTTGTCTCCAAGTCCACAGTGATTCAAATGTCTCGATACAACGCTCCGTCGCGCCGTTCGCGTCCGATTTGCTCCGGAAACAAGCGGCCATGATTCTCGCCATGCAGTGCTCTTTACCGCCGAGATCGAGACATGGGACGGCCGGGGACCGTGGAATTGCAAACATGCATCACGATGGGCGCGTCGCGTTGATTTTGGGTCCAAATTTGTTCGTCGAAGGAAACACGGAAGGTTTTCTTCAACTTGGCCCGTCACATCCGCTCGGTCCGCGCGTTTAGGCCAAATTCTGGGGACCGAAGGCGGCGGGAAGAAGTTGATCGAGCGTCAGGCGCAGCTCGTCGGGACCGTCGCAGAGGGAGACGACCTCGCAGGTCGGGCCGAATTCGTTGAGGACTTGGCGGCAGGCGCCGCAGGGGGCGGTGGGCGTGGGCGTGGGCGTGTAGATGAGGACCGCCCGGACGAGGATGGGCGACTCGCCCGAAGAGGCGACGAGGTGGAAGACGGCGTTCCGCTCGGCGCAGATGGTCAGGCCGTGGGAGGCGTTCTCGACGTTGCAGCCGGCGTAAACACCGCCGGCGCCGCTCAGGACGGCCGCGCCGACGGGGAAGTTGCTGTAGGGACAATACGCTCGGGCCGCCGCCTCGCGGGCGGCCTCGAGCAATCGTTGACGATCGAAATCGGAGATCACGGCGAGGCGGCCTCCAACGTGGAAGGGCGGATCAAACCACCGCCGGCGCGTCGTCCTTCGCAAGTTCCTCAACGCCCAGCCGATGGCAAAACTCGCCGAAGGTCTCCCCGTCCGATCGCTCCGCCCGGTATCGAGCGAACACCGGGGCCAACTCGGCGACGATCTGATTGCGGGGGACGAGGTCTTTGTACAAGACGTTCAAGCGATCGCCGATCGCCCGGCCTCCGAGAAAGACCGCGTAGAGTTCCGACGCCGGAACGCCGTCGGAGCCCAGCCGCAGCGAGCGGCCGACGATGCCGATGTCGGCGTTGTACGGTCGGGCGCAGCCGTTGGGGCATCCCGTCATCCGAACCGTGATTCGGTCGTCGGCCAACCCCTGGCGAGCCAGCTCGGCCTCCAACTCGTCGATGAGCGAGGGGAGCGCCCGCTCGGCGTTGGTGATGGCCAGGCCGCAAGTCGGCAGCGCCGGGCAGGCCATCGACCATCGCCGGACGCTGGAGATCGCCTCCACGTCGGCGATGCCGTACTCCCGAAGCCAGGCTTCGACATCATCGCGCCAGGCGGGGTCGATGTCGGTCAACAGAATCGACTGCAGGCAGGTCAGCCGGGCGGGAACCTTGTACTTCTCGAAAAACGCCTTCAGGCCGCTAAAGAGTCGAAGCGAGCCCTCATCCTTGATCCGACCGTTCTCGACCGGAACGCCCAGAAAGAGCTTGCCGTCCCCCTGCTCGTTCCATCCCAGATGGTCGTCGACCTCGGTCGCGACCACCGGCCGGGGGTCGGCCGTCGCGCGGCCCAGATACTCTTCGACCTTGGCGCGGAAGGCGGGAACGCCCCAGTCGGTGAGCAGATACTTGATCCGAGCCCGCTTGCGATCCGAACGGTTGCCGAAGTCTCGGTAGACTCGGACAATCGCCTCGCCGATCGCGAGGATTTGATCTCGGGGAACGAAGCAGATGGGCACGCCCAGAAACGGGAACGTCTTGGCGACGCTCGGCGTCATCCCTTGTCCCCCGCCGACCAGCACGTTGTAGCCGATGATCGCGCCGTTCTCGACGACCGCCAGATAGCCCAGGTCGTTCGAGTGAACGTCCACGCAGTTGTCGTCGGGGAGCGCGAACGCCGTCTTGAACTTCCGCGGAAGGTACGTCTTACCGTAGATCGGTTCGACCGGATCGTCGTTGGTCTGGGGCAAGAGCGGCGGACCGGCCGGGGGAAGCGTCTCGACCCGCTCGCCGTTGACCCACATGTCCCAGTAGGCGCTCGTCCTGGGGGCGGCGTGCGAGGCCCACGCTTGGGCGTCTTCGACCAACTGATCGCGGATCCCGTCCTTAATTGGCGCGGGGCACGCCAGGACATTCCGCTCCACGTCGCCGCAGGCCGCCAGCGTGCAGAGCCAGTTCTCGTTGATGTGTTGCATCACCACGGCCAAATCCTGCTTCAGGACGCCGTGGAACTGGAACTCCTGGCGCGTCGTGATCCGAAGCGTGCCGTCGCCGGCGAGCCGGGCGAGCTCTTCGCAGACCAGGTACTGCTCGGCCGTGAGCCGACCGCCGGGCAGCCGAAGCCGGACCATGAACCGATACGCCTTGCCCTTCTTCGCGCGCTGAAGCGCGCGCCGTTGGTCGCGGTCGTCCTGCTGGTACGAGCCGTGAAACTTCAAGACCGACGCGGCGGCGTCGGAGATGTGGTCCAGCCCGTTGTGAAGATCCTCGGCCAAAAACTGCTTGAGATAGCCGCTGGCCTCCTTAAGCGCCTCCACCTTGTGCAACTTCGGCGCGTTTCCCGCCCCGTTCGACACCGTCATGATCTCTCCTCGGCGAATCCCTGGTGGACGAGCCATCATGGATCGTCGCATGAGCTTCCACGCGCGACGAGGCCCAAGCCGGCGAAACTTCACCATCATGGTGAATTTAGTAAGGTATAACCTTGTAGCACAAAGCCTCCCTCCGTGCAAGCAACGGGAGAGCCAAGGACGGGGGGCCGGTCGGGATCGCGACCGGCTTCCGGGCTTACTCGGGGATTTCGATGGCGGGGGGAGTTTGGGGGATGTCGATCGACTGATCGAGGGTGGTCCCCTCTTGGCCGGCGGCCTCGGCGCGTTTTTGCATGGCCTGGAATTCGATGGCCTGGTTGAGCCCCTTGAGGACGAGCTCGGTGTTGTCTTCGACGTTGGCGTTGGCGGGGGCCTGGAAGGCGAATTCCTCGGCTCGGATCGAGGCGCCGATCTGGACGTTGGAGTAGACCAGGTGGATCTCGCTGGGATCCTGCCTTTCAATTGAACTGAGCTTGCCGATTCGCTTTCCGTCGGGGCCGATCTGCCTCGTGTCGACCAAAGTCGACACCTGACGCCCTTGAAGGTCGAGCTTGTACGGCCAGCCGTTCTCCCGGTCGATGTGCAGGATCGCCAGGCTGGGGATGTAGGGCGGAAGCATTCCGGTCGGGGGGATCGGCCGTTGGTCCGGGCCGACGAGCCCCTCGCGGCTCCGCCAATTTCCCCGGAGGATGTAGACGGGTTTGCCGTCGAGCTCCGCCTCCTCGGGCTTCTGGTCGAACTTGATCGTCTTTCGGAGGCCGACGAGGAGGGTCTCGGGGCCCGCGAAGCCGAGGCTGGTGAGGATCTGCTCGCGGAGAGCGTCGTCGATCTCGGGAGAGCCGAGGCGTTCAAGGATCGGCTTGACGCTCAGTTTGCGGTAGGTTTGGCTTTCGAGAACCTGCTGATAATCCCAGAGGACCTCGCCGTCGCAAACCTGAAGCATGGTTCCGCTCGAGCCGGGGAGCCCGGAGACGGTCAGCTTCAGGTAGATCCTTGAGGCGGGCGCTTTGAGGTATCGCCCTTGGATCTGGAAGCTCTGGCCGAGCATCGTGACGTCCTGAACCAGGTCGGCCGACACCGATTCAATGGCCGCGATCTTTTTGATCGCCTCGTCGATGAGTTGTTCGGCCTCGGTCGGGGGTTCTTCGGGGGCTTCGGCCGCCGGGGGGGCGGCTTGCGGCCCGGGGACTTGCGCCCGGATCGCCGTCGAGAGAGCCAACCAGGCGACGGAGAAGACCGCCGCGAACGCCAAGATCAGGGCGAAGCGATTATTGCGCATGATTGGGATATAGGCGATTTCTTAAGGGCGTGGGCAAAGAATGCCCGATCATAAACGCTAGTCGTCTGAAGACGCAAGCCCGGCGGACGCGCCGCGGGGCGGCGCCCATCGAGGCGAGCCCTCGGCGGTGGATTTTCGGACGAATCGTTGAGATGAACCGAGTCGGACGTTGAAGGCGGCGGATCGTCCATCAAGGAGGATCGAGACCCGCGCCGTTGGCGTCCGAGCCGGTCGCGGTCAGAGTCAGGAAGACACATGTTCTCCCCGACCGGCGGATCGGAAGCGATCGGCCTCGGGCCGACCGGCTTCGGTCGTGGGAGTTGGAGGATTTCCATGCAAACGATCGGAGTGCTGCTCCTCGCGGCGGCAACCGCCGGCGACGGACTCGGCTATAGCAAACCAGGGGTGCATTTTAAGAAGTTGTTGCGCCCCCACGTCGTGGCGTCGTCGCCCACTCCGCCCCCGGGCGGCCCGCAGTTCACCGCGGCCACCATGGGCGCGGGCGGAGCCATGGGGGCCCCCGGCGCGGGCGCCGCGTCGGGTCGTCGGTTCGTCAACACGCGAAGCCAGATCTATTTTCTCGACCCCGACGGCATGAACATCAGTTGGCAGGTCGGCGCCACGCCCACCGGCGAGCGGACCTACGTCGACTCGCAACTGGTCGTGCCGGCCCGCTACAACTTCAACCAGGGGTACATCTACCGCCTTCGGTTGACCTCGATTCCCGGGCGGCCGAACATCGCCCTCTACCCGACGATCGAGGTGGCCCCAACCACCCCCGCCACCGACGCCTACCTGGCGCACAACGCGATCCCGGTCCAGTTCACGGCCGAGGATTTCGACCAGGTCATCGACGGCGGCAACTTCGTGACCAAGGTCATCTACCTGCCCGACCCGAAGTATCAGGAAGTGGCCGTCTCGGGCGTTGAGACGCTGATCTCGACCCGCCTGGAGCCGGGCGTCGACCCGATCATCGAGGCCGACAAGCGGGGCACCATTCTCCTGATCGTTCGGCTCGGCGCCATCGACCTGGAGATGCCGACGGCCAACATCGGCGGAGTGCCCAACGGCCCGAACGTCGGCTCGCCGTTTAGCGACTCGTTCGAGGGTTCGGTCGGCTCGCCCGTCGTGGCGCCCCCCGTGACCGAGCTTCCGCCGGGCTCCCTTCCCCCGGGCGTGACCGCCCCGCCGGCCGAGGAAGCGGTCCCGCTCGACCTCGACGAACCCGTGATCGAGTCGGCGCCGGCGCCGAACGAAGCGCCCGCGCCCCCCTCGATCGATCTGGACGTGGACGACGCCCCCGCCCCGAACGGCCCCGAATTCTAAGGGCCGACGCGCGATCCGCGCAAACCCCGAACGCCCCGGCGGAGCCGTCAGCGACGCGCTCCGCCGGGGCTTCGCCAGACAACGCCGGCGGGATCGTCCGAGTCTCCTCGACGGTCTCCCCGAAGGGCGGGTCCGACGCAATCGTTCCTTATCCCGAGCGAGCAAAGGTCTAGTATCGATGAGCCGACGCGCAAAACCACTCGACCACCGGTGGACTAGAGGTGGGATCGCCGCGATGGCCCTGGGCCTGGCCTCGCTGGCGTGGATCGGCGGCGCCCAAGCGCAAACGACCGCCCCGAGCGCCGAGGCCCCCGACGGCGTCCCCGCGCTGACGCCCACGCTCCCCTTGAGCGAGCCCTCGCCCACGACTCCAACCACAAACACAATCGAGACGGACGCGCCGATCCCCGCGCCGATCGAATCGCCGATCGCGCTGGATGTCGTTCCCGAGGGACACGGCGTCCCGGTCGGCCCCGCGCTCGATCCGAATATTCAGGTCATTCGATTCCAAGGGCCGGAAGGCCTTGGCGTCGAGGTCCTGGCCCCTCAGCCCTTTCCGGTCAGCGCCGGCGACGGCCGCGGAATCCTCACGGTCGGCCTTCAACGGGGCGTCGGTTATCGACTTCGCCTCAGCGAGATCCCCCATCGGCCGGGCGTCGAGCTGTTTCCGGTTGTCCAGGTTGTCGGCCACATGCACCGCCCCAACGAGATCGACCCGGGCAAGTACCCGATCCGGGTCATCTTCAGCGAGGAGGAGCTTTGGGACGTCGCCGACAACGGCCGGCTCGTCACCAAGGTGATCTACCTGGAGGATCCCGAGCAGGCCGTTCCGCTCAAGATGGACAAGGACGAGATTCCGACCATCGGCGTCAACCCGACCGAGGATCCGGTTCGCGTGGCCGCGGCGCTGGGGCGAGTCGTCGCCATCGTCCGAATCGGCGGCCGTCGACCGACCGTCGACGAAGTCCACGCCGGCGCGACCGGAGACGTCGGACTCGACCGGCTCGCCTCCTCCGCGCCCGGGCGCTGCGCGTTCATCAACGTCGACGGCATCCCCTGCATGCTCCCCCCGGGGCCGGCCTGTCCTCCCCTTGAGCCGTCGCGACGTCCCACGCTTCCCCGCGACGAATACCTCTGCGACGGCGGCGATCACGGCCCGAAGGCCGGAGTCGCCGGCTCGAATCTGCTGGTCGGCGTCGATCCCCGCGACGCCGTGGTCCGCTTCGACGTCGGCTTGGGCCGTTACGCCGATCCCAAAGTCCTCCCCACCAACCGAGTCTGCATCTACGCCCCCCGATTCGCCGAGGTCCATTCGAGCACCGGAACCAGCGTGAACGTCGAGATCCACGGCCTGAACCTCAATAGACTGTCGCAGAAGGCCGGACAAACCGAAAAGACCGACCAAATCCGCGACTTCGTGAAAAACCAGGCGCCCGAACTGGCTCGCGACCGCCAGCGGGCGACGGGGATGCGGGCCAAAGTCAACGCCGGCGAAAACTCCAGGGCCCAAGAGGCGATGGGATACGGCAACGTCCAACAGGCCAAGATCGACTCGCAAGCGCAGTTCGCCGAGACCGCCCGCCAGCGCGCCAAGCCGATGATCGCCAAGGAGAAGGTCCAGCTTGAGGGCATCAAGACGGCCGAATCCCCAGTCATCAGCGCCCTGACCGAAGGCCCCGGCCAAACGAGGATGAGCTGGCCGGCCAACGAGATGACGGGAATCGAGACGCCCCCCAACCGCCCCGGCCTGGCCGTCGTCAAGCGCGTCAACGTCAGCGAGGCCGAGCCGGGCGACACGGTCACCTACGTCATCAGCTATCGCAACATGGGCAACACCCCGATTCGATCGGTCAGCATCGTCGACAGCCTTCTGCCCCGGCTCGAATACGTCGAAGGGACGGCCAAGGGCCCCAAGGGAACCGCCTTCAGCGCCGTCGAAAACCGCGTGGGCTCGACCGAACTGAAGTGGGAACTCGACAAACCCATCCCCCCCGGCGGCTCCGGCTACGTCTCGTTCCAGGCCGTCGTCAGATAATGGAAGCGGAAATCGCGCCGAGGCCGCTACGCCCGATCGTGGGTGGAGCGGCCTTGGCTTAAGGACTAGTAAATATAGATCCCTGGCCGTCCCAACCAATCTCGTTGCTGTTCTTATCGAATAACGCCATGTATATCACAACAAGGATCAACTGGATTCCGAGGAGGCGCGGTGATGGTGCCGGTGTATTAGTATTCCCCTCGGTCTTAGCGTCCCCTTTATAAGAGGCGTGATTGTGTTTATCGAAACGGCGACGTTGTCCTTGTGCCATTCAATTTGGAAGCCTTTGACTTCCACGATGACTGATCCTTCCACTTCCACGCCCCTACAGCGAGGCATCGTCCACCTGTTCCCCGGAGCCGCGAGTTCCAATCGCTCGCCACAGGCTCGTGGAGATCGAGTCGCGAACGAATCGAACGGGGCCATCCGCGAAAAGCGCGTTCACCCCTCCTCGGTGTTTGCTAGAAGCGGTCCACGTTCCCTCGAACAGCAAACCTTGGTTCGTGCAGGTTCGACTGCCGGGTGGCGGGTTATGGTTGTATCCGGTTTTGCCGACGCCGGCCTCCATCCATGTCGCTCCCTTCCGGTTGTTCACGGATGGCAATACTTCGCCATTCCGGCACGACTCGTTAAAAAACTCGAACTCCTTGGGTTTAATTAACATAGGAGTTACGCAGTTGGTGGATGTGCGTGCAGATTGCGCCCCCGGGCGACCGGCCTTACGATGGCCCCATGAGCCATTCGAAATGCCGCGACACCGA
>Ga0180220_1001611_pt1 | contig 16234 bp, 16 predicted proteins | sample eDN5th37CBELigBY_FD_151335 | JGI IMG/M metagenome (GOLD analysis project Ga0180220, IMG submission 151335) | Enriched backyard soil microbial communities from Emeryville, California, USA - eDNA 5th pass 37_C BE-Lig BY (version 2) (version 2) | ecosystem: Environmental > Terrestrial > Soil >...
CGTCGCGATGGTGAGCGCGCGATCGTGCGCCGAGATGCCGGTGGCGATCCCCTCGCGAGCCTCGATCGAGACGGTGAACGCCGTGCGGTTGCGCGCCTTGTTGTTGCGCGTCATGTATTCAAGGCGAAGCTGGTCGGCGCGCTGCTCGGTGATCGAGAGGCAGATCAGTCCGCGGCCGTTCTTGGCCATGAAGTTGATGGCCTCGGGTGTCGCCATCTGGCCGGCGACGATGAGATCCCCCTCGTTCTCGCGGTCCTCGGCGTCGACCAGGATGATCATCCGGCCGTTGCGCAGGTCTTCGAGGATCTCCTCGATGGGCGAGATGAACCCCCTGCCCTCGGCGTACTCCACTCTCTTCATGGTTGCTTGATCCATCTCTCAGCCGCGCATTTCGAGGAGGCGAGCCACGTAGCGCGCCAAAGGGTCGATCTCGAGGTTGATGCGGTCGCCAACGCGTTTCCCGCCCCACGTCGTCACCGCAAGCGTGTGGGGAATGAGGTTGATCCCGAAGCGGACGCCCTCCACCTCGTTGACCGTGAGGGACGTGCCGTCGAGTGCCACCGAGCCCTTCGAGGCGATGAAGCGGGCAAGCTCGGCCGGCGCCTCCAGCACGAACCGGCGCGACTCGCCGTCCGGCCGTATGTCGCGGATAACCGCCACGCCATCGACGTGCCCCATGACGATGTGCCCGCCGAGCTCGTCGCCGGCCTTAAGCGATCGTTCCAGGTTGATACGCCGGCCGGGCATCCAGTCGCCGAGCGTGGTCTTGCTCAGCGTTTCGTTGGAGACGTCCAGCTCATAGATGCTGCCCTCGCCGTCGGCGCGCATCTCGAGGGCCGTCAGGCAGCAGCCGTCGTGCGCGATCGAGGCGCCGAGTGCGATCGTGTCCGCCTTGTAGCCCGAGCGAACGGTGAAGCGGCCACCGTCGCGCGCCACCACCTCGCCCACATCCGACACGAGTCCCGTGAACACCTCGACCTCTCCATGACGTGCCGCCGGCGCCCTGGTGCGGTGCGCGAGACGCGCCTCCGAGCAGCAATCCGTCCTATGACTGCACCACCGGCAAATAGCCAGCGTGGTCGACGATCCTGCCGCGGGCGCCGTCTTCTAGCAAGGCACGTTCGCGTTCCGGCAGCGGCGCACTTTTCCAGACCCCGTTCTCGCCGATGACGTGCACGTACACCGTGTCCGCGACCACGATCGGATCGTCCTCGCCCGCGATACGAAGCTCGAAGCGCATATCGAACGAGCTGCGGCCGAACCGCGAGACCCACGCGCGGATCTCGATGACATCGTTGAAACGGGCCGGCGCGAACCACTCGACGCTCTGCTTCTTGAGCTGGATCTCGAACTGGCCGTCATAAATGTTGCGGTCGCGGTGCGGCATCGACGCGATCAGGAACTGCGTCACGGCAAGATCGATATAGTCGCCGTAGCGAGCGTTGAACACCACGAGTTGCGTGTCGCATTCCTGATAGCGCACGCGGATGTAATGGCGGAACGGCAGTTCGGACTGGGCTGTCATGGGGACTCGCGGCGGTAGACATGGAGACGGTCGGCGCCGAGCGAGCGTTGTCGCGACGGCACCGGCAAGAGCCTGTAGCGGTCGAAGTAGGCGTCCCTGTCGCCCGTAATGACGGGAATCGTCGGCCCGTCGACACTGTCCGGTCCCTGGATCAGGCAGACCTCGTCGACGAGGCCAGCGGCGAGGAAGGCGTACCAGACGGAGGGGCCACCCTCCACGAGCAGCCGCGTGAGGCCGTTCTTCGCGAGCGTCGCCAGCAACCCTTCGATGTCGAGCGAGCCGCCGTCCATGGATCCGGCATCGAGCAGCATCGCATCGCCGTGGACGGCGCCCTCGTCCATGACGTCCAGCGCCGCCGCGACCCAGACCCGTGGCTTGGTGGCGCCCTGCCGGTAGACCTTCGCCGTCGGTGGCGTCCGCAGCCGGGTGTCGAGCACGATGCGATCGGGTGAGCGGGCGGCGAGGCCCGGCAGGCGGCAGGTCAGCTCGGGGTCGTCGGCGAGAACCGTTCCGGCGCCGACGAGAATGGCATCGGCCCGCGCCCGCAGCAGATGCGCATAGGCCCGCGCCTCCGCGCCCGTGACCCAGACGGGGGCGCCATCGCCGGCCGCCACCCGGCCGCCCGCATCGAGGGCCATCTTGAGCTGGACGAAGGGACGCTCCTCCGTCTGGCGCAGGATATGGCCGAGCGTCACCCAGCGCGCCTGATCCGCGAGATAGCCGACATCGACCTCGATCCCGGCGGCCCGGAGCTGGGCAAAGCCGCGGCCCGAGACGATCGGGTTCGGGTCGGGAATCGCGCACACGACCCGCGAGATGCCCGACGAAACGAGCGCGTCCGAGCAGGTCGGCACGCGGCCGGTATGGGCGCAGGGCTCGAGCGTGACGTACATCGTCTTGCCGAAGGTCCGGTCGCCGGCGCGCCGCAACGCCTCCTTCTCGGCGTGTGGGCGCCCGCCGGGTTGCGTCCAGCCGCGGCTGATGATCTCGCCCGTCGCCTCGTCGACAATCACCGCGCCCACGGAGGGATTTGGCGCGGTCGTGCCAAGACCGCGCCGTGCCATGCGCACCGCGATGGCCATCATCTCCGTGTCGAGGCGCTTGCGTCTCTGGTCGGTCATCTCGTGTCAGTGCTTGCGGTCTGCCGGACCGGGGACGACGGGGCCGTCGCCGCCCGGAAGCGCAACCTTCGGCGCGCTCGCGATCTCGCCGAGCACCTCCTGGAAGTCGGCTGCCTCGCGGAAATCACGGTAGACGGACGCGAACCGCACATAGGCGACCGCATCGAGCCCGCGCAGCGCCTCCATGACGAGCCCGCCGATGACTGACGACGGCAGCTCGCTCTCGCCCATGCTTTCGAGCTGGCGCGCGATGCCTGAGATCATGCGCTCGACGCGCTCGGGATCGACGGGGCGCTTCCTCAGCGCCACCTCGATCGAGCGGGCGAGCTTGTCGCGGTCGAAGGGCACGCGCCGCCCCGAGCGCTTGATGATGATGATCTCGCGGAGCTGCACCCGCTCGAACGTGGTGAAGCGGCCGCCGCAGTCCGGACAGACCCGGCGGCGACGGATCGAGGTATTCTCCTCCGTCGGCCGGCTGTCCTTCACCTGCGTGTTCTCGCCCGAGCAATAGGGGCAGCGCATCAAGCGTTCTCCATCGGGCACACGCCCGCGTATTGTTTGTTGCGCGCAGCGACTCCCCCGCGGGGCGCCGGCCGTTGCGCACAGTCGGAGAGCAATTTTACCATCCGGGTCTCGCCACCCGGACGGGACCCGCTCTAGCCGTAGATCGGGAAGCGGGCGCAGAGCGCCGTCGCCTCCTCTTTCACGCGGTTCTCGATCTGGGCGTCTCCGACGTCGCCGTTACGCGCGAGCCCGTCGAGCACGCTCACGATCATACGACCGATTTGCTCGAACTCGGCAACACCGAAGCCGCGTGTCGTCCCCGCCGGCGTTCCGAGCCGGATACCGGAGGTCACGAACGGCGAGCGCTTGTCGAAGGGCACGCCGTTCTTGTTGCATGTGATATGCGCGCGCCCGAGGCCGACCTCCGCAACCTTGCCGGTCAGGTCCTTTGGGCTCAGATCGACGAGCATGAGATGGTTGTCCGTGCCGCCGGTGACAATATCGTAGCCGCCGGCCCGGACGGCCTTCGCCAGGGCCTTGGCGTTGTCGGCGACGGCCTGGGCGTAGACCTTGAACTCGGGACGCAGCGCCTCGCCGAGCGCCACCGCCTTGGCGGCGATGATGTGCATCAGCGGTCCGCCCTGGAGGCCCGGGAACACGGCCGAGTTGATCTTCTTCGCGATCGCCTCGTCGTTGCTCAGGATGATGCCGCCGCGCGGCCCTCGCAGCGACTTGTGCGTGGTGGTGGTGGTGACATGCGCATGCGGCACCGGCGACGGATGCACGCCGCCCGCCACAAGCCCGGCAATGTGGGCCATATCCACCATCAGATAGGCGCCGACCTCGTCGGCGATCTCGCGGAAGCGCTTCCAGTCCCAGAAACGCGAATAGGCCGTGCCGCCGGCGATGATGAGCTTCGGCTTCGACTCGCGCGCCAGCCTGGCCACGACCTCCATGTCGATGCGCTGGTCGTCGGGCCTCACCCCATAGGGCACGACCTTGAACCACTTGCCGCTCATGTTGACGGGCGAGCCGTGCGTGAGATGGCCGCCCGCGTTAAGGTCGAGCCCCATGAAGGTGTCGCCGGGTTGCAGCAGGGCCAGGAACACGGCCTGGTTCATCTGGCTGCCCGAGGAGGGCTGCACGTTGGCGAACTCGGCCCCGAACAGCCGCTTCGCCCGCTCGATGGCGAGCGTTTCCGCCTCGTCGACGAACTGGCAGCCGCCGTAGTAGCGCTTGCCCGGGTAGCCCTCGGCGTACTTGTTGGTCATCACTGAACCGGTCGCCTCGAGCACGGCCTTCGAGACGATGTTCTCGGATGCGATCAGCTCGATCTCATGCTGCTGGCGACCGAGCTCGCGTTGGATCGTGCCATAGAGGTCCGGGTCCGTCTCGGCGAGCGAGGCCGTGAAGAAAGCATTCGAGGCGGTCATGGCAGGGTCCCTGTTCTGCTCGATTGCCGGGGGCATTACCATGTCGTTCGGCATTGCAACAAGCTGCGCATGCGTCTCCCTGCGGCATCCCAGCCATGCGCCGCGGCCCGGCGAGGTTTGACGCCTGCGACAAGGTGTGCCACGAGCCCCACATGAGCGCCTCCCGACATTCGCTTTCCCGAGACGGCCTACTGCGTACCGACAGCCTCCGGCTGGCCGCCACCGGCGCGCCCTGGCCGCTCGCTGTCGAGAACGCTGCCGCCATTGCCGCGCATTTCGCCAACCGGCGCGCCGCCAACCCGTCGTTCTACGACGGGCAGGTGTTCGTGCTGCGCAAGCTTGCGCAGGATGCGGCGGGCATCACGGCGACGCTCAGCCTCGAGCGTTTCTCCTCGTTCCTCTACTGGCGCGATGGGTGCGCCGAGGACGATGCGACACTCGACGGCTTCGGGGCGGCTCTTGTGCGATCGGCCGAAGGCCACGTGCTGGCCGTCAGGGCGGCGGCAGACACCCTGAATGCCGGACGTGTCTACCTGCCCGGCGGGTTCATCGACGCCCGCGATGTGCGCGACGACGGGACCATCGACATCGACGCCAGCATCGCGCGCGAGCTTGCCGAGGAGACGGGCCTCGACGCCCACACACTCCAACGTGTGCCCGGCTATATCATCGCGCGGCACGGCCGGTTCTGCTGCTTCGGCGTCGAGTTCCGCTCGTCGCTCAGCGCCGCAATGCTTCGCAACGAGATGCTGTCCGGCATGGCGCACGCGGGAGATGGCGAGCTCACCGATGTGATCGTCATCGAGGACGAGAACGACCTTGCGCACCATGACGTGCTTGACTACGCCCGCCTCGTCGTCGGGAGTGTGCTCGGGGCGCAACGCTGACCAGAAGCTCCTTGGAACCGCTCTAGAAATCCGGCATTGTCCCGGCCACCACGCAACCCGGGCGAGTTCATGCGACTGAAGTTCCACACTCTCGACGTGTTCACATCGACGCGCTTCGGCGGCAATCCGCTGGCCGTGGTGCTGGACGCCGACACACTCGAAACCAGCGCCATGCAGGCCATCGCGCGCGAGTTCAACCTGTCGGAGACCGTCTTCGTCGCCAGGCCGTCGAACCCGGCGCATTCGGCGCGCGTGCGGATCTTCACGCCCGGCGGCGAGATCCCGTTCGCCGGACATCCGACCATTGGTACCGCCATTCTGCTCGCCGATCTGCGCGCCCCCGCGCTCGGCGGCAGCCGCAACGCTATCATCGCGCTCGAGGAGCAGATCGGCGTCGTGCGGGTCGGTGTCCGCATGCCGGCCGGACAGCAGCCCTTCGCCGAGTTCGACGCGCCGAAGCTCCCAGAGGACCTCGGCTCGGTCCCTGCCATCGAGGACATCGCCGCCGCGATCGGGCTGATCCCGAGCGAGATCGGCTTCGAGAACCACCGGCCGACACGGTTCTCGGCGGGCCTTCCCTACTTCTTCATCCCGGTGCGCAGCCTCGCCGCCATCCGGCGGGCGAGGTCCGTGACCAGCCGCTGGGGGCAGGCCTTCGGCCCGCACGGCGCGGCCTACCTCTACTGCCGCGAGACGGAGCACAACTCGGCGCATTTTCATGCCCGCATGTTCGATCCGGGCCATGGCATTCCGGAGGACCCCGCCACCGGCTCGGCAGCAGCCGCCTTCGCCGGCGTGATCGCCCGCTTCGACGAGCCGCCGGGCGGCGAGCATCGCTACGCCATCGAGCAGGGCTTCGAGATGAGCCGGCCGAGCCGCGTGCAGCTCTCGATCGTCATGAACGACGGCGCCCTGCAGACCGTCCGCATCGGCGGCAACGCGGTGCGCGTGGCGGATGGCGAGATGGAGATATGAGCCGACCACTACTCGCGCACGATGGCCATAAGAATTTCATCGTAAAAGACGCCATCAATGAGCACGGAGCGCCGCTTCACGCCCTCCTCGACGAAGCCGAGTTTGCGATAGAGCGCATGGGCGCGCGGATTGCTCGGATAGACTGAAAGCTCGATACGGCGATAGCCGAACGCGTCCGCCGCTGCGAGCGCGTCCCGCATTAATCGGGTCCCGAGGCCGCGGTCGCGCCAATCCGGCAGAATGCCCATGGCAACACCACCGACATGCGCCTGCACCGCCCGCCCGAGCGGCTCGATGTTACACCAGCCGACAACCTTCTCCCCATCGACGAGCACCAGCAACGGTGAGCCACGACCAATATTGCGGCGGATCATCTGCTCGATCGTCGCCAGCGGTGGCGCTTCAGTCAGATGAAGGTACTTCCTCTCCCGTGCGACGACATCGACAGCCTCGCGGAAGCTCTCGATGTCGGTCTCTCGGATCTGGCGGATTTCGATGCTCGACACGGGGCGCTCCAAACAACCGCGGGGTGGATCATACGATCCACCCCGCGGCCTACAACAGCATTCGCCGATGCTCAGTTCTTCGCTTTGTCGACCAGGGCGCCGGCCTTGATCCAGGGCATCATGGCCCGGAGCTTGGCGCCGACTTCCTCGATGGGGTGCGAGTCGTTCATGCGGCGCGTGGCCTTGAACTTCGGCTGGCCGGCCTTGCATTCACGCATCCACTCGGACGTGAAGGCGCCGGTCTGGATGTCCTTCAGGACGCGGCGCATCTCGGCGCGGGTGGCATCCGTGATGATGCGCGGGCCCGAAGCATACTCGCCGAACTCGGCCGTGTTGGAGATCGAGTAGTTCATGTTGGCGATGCCGCCCTCGTAGATCAGGTCGACGATCAGCTTCACCTCGTGCAGGCACTCGAAGTAGGCCATCTCCGGCGCGTAGCCGGCCTCGACCAGCGTCTCGTAGCCGGCGCGGATCAGCTCGACGAGGCCGCCGCAGAGCACGACCTGCTCGCCGAAGAGGTCGGTCTCGCACTCCTCCTTGAAGGTCGTCTCGATGATGCCGGCGCGGCCGCCGCCGATCGCCGAGGCATAGGAGAGGAAGAGGTCGTGCGCGTTGCCGCTCTTGTCCTGATGGATGGCGATCAGGCAGGGCACGCCGCCGCCACGCTGGTACTCGGAGCGGACCGTGTGGCCCGGGCCCTTCGGCGCCACCATGCCGACGTCGAGGTCGGCGCGCGGCTCGATCAGCGCGAAATGGATGCTGAGGCCGTGCGCGAACAGAATCGCCGCGTTCTGCTTCATGTTGGCGTGCAGGTGGTCGCGGTAGATGTCGGCCTGCAGTTCGTCCGGCGTGCACATCATGATCACGTCGGCCCACTTGGCGGCCTCGGCCACCTCCATCACCTTGAAGCCCGCAGCCTCGGCCTTCTGCACGCCGGCCGACGTCTTGCGCAGCGCGATGGCGACGTCCTTGACGCCGGAATCGCGCATGTTCTGCGCGTGTGCGTGGCCCTGGCTGCCGTAGCCCACGACGACCACCTTCTTGGACTTGATCAGGTTCACATCGGCATCGCGATCGTAGTAAACGCGCATGTTACGCTTCCTTCCCTGGTTGAGCCTCGGTTGCCGGCCTCTGCCGGCGTGTCTTCCCCGCCCCATAGAGCGCAAGAAACTGTTGCGTCGCTAGTCTTGCATCGTTCGCGATCTGGGCTTCCGTCATCTTCAGCTTGTCGCCGAGCAGAAGCCTGATCTGGACATCGCGTCCGACGAGCCCGAAGAACGTGCGGAAGGCCGTTTCCGTGTCATCGAACGCCAGCAGCCCGGCATCACGCGCCGCCTCCAGCAGCGGCTTCAACCGCTCACCGATGGCGAAGCGGCCGTTGGCGAGCACGATCTGGCCGAGGTTGCTCTTCCCCGAGCCCGCATGGCTGACCGCGACACGGTTGAGCGCGATCGACGTGCGCGACGAGATCACCTTGAGCCATGCGGCGCCAAAGGCCTCCAGGCTCGCCGTGAGCGCCAAACCGTCCAGGCGCGCACTGTCGTAGGCACCGGCATGCACCTTAGAGGCCTGCCACCGTACGGTTGCCGTCAGCAGGCCGTCACGGCCGCCGAACCACTTGTACAGGGTTTCCTTCGAGCAGCTCGCGCGCCGTGCCACCGCGGACATCGTCAAGGCATCGCTGCCCTCGGCCAGCAGCTCGAGCACCGCATCGAGCACCTCGGCCCGCCGGGCGCTGGTGTCCCTGCCGGCGCGCGTCGCCATGTCCGTCTCAGCCATGCTCGACACTTCGCGATCCTCGCGCATCCGCCCTGATGCGTACCGTACCGTACGTTACGGCGCTGTCCATAGCGTAGCGGCGAAAACCTTGGCAAGGGAAATCCGGCCTGCGCGGGCCAAGACGAGGCCAGATCCCTGTCAGCCCGCTCGCTTCGAGAGCGCGGCTATTGCGGCCTCGTCCTCGACCGCAACGCCAAGCAAAGCCACGAGGTAGGGCGCGAAGCTCCGCGCCACCTCGATGTGAAAGCGGTCACTGTCCTGACGCCAGAGCACGATCTCGGCCTTGGCGAGGACGGTCCGGGTCGCACGGTCGACGGGAAACGCGGCGGCATCGAGAGGCAGCGGGCATCCGACGGCCAGGACCGCCTCGGCGGCCGGGCCGGTGATCACGAGGCCGGCGTTGCGGTGGCTGATGTCGACCACCGAGATGGCGACGTCCTTTGCAGCGTCCGCGATACGGGCGGCGAGCCAGAGATCGGAATCGGCCTCGGCAAGCAGCAGCCATTCGTCCGGCCCGAGGCGGAGCGCCGTGCAGCCCTCGGCAACGGTCGCCGAGTTGATCCGGCCGGTGAGGCCCGCACCGAGCGCCTGACCAAGTACGGCCACGGCTTCCGGGCCAGCCCGGAGAACAAGCCGGCCGACCGTCCCGGCTTCGCTGATCTGCGCTATGCCCTCTGCGGACGGGAGGGCCGGTCCGCCGATCGGGGAATCCGGCGCGCCAATGGTCGGCCGCTCGCCCAGCAGATCAGACATGGAGACGCCCCCCTTTCGGATCGTAGAACACGGGCGCGACGATGCGCACCTGGCGGGCGCCTTTGGGCATTGGCGCAAAGACCGTGTCGCCGATCCGCGCCCGGCCGCCGCTGACCAGCGCCAGCGCAATGGGACGGTCCAGGGTCGCGCTGTAGTAGGACGAGGTGACGTAGCCGGAAGCGGGCGTTCCCGCGGGAGGATCGGGGATCTGGGTGAGCTGAAGGCCCTCCTCGAGCGGACCGCCGCCATCCATGCACTCGAGCCCCACGAGCTCGGGGCGTCCAGGCTTCACCATGTCCGGCCTCGAGAGCGACCGCTTGCCGACGAAGTCGCGCTTCGCTGCACCGGTCGGTAAACCGAGATCGGCGGGCGTCACCGTCCCGTCACTCTCCTGCCCGACGATGACATAGCCCTTCTCGGCGCGCAGCACGTGCATCGCCTCGGTGCCGTAGGGCGCGCCATCCAGTGCCTCGGCGCGCTTCAGGATCTCGTCCCACACCGCGCGCGCGTGACCGGCGGGCACGTTCACCTCGTAACCGAGCTCGCCCGTGAAGCTGACGCGGAAGAGACGCATCGGCACGTCCAGGATGCGCCCCTCGGCGAGCGCCATGTGCGGCAGGGCCGATACCGAAAGATCCACGTCCTCGACGAGCGGCGCCAGCACCTCGCGCGCCTTCGGACCCTGCACGGCGATCACGCCCCACTGCTCGGTGACGGAGGTCAGCCAGCACTGGAGATCGGTGAACTCGGTCTGAAGGTAATCCTCCATGTGCGCGAGCACGCCCGCCGCGCCGCCGGTGGTCGTCGTGACATGGAAACGATCCCGCGCCAGGCGGGCGACGATGCCGTCGTCCATGACGTAGCCCGCCTCGCTCAGCATGACGGCGTAGCGGCAGCGGCCGACGGTAAGGTTCACCAGATTGTTCACATAGATGCGATCGAGAAACTCGGCTGCACCGGGTCCCGCCACCTCGATCTTGCCGAGCGTCGAGCCGTCGAAAATGCCGACGCTCGCGCGCACGGCCCGGCACTCGCGATCGACGGCCGTGCGCATGTCTTCGCCGACGCGCGGGTAGTAGCGGGCCCGCTGCCATTGGCCGACCGCCTCGAAGACCGCGCCGCGCGCCCGCGCGGAGGGATCGATCGGGGTCAGGCGCACGGGATCGAAAAGCTGGTTTCGGCATTCCCCGGCGAGCGCGCCGAACGAGACCGGCGTGAACGGCGGGCGGAACGTCGTGTGACCCAGCGCCGCGATGTCGACATCGAGGGCGCCCGCGACCACGCCCAGCGCATTGACGTTGCTCGTCTTGCCCTGATCGGTGGCCATGCCCGTCGTGGTGTAGCGCTTGACGTGCTCGATCGAGCGGAAACCCTCGTGCGTGGCGATGCGAATGTCCTTCGTCGTGACGTCGTTCTGGAAATCGACGAACGCGCGACCTCGCGCGACCCGGACCGCCCGGGGAGCCGGCGCGGTTTCCAACCAGGCCGGCGGATCGGCGTCGGCCAGCGGCACGCGCGGGAGAGCTGCCGAGGCGCCAGTCGTCCGCGCGGCGGTCTCACCCGCGTTGAACCCGCTTTCGAGCGCGGCACCGATGGTTCCGCCGGCGACCGCGACTGCGCCTGCGAGATGCACATGGTCGATCGCGGCCACCGGCATCAGCGCCTGCCGGTCCTCCTGCCATGCGAGCCTGCCGCGCAATTGCGAGAAGAGATGCAGCGTCGGCTGCCGGCCCGCCGACATGAGCACCACGTCGCATGCAATGCTTTCCGAGCGCGCCTCGGCGTGCGCCACATCGACGGCCGAGACCCGGCGCCGTCCCCGCGTGCCGAGCACCACGGCGCCGCTCGTCACGCCGATGCCGGCTGCCTCCACGAGATCGCGCGCGGCCCTGCCCGCGGTCTCGCGCACATCGACAATCCGCTCCACCCTGACGCCATGGCCCACCAGATCGGCGGCGACGGCATAGGCGTCGTCCGACGCCGCGACGACCACCGCGTGCGTGCCCGCAATCACCGCGTACCGGTGCAGGTAGGTCGCGACGCTCTCCGCCAGCATGATGCCCGGCCGGTCGTTGTCCGGAAACACCAGCGGGCGTTCGATGGTGCCGCTGGCGAGCACGATCTCCCTCGCGCGGACTTGCCACAGCCGCTCGCGCGGCACGTTCGCGTCGGGCGCCGCGAGATGATCGCTGATGCGCTCGACGAGACCGAGCATGCGGTCCGGATAGGCGCCAAACACAGTCGTGCGCGGCAGGACGCGGACACGGTCGAACGACGACAGCCGTTGCAGCGTGGCCGCCAGCCAATCCCAGGCCGGCGCGCCGTCGATCCTCACGTGCGTCTCCGACAGCAGCGAGCCGCCCGGCTCCGCCTGCTCGTCGGCCAGGATGACGCTGGCACCCGCCTCGGCCGCAGCGAGAGCCGCAGCGAGCCCCGCCGGCCCGGCGCCGATGACGAGCACGTCGCAATGCGCATAACGGCTGGCGTATCGATCCGGATCGGCATCGATCGGCGCGCGACCGAGCCCGGCCATGCGCCGGATCGCAGGCTCGTAGAGGCGCTTCCAGGTGGCGCGACCCGCGCGGCCGAGGCTCTTCGGCCCCATGAACGTCTTGTAGTAGAAGCCGGCCGGGAAAAGCCCGCTCACACGGTCGTTGATGCTCGCCGCGTCCCGCTCGAGGGACGGCCAGCGGTTCTGGCTCTCGGCCGCGAGCCCCTCGTAGATCTCGACCTCGGTCGCGCGCAGGTTCGGCGTCGCGCGGCGCCAGTCGCGGCGCACCGTTACCAGCGCATTCGACTCCTCGGAGCCCGCCGAGAGGATGCCGCGCGGCCGATGATACTTGAACGACCGCCCCACGAGATGCACGCCGTTCGCCAGCAACGCCGAGGCGAGCGTATCGCCCGGCCGGCCGTAATAGACGTTGCCATCGAAGCTGAACGTGATGCGCCCGGTGCGGTCGATGCGGCCGCCCGACGCCAGGCGAAACGGCTCTTCCGTCGCCGGCAAGCGTTCGCGCGTCACCGGTTCGCCTCCCCGTCAGGCCGGCCAGGATCGGGACGCGCCTCTCCCGGCTTGTAGGTCGCCGCGATGCGGTCGGTCACGGTATGGCGCACGGCATTGAGGAAGCGGCCGCAGCCGTGCACGTGATGCCACCGCTCGGCATGCCAGCCCTTGGGGTTCGTTCGCAGGTAGAGGAAGTCGGCCCAGGCGCCGTCGCTCTCGCCGGCGGGATCCGACGGCCGGGCGATGTGCGCCTCGCCCGCATAGCGGAACTCCACCTCGGGGCGGTCTTCCTCGCAGAACGGACAGCGGATCAGCAGCATGAACGCACACTCTCGGATACTTTGCTGTAGGGAGATCTCATCGCGGCATCATTCTCAATGCGACACCGCTGCCGCGGCGGCCTCGTCGATCAGCCGTCCGGTCGTGAACCGCTCGAGCGTGAAGGGCGCCGCCACCGGATGCGGCTCGTCGCGGGCGATCGTCGCGGCGAAGACATGACCCGAGCCGGGTGTCGCCTTGAAGCCGCCCGTCCCCCACCCGCAGTTGACGTAGAGTCCCGGCACCGGTGTCGCGCCGATGATGGGCGAGCGGTCGGGCGTCACATCGACAATGCCGCCCCAGCTCCGCAGCATGCGCAGGCGGCGCGTCACCGGAAACAGCTCGGTGATCGCCTCGAGCGTGTGTCGCGCGATATGAAGCCCGCCGGTTTGCGAATAGGATGTGTAGGCGTCGGTGCCGGCGCCGATGACCAGCTCGCCCTTGTCCGATTGCGACATATACGCGTGCACCGAGTTGGACATCACCACGCACGGCATGACGGGCTTCACCGGCTCCGACACGAGCGCCTGCAGCGGGAAGCTCTCGAGCGGCATCCGCACGCCCGCCATCGCCATCAGCACGGAGGTGTGGCCCGCCGCAACGATGCCGACACGGCGCGCCGAGATCGGCCCGCGCGTCGTCTCGACGCCGGTGACGCGTCCGGCGAAATTACGGCTGATGCCCGTCACCTCGCAGTTCTGGATGATGTCGACGCCCAGGCTGTCGGCACCACGCGCATATCCCCAGGCGACGGCGTCATGACGCGCGACGCCGCCCCGACGCTGCAGCGCGGCGCCGAGCACCGGATAGCGCAGGCGCGGATCGACATTCAGGATCGGGCAGAACGCCTTCGCCTCAGCCGGATCGAGCCATTCGTTGTCGATGCCGGCGAGGCGGTTGGCGTGGACGTGCCGTTTCGTCACTCGGACGTCGTGCTCGTTGTGCGCGAGCATCATGACGCCGCGCGGCGAATACATGACGTTGTAGTTCAGCTCGTGCGAGAGGCCGTCCCACAGCTTCATCGCGTGCTCGTAAAGCGCCTCCGACTCCTCGCACAGGTAGTTCGACCGGATGATGGTGGTGTTGCGCCCCGTATTGCCGCCGCCAAGCCACCCCTTCTCAAGCACGGCCACGTTCCTGATGCCGTGCTCCTTGGCGAGGTAGTAGGCCGTCGCGAGGCCGTGGCCGCCGGCACCGACGATGATGACGTCGTAGGTCGGCTTCGGCTCGGGGTCGCGCCACTGCCGCGGCCACGTGCGATGGCCGCCGAGGGCCTTTCCGACCAGGACTGGAAACGAGAAGCGCATATACTCACACCGTCAGGTTGAAATAAGTCGTCGTCTCCATGTCCTCGCCGTACCAGCACGTGATCGCCGCCTCGCGCTTGCCGAGATAGATGATCTCGCCATTCCGTTGCGTCATCGGCAGATCGTGGCCAGGGACCAGGATACTACCCTCCTTCTTGCGCCAATGGCTCCAGATCATCTCGACCGTCTCGCGGCTCACGTCCGCATCATAGGTCATGTCCGTCTTGCGGGACAGAAGCTCGGCCCGGTTCTTGGCAGCATCGCCCGTGAAGACGACGTCCTTCCCGAGGCCGTTCAGGACGAAGACGAGGCATCCGGGCGTGTGGCCCGGGGCGATGTGCGCGGTCACTCCGGGCAGGACCTCCTCGCCGTCCTGCGCGGTGACCAGCGTCGGCCACTTCTCGAGGCGCTCGATGTAGAGCTCGGGCACCGGCGTCTCGCCCCACGGCTGCTTCAGCGCCCAGTGGAGTTCCACCTTACCGAGCACGATGCGCGAATGCCGGAAGAGCGGCCAGTTGACCGAGTGATCCCAATGCGAATGTGTCAGCAGCAGATCAGTCACGTCCGCGGGCTTCAGGCCGTGCCGCGCCAGCCCGTCGATCACCAGCGACCGCATCGAGAAGGTGCCGGCATCGATCAAGGCGACGCGGCCCTGGCGGCGCAACAGCACCACCGTGCTCCAGCCGAGCCCGCCGTGGCAGACGCTCTTGCCCGGGAAGCCCTGCACGAGAATGTCGAGCTCCCAACCGTCGATACGCATCATGTCCTCCACCCGCTTGCCCTCGAGCCCGGCAACCCAAAGCAACCTCGGATTTGAAACTCGCACCCTGCCGGACCGCGAAATGGGGCGAATTTCAAGTCCGTTGCTTTAGACGACAGCGCGCCGCCGGAGCCAGAGCGAAAACTTGGCTTTTCGTCGCGTGTCCGAACGGGCCCAGCGCCTGCTCCGCGGGCCACACTCGCCGGACTACCGGCGCGAGCACGTCATCCGTTGGCCTCGCGCCGGAGCTGTGCCTATCCTTCGGGCAGTGCCTGCGCAGGAGAGCGATCCATGTCCGCCACACCGACCACCGCCACCCTCACCAATCCCGTGCTCGAAGCCATGCGCGCCGGCAAGCCGGCATTCGGTCTCTCGGTCCGGGTCGTGCGCGGGCCCGAGATCGCGCGCATCGCCAGAGCGAGCGGCCACCAGTTCCTGTTCATCGACGGCCAGCACGGCGTCTTCAACGCGGAGACCGTCTGCAACATCGCCAACGCAGCGCTGGCGGTCGGCGTCGCTCCCCTCGCCCGCGTGAAGAGCCTCGCCGATCCGGATACGCCGATCCTGCTCGACAATGGGGTGTCCGGTATCATCTTCCCGGACATCAACACGCCCGAGGAGGCCCGGCGCGCGGTCGAGATCTGCCGCTTCCCGCCGCTCGGCAAACGGTCGGTCGGCGGCAACTTCCCGCAGTTCGACGGCCGCGCAGTACCGGCGTCGGAGGCGGTGCCGGCAATCAACGGCTCGACCGTGGTCGTGATCATGGTGGAGACGGCGCGGGGGCTCAAGAATATCGAGAAGATCGCCGCTGTTCCGGGCGTGGACGTCGTCCACATCGGAACGAACGACCTGATGAGCGACCTCGGCAAGCCCGGCCAGCTCGACGATCCGGCCGTCGCCAATGCCCTCGACCGGGCGATCGCGGCGTGCAACGCGGCCGGCAACTATGCGGGCTGCGGCGGCATCCGCGATACAGCCAAGCAGGCACACTGGATCCGCCGCGGCATCCGCTTCCTCTCCACGCAAACCGACATCGCCCTCCTGCACGCCGGCTCCAAGGCGTGGATCGACGCGGTGAACGGTACTTTGGAAAAGCCCTAAGCCCCGCCATTTGTCATCGCGGGACGTGTTCCCGCGATCCATCTCGCAACGCCCGCAGAGACCGCAACAAGCTGCTACGGCGCCACGCAACGCTCAACCACCGAGGTGACGGAAAAATGGGTCCCAGGGACAAGCCCACTGCTGTCCGGTCGTTTCATGTCAAGGCGAGATTGAGCTGGGTTACTGGGCTTGGTCTGGGTGGCGGGCGGGGGGTGGCGAGATCGGCGACGGTGCGCCAGTGCATGAGATTGGCCCTGACGA
>Ga0180220_1001613_pt1 | contig 16208 bp, 19 predicted proteins | sample eDN5th37CBELigBY_FD_151335 | JGI IMG/M metagenome (GOLD analysis project Ga0180220, IMG submission 151335) | Enriched backyard soil microbial communities from Emeryville, California, USA - eDNA 5th pass 37_C BE-Lig BY (version 2) (version 2) | ecosystem: Environmental > Terrestrial > Soil >...
GGCGAACACGCTATCGAACGGAAGTACTGTCGTCCGCTCCGGCGCGCTGCCGCACGCAACCGAAAGAAGCAGGGCAAGGGACTGCAATCGGTTCACCGACACCATGAGGCAACGCCTTACAGGGGAGCGGAGGAATCCACGATCTCGAGCGTCATAACGCCCAGAGTTAAGCTGCAGGCCCGTCCAGCACCTTCACATTGACTCTGTGATACGAGTTCTCACCAGCTGCATACGACTGCACTGCGAGCCTGGCAGCTTCAACGCTCACGTTAGCCGGCCCCGCGATCAGCTTGCTGATTGTCAAGAAGCGGAGTCAAGAATCTATCGTCCAATACCATTCCTCGTCATAACCGTCGCTGATCTCAAGCCGTTTGAACCCGAGGGTCCGTAATGTCGAGAACACCTCGCTGTTTTGAGAGAACTGATGAGCTACAACTCTCGACACCAGTATCCATTTTATGCGAAGGGTGGTGGCTTGGCCCCCTTGGGTAGTTACGGTCACGTCCAGACCTTGATCCAGGTAGGTTTTCTCAAGCTTCCGGGCGTAAACGCGTCGCGCATTCACGGCAGCGACACGGGCAGCCTCTTGCGCTTCTCGATCCGCTCGGCGGCGTGCTGCGTTAACGCGCGCCGTGTCGCGGCGGAACGTCGTTCTTTGTGCCGCGGAGTAGAACGTATCGATTGTGGATGCGATAGCAGTCGCAGCAGGGATGTTGGGCCGCTGCCCACTGGCGAGCTGCGTGAGCTCCGATAGTTGGGCTGAGATGAACGCTCGATGAAGCTCAGGATGAGGCCGATCATGGCGTCCGCCATTCTTTAACCATTTCTCGGCGGCCCGCAACGTTTGAATGCCTGCGGTGTCCGGATTCGATATCGCCGCTAGAGCACGTAGGGAGTCTTGCTCTGCGGCTCGCTCCGCTGCTTCCTGTCGATTCTTCCGTTCGCTGGCATCGTTGATTGAGCTCGAGATGGCCACAACGACAAATAACAGGACGCCCGCCCCGAGCAGGACCGCGCAGCCTTTCGCAGCCCCTCCCCCTGACGAGCTCGCCGCAGAAGGACTAGGCGGTGCTACGGGTTGGGGCACGCCACAGTGCGGACAGGTCGCTGCCTCAGTGCTGACCTGCTTCTTGCATTCGCGGCAGGGCTTAAGCGCCATGAAGATCTCCAGAACCGGTAGGGATGTTCGAGGGTGAGATCACGTCGGTCCGGCTAACGCCCAGTGGTAAGCTGCGAGCCTGTCCAGCTTCTATACCGCAGTCCTGCGATAACCCTTCCATGCACTGCACAGCGGCCCTGCCTGCTCGACAGCTTCACCTACTCGTTATGCCGATGCAGAAAGAGAACGCATCACGAGCCGACGAAGCATACAGCGACGACAAACTCAACCTGCCGCGAAGCTACTGCAGGCGGCCGCCGCGAAGCCCACAGGACCCGCCGACGAACGCGAACGCGCGTGCGACGAAGCCGGATGCAATCCAGCGGGCGAGACCGCGCGAAGCGACGAAGCCCACCACCACGTCCGCGACGAATCCGACCTGCCGTGAGCGCGCCGCGAAGCATCGCCGAATCTAGAACGGCATCACCAAGTCGAGAGGCATCCTGGCAGAACGCACAGTCGCGCGCCGGATTACTAACATCTGTTCCGTTGGCAGGTTCACGAGGGCTTCGTTGCTCTCGACCGTTCCGAATACGGCATAACGCCCAGTGGTAAGCTGCGAGCCCGTCCAGCTTCTGCACAGCAGTCCTGCGACAACTCATCCATGCATTGAAAAGTCGGCCCCGCCTGCTCGACAGCTTCACCTACTCGTTATGCCGATGCAGAAGAGAACGCATCACGAGCCGACGAAGCATACAGCGGTAACGAACTCAACCTGCCACGAAGCTACTGCAGGCGGCCGCCGTGAAGCCCCACAGCACCCGCCGACGAACGTGACCGCGCGTGCGACGAAGCCGGATGCAATCCAGCGGGCGAGACCGCGCGAAGCGACGAAGCCCACCACCACGTGCGCGACGAATCCGAACTGCCGTGAGCGCGCCGCGAAGCATCGCCGAATCTAGAACGGCATCACCAAGTCGAGAGGCATCCTGGCAGAGCGCACAGTCGCGCGCCGGATTACCAACATCTGTTCCGTCGGCATGATCCACGGGGGCTTCGTTGCTCTCGACCGTTCCAAATACGGCATAACGCCCAGAGGTAAGCTGCGGGCCGGTCCATGCTCAGACCCAGTGGCCAAGCGCTTACGAACCTCGTCCAAGCCCTGCACATCTGCCTCGACTGCCCGACAGCTTCACCGCTCCGTTATGCGGCTCGCGAGTATTTAGCCAAGCCACAGCTGATAGGATAATCCTAATGCGCCCAGGATGGTGATAGCGAAAAGCACTATACTGACGATTCGAGCCTTCATTGCCCAACCCAGCAACGCGCCGAGAGCGACAAGTCCCCAACCGATCACTACGGTCTGCTTTACTCCACCGGCTGCGCGGAGAGGTACGAGCACGACCCACGTCACGATGCCGATGATCAGCGCAGCCCCGGCCAGAGACGCTCCCGCCCGAACGATCTTGGACTTCAGGGCTTGTAATGAAGCGTCGGCATCAGCTCGCTGCCGCTCAATCTGCCGACTTAGGTCGGTCACAATCTCTGCGACCTTCTGCTCATAAAGCATGGCCGCCTCACGGGACGCAACTTGAGCGGCCTGAGCCTCCCCCGCGGCAGATCGGGCGGAAAGCTCAGCGTTGGCCTTGTCCTTCCGGAGCTGGCGCACTGAATCCTCCAATCGGACGACGCGTTCGTCGGAGTGCTGAAGGCGCCTTCGCAGCTCCTCATTTTCTTCGGCAATCTTGCGACTCGCCCTCTCGACCTGCAGCTCAATGAGATTCTTCTCGTCTTGCTCGCTCCTTGCGGCACGCAAGCGTCTTACGAACTCCGTGTCGGCAACCATTGCTGCCACGACTTTGGGAGGCAGCTCGCGATACCGTTCTAGGCGATTCAGTGCCCCCACAACGTGTTCAAACGGCACTGCCTTTCTAGATTGCTGCAACAATAATGGGTGACGAAGCATTGCTACAAAGGCGCTCTCGTACTCCGGGGTGCGCGGTAGAAAAGGCCTCGTGATTTGCATCCAGTCGTCTAGCAGCATGCATGATGGCAACCGCTCGTCAGTTGCCTGATGGACAGCAAAGACGGTCAAGCGACGATCATACGTGAGGAGCCAGTACCTAACGTCCCCGGCGACCTGAGGTACGCTGCCTCGAAGCCGATCGATATGCCGCAGGAGCACGACGTCATGATCGATGGACTCTAGCGGCTTCTCCATTCGGTGCCAGTTGTTCAGTTCGCTGAACAGGTCTTGATACGAAGGGTCGCTACGATCTTGATCGGTGCCCACAACCTCGTCGATCTCGACTCCCCATTCGTCGAGGAAGACCTTAACGTTACTGTACTTTCGCTCGAATTCGTCCGCGGTGCTAATCCGGCCGCTATTTAATTCCCGGTAGAATGCCTGCATGAACTCTAGGTCGTCGGATGGGTGCTCCGCGGCCAGCCGCGCGTACGTGTCTCTTTTCAACGGCACCAATCGGATCTTATTAACCTCGGAGCGCAGGGACCGGATGAATTCATTGATGGTTTCCTGGGCGACGACGAGCCGACATCCTAGCTGCTTGGACACCTCTACCGCCTTCGCGGGTGCGAACGCGAGCGCTGGGCCGTGTAGACCCAGCAGCCGGTATAGAACGTTCGTGTCGAGATAGAGGGTCTTATTGGAAATCTTGCCGCGAACGAGCTGCGCGGCCGATGGATCTAGGTTTAGTAGATGGAAGTAGAACGCCGCATGTAAGCGGTCGGCCAGATAGTCGACGCATAACCGATTTGACGGGTCGAAGAATCGAATGATTTCTTCGCGAGCTAGGGGTGCAAGATCTTCGGAAACGAGATCCTCAATCACCGGCAACGAACCTTGTAGGACCGAATAGAACCGCACTTGGCCCATCTGATCAGTCATATAAAGAAAGGCCGCTGCTTCCTCGGCTCTGTCGTGAACCAGTGCCGCGATGAACCTCTCGAGGGCAGCCCAGAGTTGGCTTGCGGCGTCACCGTCTAGGCCGTGGCGCTCTGCCAAGCCTTCCTTCCACTCTGATTCCACGCGTTCAGTCACCGCTTCACGGGCCGCCACGGCAGCCTTGAGTTCGAAGTAGCGAGTATCGGAGAACACGAACGCTCTGTGACTGGGGTCCTTGAACGTCAGAAGGCCGTTCCGCTCAAGGCGCTCCAACGAAGCAATCACTTCGCTTTGGTCGTACTCTAGACCAGCAGCGGCCACTATCTGCTTAAGCACGTCTCCCGACGTTAGCAACGCAGCCACGCCGCGAAGGTCCATAACCTCGCAAATGGCGCCCTGCACAAGCGCATCCAGAACCTCAAGGCCGCCCGTTTGAACCTGAATGTCTGGGAAGCTCCGAAGAAGCCGGCGATTGCTCTCTGGCAACAGCGGCTGTGGTGCCTGTGTCTCTTGCAAGTAGATCTCCCTAAAGCGTCACTGTGATAGCCGCATAACGCCCAGAGGTAAGCTGCGGGCTCGTCCATGCTCGAGCCCAGTTGCCCAACGATTACGAACCCCATCCAGCTTCTGCTTGGTAGCCCAACACGCCCGACAGCTTCACCGGCTACGTTATACGGACCGAGTCAAAGCCGAAGGTCTACTCCCGAACGTCCCGTACCCGAACAGCAAAGATCTCGGCGTTAGTAACTGTTGCACGTCCGAGTGGCTGATCAGGGATGAAGAGGGTGAAGCGGCCGTGAAATGCTGCATGAAGCGTATCTGGGGTGATACGATGAATTGTCAGGACCGTAGAGTCCGGAATGGCTGAAAGGCCTATCTGCTCAATACCGCCGTCAATTGGCACTCCCAACCGAATCTCGATCATTGCGCATGCAGAAAAATCTTCTGGCTCTGGACAATCTCCGGCACCAAAGTGCCCGCTGCGTCCTACAGAAGGATTCAAAAACATGAGAAACATGTCGAAGCCATTGGGAGTCAGGTCACTTCGAGCTTTAACCGCAAGCACCTGGTGTGAAACGTTCGTGTGATTCACGCGTCCCTCAGCAAGCGCGACGAAGTTCCGCGTGTTGTCGTTCGGGAATACCGGCATCCCGGAAACCTCAAATCGCCCAGATGTGTCTCCTGCGAACTCGAAACGAAGCCAGTTGTCCACCGGTGGTTCGGTGCCGTCGTCCGATCCGCAGGCAAGCGCGAAAGCAGCCAGGAACAGAAGTGACATCGGTTTGAGAGCCGCCATGACTCCTCTGCATGTGCGATGAAGGTAAGTTAGGTCCTTCGGGGACCGTATAACGCCGATAAGGTAAGCTGCGGGCCCGTCCATGCTCAGGCCCAGCTGCCCTGCTATAAGAATCTCGTCCACGCTCTGTCCAGCAGCCCTGCACGCCCGACAGCTTCACCGTTCCGTTAGGCCGATGCAAAACAAAGAATGGTTCACGAGCCTGGCGACCATACAGCTCCCGGAACCAGCCCTGCTGCGACGCTACAGAAAGCGGACACCGCAATGCGTTCACCACCCGCCGACGAAGGTGAACGCGCGTACGACGAGGCTCGATTGACCCGGTGAACGAATTCGCGCGAAGCGACGAAGCCCACCACCACGCGCCGCCGGTAGCCTGCGGCGCCGCGAGCGCGCCCCAATGCAACGCCGAATGTGTAGGCGGTCCACCAACGTTCATAGCCGTCCTCACACTGCGCGCGGTCGCGCGCCGGTAGCCAGCGTCCGCGAATCGACACAGCGAATGGGCTTCGTTGGCCGCGAACGCTCGATCGGCCTAACGCGCATGAGGTAAGCTGCGGGCCCGTCCATGCTCAGGCCCAGCAGCTCTGCTATACGAATCTTGTTCAAGCTTGCACTGCTGCATTACAGGCCCGGCAGCTTCACCGCTCCGTTATGCAACAGTCTCGGATGCCGCCGATACGCTGGCTTGGGTGCGCCGGGAAGCGCGGTACAATCGCACGAACCCCGCACCGCCTGCTGCGGCGAGTCCTATGCCAAGCACCACCGCAGTGCTCTGAACTTCGGACAGCGCGCGATGTGCCCCACTCGCGAGCAACGCCGTATTCAGAGCATTGGCCGTCGCGTGTAACGCAACGGCCGCCCAGGCGCTTCGGGTCATGATCACGCAGATACCGAAGAGGATCCCGGACAGGAAGGCGCCGATCGGAAAAATCAGCTGACCCGCACCCCAGGAGTGGGCAACCGCGAACATTGCAGCCGACCCTAGGACCGCGAACGAAGGCCGCGTTACTCTGCTCATGCCCCCTTGGATCCACCCCCGCGCGGCGAGCTCCTCTATAATCGGGGCGTACACCACGAAGTAGAAGATGTGTTTGACCCAGCCTTCAGCAGATCCGGGAAGAGTGGCTTGTGCCTGCGTGATCACGCGGTGCGCTTGATCCCCTTCCGCGGAGACGAGCAGGTTCAGACCCACCACGAGCGCGGCAGTCGCGGCGATCGCGATTCGTAACGTCGATCCGGATAGATCCCCACCGCCGAAATTGAGCATGCGCCGGTGCGCAGCTGACAACCGCGTGTGGAAGAGGAGCACCCCGAGCAACAGGCCAATCGCGGCGGCAACGTTCCGAGGCCATGCCAAAGCCCAGCAGGCACGTAGGGCGTACCCTGCCACCAGGAACAGGAGTACACCGGCAGCGAGGTCGAGAAACCATGGGCTTGTCAGGGACTTCGAGTCTCTATTCACGCCAACGTTGCATAACGCCCAGAGGTAAGCTGCGGGTCCGTCCATGCTCAGGCCCAGTTGCCTCACGTTACGAACCCCATCCAGCTTCGACCAAGCAGCCCCACACGCCCGTCAGCTTCACCGGCTACGTTAGGCCACCGTCAGCAACGTACAGGAGGCTAGCGATTACGAGATACTTGGCGAGCATGACGCCGCTGTTCGTGTATAAGGAAGCGCTCTGCTGCCTCGATGCCAAACGAGTCCTGCTTCGCGATCCGCGTCTTCAGCCAGACACCGAGCTTGATGATCCACTGAAATTCTTCGGGCGTGAAGGCGCGGCGCAGCCCGTTGCACGAGCCATGCGCTGGTAGGTAATTGTCGATGTTGTGGGACCCGCCGTGAGCGTGCGCGAGAATGTGATCGGCATGCCACAGCGTTGCCCTCCGAATCTTACCACCGCAGATATGGCAACGCCCACCTGTCTTAGCAAGAACAGCGGCACGCTGCCGCGGGGTTAGCGACTGACGCTGTCGTCGAACGGGCAAATGAGCCTCGCGACTCGAGCGGCGCCGATCTCGGAGTCTGTTAAGGTGTCGTGCGAACGCGCGAGCGCGCTTGAACAGGCGGTTTGTCATCGTCAACGATCAGGTGGTGAACGGATCACGGTAAGACTTCGCAGGTGGCCTAACGCCCAGTGGTAAGCTGCGAGCCCGTCCAGCTTCTGCACAGCAGTCCTGCGACAACCCTTCCATGCACTGCACAGCGGCCCTACCTGCTCGACAGCTTCACCTACTCGTTATGCCGATGCAGAAAGAGAACGCATCACGAGCCGACGAAGCATACAGCTGCAACGAACTCAACCTGCCGCGAAGCTACTGCAGGCGGCCGCCGCGAAGCCCACATCACCCGCCGACGAACGTGACCGCGCGTGCGACGAAGCCGGATGCAATCCAGCGGGCGAGACCGCGCGAAGCGGCGAAGCCCACCACCACGTGCACGATGAACCGGAACGGCCACGAGCGCGCCGTGAAGCACCGCCGAATCTAGAACGGCATCACCTAGTCGAAGAGGCATCCTGGCAGACAGCACAGTCGCGCGCCGGATGACCAACATCTGTTCCGTTGGCATGGTCCACCGGGGCTTCGCTGCTCTTGACCGTTCCAAATACGGCATAACGCCGTGTGGTAAGCTGCGAGCCCGTCCAAGCTCAGTCCAGCTGCCTAGCGCTTACGAACCTTGTCCAAGCTCTGCACAGTCGCCCCGCCTGCTCGACAGCTTCACCTACTCGTTAGGCCGGTGCAGGCAAAGGAAGCTCCACAAGCCCGGCGACCATACAGCTCCCGTAACCAACCTCGCCGCGACGCTACAGATAGCGGGCGCCGAGATGCGTTCACCACCCGCCGACGAACGTGCACGCGCGTGCGATAAAGCTCGATGAAGCCCGCGAACGAATTCGCGCGAAGCGACGAAGCCCACCACCACGCGCCGCCGGTAACCTGCGGCGCCGCAAGCGTGCCTCAATGCAACGCCCAATCTGCAGGCGGTCAACCAACGTTCATAGCCGTCTTCACGCTGAGCGCACTCGTGCGCCGCTAGCCAGCTTCCGCGAATCGACACAGCGAATGGGCTTCGTTGTCCGCGAACGCTCGATCGGCCTAACGCCCTAAGGTAAGCTGCAGGCCCATCCAGCTTCTACCCAGTTGCCCTGCTATACGAACCCTATCCAGCTTCTGCACGGTAGCCGTGCACGCCTGACTGCTTCACCGCTCCGTTAGACCACAGATGGTGTTCGCAAGAGTCTTTAGCAGTCCGGAACGGGAGGCTGACCGGACCAATCAGACGCATGCTGAATCTCTTCACCGGGGCGTCCCATCCAGCTGTTCTGCAATAATACTCCCTGCACCTGCTTCACCGCCGCAGAAACCTGTGCTACACTCAAACGCAAGCACTGACCAGCGCGCCGTTGCGCTCCCTCTTCAGAGATTGTCATCGGCGCGTCGACTACTAATCGGTAGGCGTGGTACTCCTTAACGGTGAACGTCTCCCCAGCAGGCGTTGGCTCCGCTTGCGCGTGTGGCTGGAGCGCCTTGCCCTCGAAAATGTATGATACAACGTCTTGGGGAGACGGGACGACGGAACGTGGCGCAAACTCCAGGTCGGGGGTCACGGCCTTCGCTGCGCCATTCACTGGAAAGGCTTCGCCTTGGTCACTCACCCACCAAACCAGCTTCCTCTCGACGCCGCTGAACCTCGTTTGGGGTTCATAAACAAACGCACCGGTGCCGGCGGGATTGCGCTTCACTCGGAACCTAGCACCACCGACCCCCAATGGATTTGGCCGTAGGTTGTTGATAACTGCCGCGCGCGCCGTACCGTGCGCGATTGCCTCCTCTACAGTTTGGGCATCATCGGAGCTGGCTCGCTTGCGTAGCTCGGTGAGGTCCTGTGCCACGGCGTTTGCGGTCGCCGCGCCCAGCAAGATGGTCACGGCTGCGAGACGCATGAAGTGGACTAGCATCGGTTTCCTCGTAGATCCGGAATAATCGTGAGCGTGGGCTGTGGTCTAACGCCCAGAGTTAAGCTGCAGGCCCGTCCAGCGCCTTCACATCCGACCTGCGATACGAGTTCTCACCAGCTGCGTACATACTGAACTGCGAACCTGTCAGCTTCAACGATTTCGTTAGGCCGAACTGCGTCACGTTGTGCCCTGGTTCGTAGCGACCTCGGGCCACAGTTCAGCCATTACACTTAAAGCAGTGCTTGGATCGCTCATAAGATTTTTCATCGCTACTTCGAACTCCGCGGACGCTTGGAGCTCAACGTACCAAGCGGGCAGGAGTTTTATGAGTCGGCGGCCGCGGCTAAGCTGATCTTCGATAATTCGGCGAAACGGGTAACGTGCCGGCGTGCCTGAATATGTCAGACGCCGGTTGTAATAGTGGCGAAGCTCGTAGGCAAGTAGGTCAGCAGCTTGCAGTGCCGGGGTTGAGCGCATGTCTTCGAAGCGTAAGCTACCGAGGCCAGGCGAGAAGCCCGACCGATTTCGCAGATGCTCCCACAGCTTCTCCGCTTTCCCCGCAAACTCATCCTGGCGACTGAATACTGCGTCAGTCGCCGGACCCGGTTGTCCGACTAACGCAAGTCCATACAGGACTTCCTGCGCGCAGCATAGGAAGGGATCTTGAAGTCCGGCCCGAATGTCAGTAGGTAGGGCGCGGAATGCATTTACGTCGATTGCAGCCCCCACGGCAATCAGCTGGTTTGCCACAATGACGTCCAGCAGCGCACCCAAGAGTGAACGCCGCTGATCTTCGGACCAGCCCTTGAAGTTGCCTTGTCGGTGGGCAAACTCCCGCATGTGCAGAAACGGGGCACCGTGGTCCTTCAAAGCACCGGTCCAGTCCGCACTGAAGCGCCTCCACTGAGTAGCGCTCGCTACGAAGGCAGCAAGCGATACGACACGGGCTTCAGCGGAATGTCCGCTTTCGTCAATATAAGCGATCAGCACATTCGTTCGGCCTAACGCCGTGTGGTAAGCTGCGAGCCAGTCCAGGCTCAGTCCAGTTGCCCAACGCTTACGAACCTCGTCCAAGCGCTGCACAGCTGCCCCGCCTGCTCGACAGCTTCACCTACTCGTTAGGCCGATGCAGGCAAAGGATGGTTGACGAGCCCGGCGACCATACAGCTCCCCGGAACCAGCCTCGCCGCGACGCTACAGATAGCGGGCGCCGAGATGCGTCCACCACCCGGCGACGAATCTGCACGCGCGTGCGACGCAGCTCGACTCAACGCGGCGAACGTAGTCGCGCGAAGCGACGAAGCCCACCACCACGCGCCGCCGGTAACCTGCGGCGCCGCAAGCGCGCCTCAATGCAACGCCGAATCTATAGGCGGTCCACCAATGTTCGTAGCCGTCCTCACACTAAGCGCGGTCGCGCGCCACTAGGCAGCGTCCGCGAATCGACACAGCGAATGGGCTTCGTTGTCCGCGAACGCTCGATCGGCCTAACGCCCAGAAGGTAAGCTGCGGGCCCGTCCATGCTCAGGCCCATTGCCCTGCTATATGAACCTCATCCAGCTACTTCCAAGCAGCCCAGCACGCCCGACAGCTTCACCGCTTCGTTATGCCGCAGGGCTGTGTAGGCTGGACGACGAGCCCGGCAGCTGGGGATATCAACAACCTTACTCTGCCGCGAGGCTACAGAGGCGGCTGCCGCGAAGCCCACCACCACCCGCGCTGATACCGTGCTCGCGCGGGCGCTTATCCTCCCGAAGCGCCCGGAACGTCTTCGCGCGAGGCGACGAAGCCCATCACCACCTTGCCAACACCTAGAGGCTGGGACGAGCACGCCGTGAGCCATCGCCAGAATTCTGAGGCGGTTCGACCTCTCGCGCGATGCTATCGCGGGGAACTGCCGCAGCGCGCGAAACTTCAATGCTCCGAGCGTCTGTGAACATGTAAGGCTTCGTTGCCAGGACGCTTCAATGCGGCATAACGCCTATGAGGTAAGCTGCGGGCCCGTCCATGCTCAGGCCCATCTGCCGTACGCTTACGAACCTTGGCCAGCGCCTGCTTGGCAGCCCAGCACGCCCGACAGCTTCACCGCTTCGTTATGCCGCAGGGCTGTGTAGGCTGGACGACGAGCCCGACAGCTCGAGACATCAACCCCTCACTCTGCCGCGAGGCTACAGAGGCGGCTGCCGCGAAGCCCACCACCACCCGCGCCAATAGCGTGCTCGCGCGTGCGCTTATCCTCCCGAAGCGCCCGGAACGTCCTCGCGCGAGGCGACGAAGCCCATCACAACCTTGCCATGAAACCGAAGGCTGCGACGAGCGCGCCGTGAACCATCGCCAGATTCTGAGGCGGTTCGACCTCTCGCGCGATGCGATCGCGCGGAAGCTATCGCAGCGCGCGAAACTTCAATGCCCCGAGCGTCTGTGAAAATCTAAGGCTTCGTTGCCAGGACGTTTCAATGCGGCATAACGCCTTGCGTTTCACCTGCGCGCCCGCGAAGCGGGCGTGACAGGTGCAAACGCCTGTTATACCGCCCACGCTCCAGATCGTAGTAGCACCCAATCCGTCCAGAATCGACCCGTTGGCTTAGGCGCCGGTTTTGCTGCGCTGCAAGATGGCACGTTCCAGCAACTCCCGCACTGTCTCAGACGTGTTACGGATATCAATGACTCTCATGAAACGGAGTGGGCCGAGCTGCACAAAGAGTTTCCCCAGTACTTCGTCTGCAAAACTGCTCGACACCAGCGGGACGTCTTCGAAGTCAACGACGACGCGTTGCTTGGGATACATGTTGATGAGGTTCGCAAGCTTAATCCGGACGGGAGTGCCGGCGACTCGCGAACCGTACGACTGCGCCTCCTCCTTGACGACAAACATGAGCTCCTCGGGGTCGCCTTGCTCGAAGTGAAAATCAGTGTACCCAAGCGGTTCATGAAAGCGTCCGCCAAATCTCAACGCCTCGCCAAGGGCTGCCGGCCTGGAACAATCCATGCACCCCACGATTGTTGTACCGTTCAATGGAATAGTGTCACTGCGTATCCGAAGATTGCCTTTGCTGTAATCCAAATGCGCTGCGTTCGAATGAATATGGAAAAAGCCATTACTCACTCGAGCTACTTGGAAGGAACCATGCAAGCCATTACCCTGACCGACGCTGATGTCGCGCGTAATCCCTTCCCGAATTGCTCGCTCAAGCGCCTCGGTATCGGAACGAATCTCGGAGCGGGTTGTGCGCAGAGTATTCGGAACTCCGAGCCCAGCATCCGCGACAACAAATTCCACTCGTCTTCTGAATGACTGGTTCACAAGCATAACCAATCCGCCAACCGAGGACTCAGAGTGAACAAGGACATTGTCGGTAATTTCGTTTATGGACCATTCGATTGCTTGGAGGTCGGACCGCTCAAGGCCTTCCATAGAGCCGAGAGTCGCGTCCATGAGCCTGTTCACGACATCCTGCTGCTCTGCCGGCGTGTTGAATTGTACCGCTGGAACCCGGCCATATCCTCTGAACCTGGACGCCTCGTACTCCATGGGGCTGATCAAGTGAGCCCATCCAGAATTGCGAAACAGATTCGCGAGCCGGGCCGATTCGGGAAGCCGAAGGAAGAAGTCGACGCCCTCCTTCCGGAGGCGCATTACATCGGCGCACAGCGCGAGCATTGGCCCAGCATATGCAGCCGTGCACAAGGTGAAATCGAGCACGATGTCCTCGTAGCCGCGCTTGACAGTAAGGTTATGGAGAGCGGCAAGCACGCGCCGGAAGTCTCCTAAACCAAGACCTCCGCTGACATAAACCGTGTTCCCGTCCGACTGCAGACCGAGCATCTGGGCCATAGACGAACAACCCTCCAAAATTGGTCAACACGTCACGGCGCGCGCAGGCATATGTGAGGGGCGGTATAACGCACATCAGGTAAGCTGCAGGCCTGTCCAAGCGCAGCTGATCTGCCCTGCGATACGAACCCCGTCCATGCCCTGCCGAACTGCTACGCCCGCCTGACAGCTTCACCGGATCGTTATGCTGAGCATCCCCGCAGAAGCGCCGCGCAGCCAGTGCACCTTGATTTACGGCTCGCCCGGAGTGATCTTACTGGTAAGACTACACACCGGAGCCCAATATGACCGATCCCGCAACGACCAAGCTTTCCTCGAAGGGCCAGGTCGTCATTCCTGAGGAGATCCGGAATCGGCTCGGCCTGAAGCCCGGCGCTCAGTTCGTCGTGGTCGGAGACCGTGACGTGGTCATTCTGAAGGTCATCCAGACGCCAGATCTCTCAGAGTACGACGAAATCGTCGGACGAGCACGTAAGGCAGCGAAGCAGGCCGGCAAGAAGCCCGCAGACGTTGAGGACGCAATCCGGAAGGTACGGAGCAGGAATTGAGGGCCGTACTCGACACGAATGTGGTTCTCTCCGGCGTGTTCTTTGGCGGTCTGCCCGGCCGTGTTCTGGACGCTTGGCGCCATGGGCGCTTCACACTCGTGCTCTCTGCACCGATCCTGGCCGAGTATCGTGAGACCAGTGCTGAGTTCGAAGCGTCCTACGGTCATTCGGTCTTTGAGGCCTTCGCAGCTTTGCTGGTGGTGAACGCCGAGATTATCGCAGCACCGGCGTACCTGCCCACCCAGGTCTGCTCGAATCGCGACGATGACAAATTCCTGGCATGCGCCCTTGCTGGCGGAGTGGGAGTGATCGTGTCCGGCGACAAACAGCTTCGTGCTGTATCCGGGTGGAGCGGGATCGAAGACGTTTCGCCGCGACACTTCCTTGATCGGTAACTGGCCGGCTCAGCATAACGCCACTTCCGGTAAGCTGCGGGCCCGTCCAGGCTCAGCACAGCAGCACCGGGATACGAACCTCGTCCATGCCCTGCCGAGCTGCCCCGCACGCCCGACAGCTTCACCGGATCGTTATGCCGCCAACCCTGGGCGCTTCAACGCCGAATAGCAATGAGTTCGTCTAGAAGCTCGTTGACGAAGCCGTCGAGCGCAGCGTACTCCACACTACCGATCGGGTACGTGGCTCTGACCTTTACCGTCTGGTCTCCGAGCGTATAGACGAACAGGTGCGTGTCACGCTTCTCGCCTTTTCGCTCCAGCACGGCATGAACATGCCATCCAGAAACAGCATCCGTCGCCTCACCAAGATGCTGTGCTTCACTCTTGAGGATCTCGAACGCGTCGAACTGGCCTCGCATCTTCTGGGCGGTGAGGACTCGACCGAAGTTCATGCCTTCCTCGCGCGCGGGGTCAAACGCCCCGCCGGACTCGGGCTGCCGCGATACCGGGTAGATGTAGACGTCTGGCCGGAGCTCCGTGTCGTTGCGATACCGGTAAAGGGTGCCTAGATGCGCTTCGGGATAGTGGAACGTTTCGGTCAGGCGGAGCGGCCCGATTTCAGCCGGCATGACCGAGTCGGGGACCGTATCTGACCAAGACGTTTGAGCGACTGTGCAGATCGGCGAAACCGCAACAAGAACTGCAGCAAGACGGAACGGCATCCAGCGGGGACGCATCTTACCTCCTTACGCTGCTAAGGAGCACGAGGTGCGGCACTCCGGGAATCAATAAGAGTCGAAGCGCGCAGCGCTTCGATGGCGGCATAACGCCCAAGGGTCAGCTGCGAGCCTTACCAGCACCCTCACAGCTGAACTGCGATACGAGTTGTTGCCAGCACCTTCGCACTGACCGACCTGCTCGTCAGCTGCACCCAACGTTATGCCCACAGCATGCAGAACGAGATAGCCAATTACGACAGCATGACAGTCTCACACTGCACGACGTGCCAGCGCGATTCGCTCAGTTTAAGGTAGCATGACACGATACGTGCCCAGCGGCCAGCGCGAACGTTACCAATCCGGATCTCGCCAGTCCCGTCTGCGCGGAACTGAGGGAGGCCGATATGGGCGACGATGGCCGGTTCCTGGGCCGGCGTCATTATCCAGATGCCGTAGGTTGCGGCCGGCTCAGGCAGGCAGGAGTACCCGACGCTCAAATCAGCCCGTTCTCCCACAGCGCTTCGCAGGCTGAGAAGGAGCTCATTGAGCGCAGTCGAATCTTGGCCAGATGCTCGGGGCAGGTGCCGGGCGGATAGACATATCGTCGACGTTCGACCACCTGGGTGCGCGTAGGGCGCTGAACCCATCATGGTGTCCCACGCGGCGAGGACAACGGATACGGAATCACTCGAAGACTGTGCTCGGCACTCCGAACTCCACAGAAGACCCAAGGAGAGAACGCCGAGACTGAGAATGTGCGACATACGAAGCAATGTCTATCTCACGAGTCGAAGGTTTAGCATGCGGACACCGACGAGTTGTGTCGCGAACGTAGCCAGGTGGGCATAACGCTACAATGGTAAGCTGCAGGCCCGTCCAGGCTCTGGCCCGCCAGCGCTGCGATACGAACCTCGTCCAAGCTCTGCTGTTCTGCCCCACCTGCCTGACGGCTTCACCTAACGTTATGCCGATGATCCCGGGTGCCTGAGCTACGAGCCCGGCAACCAGACTTCACCGGGATCGCCCCTGCCGGAGTGCTCCGGAGAGCGGCGCCGCGAACGCATCACCACCCGCCAGGAAACGGGATCGCGCGAGCGGCGAGGGTACGGCTTGCCGCGAACGTGATCGCGCGAGGCGGCGAAGCCCATCACCACGAGCGCCTCGAGCTCGAACATCCGCGAGCGCGCCGCGAACCAACGCGGAATCCGTAGGCGGTCCACCCAAGTCGGAACGTCCGTCCGCTGCTGGAGCCGCTGCGCGCCGGTGACACGCTCTGAGAATCTACTCAGTCAAAGGGCTTCCTTGCCGCGAAGGTCGCAATCGGCATAACGCCATTTCGGTAAGCTGCGGGCCCGTCCATGCTCAGCCCTGGCAGCCCCGCGATACGAACCTCGTCCAAGCCCTGCCGGGCAGCACGGCAGGCCCGACAGCTTCACCGGATCGTTATG